>Ga0307509_10000182_pt1 | contig 98127 bp, 104 predicted proteins | sample 10_EM_MG_FD_202245 | JGI IMG/M metagenome (GOLD analysis project Ga0307509, IMG submission 202245) | Populus trichocarpa ectomycorrhiza microbial communities from riparian zone in the Pacific Northwest, United States - 10_EM | ecosystem: Host-associated > Plants > Roots > Unclassified | place... | reverse complement strand
ACCGGGCATCCCACCCATACCGGGCATTCCACCCATACCGGGCATCCCACCCATACCGGGCATTCCACCCATACCGGGCATCCCACCCATACCGGGCATCCCACCCATACCGGGCATCCCACCCATACCGGGCATTCCACCCATACCGGGCATTCCACCCATGCCGGGCATTCCACCCATACCAGGCGCTCCACCCATACCAGGCGCTCCACCCATACCAGGCATCCCACCACCCCCCATACTAGGCATGCCCATGCCCATGCCCGGCATACCGAAATTTCTCTTTCTGAGTTTCCTCTTCTCCCTCGTCTCGGACCCTTCGGCCCTACTAGAGCTAGAGGTATCATCAGTGTAGCCTCTCTTGTATTCTGTTTCGGCGTCGTTAGAGGACAGGTCACGTTTGACTTTAACGCCGTCTTGTGGTAAGTTCTCGTTGATGTTTATCGATCTCCTGTCATTCCGGGGGGCTGGTATGTCTTCGTCGTCCATACCCTCATCATCCTCTTCGTCTTTGATCTCTTTGCTCTTGCGACCCTTCTTTTTGCCCATACGATTCGCATTGTTGACCTTCATGCCGCCGTCCATGCCGCCATCCATGCCGCCCATCATGCCGCCGCCCGTGCCGCCCATCATAGGATTATACCCGCCCATCATACCGCCCATCATAGGATTACCCATGCCACCGTATGGCGGCATACCCGCTCCGTAAGGAGATGGCATCTTCATCATAGGGTTTGGCATCATAGGTGGCATACCACCTATCATGGGGTTCGTCATGCCCGACATTCCGCCCATCATAGGGTTCATCATGCCTGCCCCCCCCATCATGGGGTTCGTCATGCCCGGCATTCCGCCCATCATAGGGTTCATCATGCCTGCCCCCCCCATCATGGGGTTCGTCATGCCCGGCATTCCGCCCATCATAGGGTTCATCATGCCTGTTCCGCCCATCATCGGGTTCGTCATGCCATAAGGCGACGCCGAGTATCCGGTTGTTGCCCCATACCCTGCGGGCGGATATCCCATGGTAGAAGTTGTACCGGCTGCAAGACCTCCGAGGGCACCAGTAAGAGCGCTAGCAGCAGTCCCCCCCAGCGAAAATCGCTTGCCACTGTTATTGGTTAGTTTTTGTCTTATACATGCATATATCACTACTCGGGCATCAAACTCACAGATGCTTGTCTCCGTCTGTTGGCTCAGGATTTGTGTCAACGACAGCGGGTGGTGAGTTACTAATTGCTTCACCCCCAGTCGGCAGAGCAGATGCTGGACTGAGTAGTACTTGTAATAGACAGTACGTGGCCGCAGGGAACGAGAAGTGGTAGAGCATTCTTGATGTCCGCTCGCTCTTAAGCGTTCTACCTGCCCCACAACGTCAGTTCATACACCACCACAAATAAGATTAATAACCAACCCAGGGTATAAACAAAAAGAAGAAAGGGAAAAAAATGGGTCAAAGTCTCAGACTCCGCTGGAAAAATAAACAAAAGTATAAAAGCCTAAAAAGGAGTGTGAAAGAAGGTACTCGTGATCAACACAGAGGGTCGTGGGAAACGAACGGATAGTCGAGCGGAGCTTGCGCACTTTATCTCAGCCCTTGCAGGTTAAGCAGATGTGGGTAGAACGGGGTAAGAAGTATTAAATAGAAGGGTACTTGAGTCAATCTCTGAAGCGTAGTGGAGTGCATCCTGACATAACATCAAGAAATTCAACTCGACGGTGAGAGAAAAAATCCAGAGAATTGGCTCCCCAGTCCGCTTCGCCGCCCAGCCCACGGAAAGAGCGAGGGAATGAGAGAGTTAGTGTGGTATCAGCAACCACCGGTACAAACGCCCAGCAGACATGCCTGAAGTTATTACTTCTCTAACCCGAGTGCCCACCTGTGAATCCCTAAGAAGGATACCGGTATGGTAAGAAAACCACTCCGGGATCCTCACACTCCCGAGGTGCAGTAACAGCAGACACCGTAATTCTAATTCCGTATCTGGAGACTGTGCCTATGATACCTCACCGGCTATTTTGACTGTGTCGAGAAGACTTCACCGAGAAATTGGCGAATTCGGTAATGCTACTTACCTAGCCGCCGAAAAAATAAAAATAAAATAAAACTATTCTAACATAGGATAATCCGGAGAATTTTAGAAAACGGTATCCCAAAGTGCTCCTCTTCCCCCACCCCCCGGGTACCCTTACATTAGATCTTCACATCCGGAATAGGGACTGGCCGTAAATGCTTAGAAGGGATTCTTAGAAGTTCCGGCTGGGTGTATTTCTTTACTGAGCGACTGGTGTTGATATCTCTTTACCGTAAAAGCTAGAATATAAGGAAAATGTGATAAGCGGGGGCCCTCAGTTGGCACAAAACAAAAGGGATCTGCACGGTGCGGCGCCTTACCCGGAGAAGCAATTACAACGTCCTAGCACATTTTTCTTCTCCTCGAGTTTTTTCTTCTCCTCGAGTTTTTACCGTATTAGCTGCTCTTTGGCCATCGGGTTGGCCGCCTTCCCGCATCCTACTTGTCTTGTAGTTGGGCGGGATCGTTTGGCTGCAATGGTTGGTGAGAGTTTTTTTTTTGTCGACTGTGCATTTGTGCAATGGGGGGGGGGTAAGTGGAAATTTGGTAGCAACAGGTTGCAATAGAGGGTTTGCGCATGGGGACCTAGGTGGCGGTTAATAGGAAATGGACCTAGGTGCAAGAATGAGTTTGCGCGGGTGTAGGTACCGTAGATGGTGGATTGAGTAGGGTAAGATCACCATGCCCTCAAATTCGTTCACTGCTCAAATTTGGATTCCCAGCTGCTGCACAAGCCGGGTATTAACAATACTGGCTGCAATAGAGCAGGTGATAATCTGCTACTGAATGCCCAATATTATCATCACCAAAATCTTTTAAAGGGAGCTATGTTGCTGCTGACTTATTGTTCTGAAGTGATTGTATTTCTTCAGGTCTGAAAAACCCGATTTTACACTTCTTCCAGGTCTCGCTACCCACCTAGGTGTCCAAGACTTTTAGGTTAACAGAAAATAACCTGTTTTTCTGCCACCTAGGTCTCTTTGCGCAAACTCTCTAATGGCCGCCTTTGGTATTATAGAAAGCGACTGCCCGCCCGGCTTGCAACACCAGTACGTTCTAGGGGGCACGCCAGTCCATCCTGCCTGTGTGATTGTCGCCTACCTGTATGGTTTTTCTTGTATCTTATTTGATTATTAATTATGTCGCCGGGCAAGAGCTTGATATTGGCTCCTCGAACACTACTCTATGTGGGCGTCCAATAGCAACTCGGCCGCGCGTGTACAAGTCTTTAAATATAGATACTGTGCTGTACTCAACAGTGCTAGACTGTACTGTACATTACGAGAGCCGGACACAGTGCTGATAAACGGCACTTTCTAACTCAAACAGTGGATTTGAACTTAGCTGATCACCTTCTCTCTTTGAGATCAAGGACTGATCTTCAAGCAAAATTCGTTGGTAGAGAGCGTTGAGCCCATGGGAAAATCAGCAAAATGATTGGATCGTCGCACGCTTGTATAACACCAGAACCCTGTCAGCTCCCTGCTCCTCTCTTTTCACCCCTGAGAGGTTCCCTATCACCCCGAAAGCCAGATTCCCGTTTCACACGATCCCTCTCTTTCTCTTATAAAAAAGGAATTTAAATAATAGGTTATAGCATAGATGTCGTTAGACCACCAGCAGATCACCGGTAATGTCAACTCGTTCAATGTATTTACGAACTATAATATCGTCAACTCCGAGACAGAAACAGACCCAGAGAGAGACCAAGTTCGGCAGTGGTTATCGCCACTTGACCCTCAGCAAAGACACCAAGGTGTGCGAACCAGCCGACTCGATGGTATAGGAAACTGGGTACTGGAAACTAGCGAGTTCAGAAAATGGAGTGGTGCGGAAGATGGTTGTGTTGCGCCAGTGGTGTTCTGTGACGGAAATCCGGGGTGGGGAAAACTTATCTTAGGTACGAAGACTTCTAATCCAGACGAAGGAAGCGTAGGTGTCACTGATGATCAGGAAATAACAGCTCCCTAGTGATTGACAGCCTGTGCGATCAGGCTAGGGGGAAAAGACATTGCTGTGGTAGGGCTCTACTGCGATTTCCTTGCCCAACAGGAACAAACCACCACAAGTATGTTGGGTGCCATCCTCAAGCAGCTTGTTAGCAGAGGAGGGATCCCGGAGCATATTCGGCAAACTTTTCAGGAGGCTAAAAAAGAGTTTGGCGGGCGGGGTCTCCGACTTCCTGATCTCATGGAAATTATGAAGAAGGGTATTGCGGCGCTACTGCGGGTATTTATATGCATCGACGCCTTAGACGCGTCCATGCCAAAAAATCGACACGAGCTCCTCGAATCACTGCGAGAAATCGTTCGGGTGTCAGCAAATACACGGCTGTTTCCTCACCGGGAGGCCCCATGTCAGGGACGAAATCATAAAATGGTTTGGAAAGGTGGTTAGGATACCTATTTGTCCAACCCGGGACGATATTAGGAGCTATCTGGAGATGAGGCTGGATAGTGACACTGATCCTGATGTAATGGACGATGAATTGCGGGAAGATGTTGTGAAGGTGATTTCGGAGAAGGTCTCAGAAATGTGAGCAAGAATATCAAGCACATTCCTAACATAAGTGAGCTGTCGCTCCCTAACAATGATGTGATGTCTAGCTTTCTCCTCGTTTCTCTAAACATTGATGCGGTCCTGAGCGAACTTACTCTCCACCAGAGAAGAAAAAAGCTGGACGAGATGACCAAAGGGGATGGTCTGGGCGGTGCTTATGCGGCAACTTTATCACGAGTTTAGGCGCAGCCAAGAAGCAGATCAAAACTCGGAATGCAAGTTTTGATGTGGGTAGCGCATTCGGAGCGGCCTTTAAGTGCTGATGAGTTATGCCACGCCCTCGGGGTCGAAGAAGGATCTAGCGACTTGAATATCCGGAATATTCCTCGGATAGAAACACTGCTAGCATGCACCCTCGGGCTTGTCACTGTCGAGAAGTCCTCGTCTACCGTCCGCCTTATTCACTACACCCTACAAGAGTACCTCGCCAGTAACCCCAACCTGTTCCTTAAGCCCCACGCGGTTATCGCCGAGGTCTGTTTGACCTACCTCAACTTTACCCAGGTTAGGGTCATTTCGCCTACTCTCCGCTTTGTCCCGCCAACCTTGGGTTTTGTCGAATATGCATCTTGTCACTGGGGTACACACGCTAGTCTGGGGACTACAGAAATTGTGAAAGTGCTCGCATTGCAACTACTCGATGGGTACGATCAGCACATATCATCAAAAATGCTATTGTTGCATTGGATGGATCGGCCTTTATATTGGTTATACAGCCTTCGGGGATTTACAGGGCTCCACGGTGCTGCATACTTCGGATGTGCTGAGATAACTGTCGCTTTATTGAAGGTGAAGGGATGGGATGTCCAGGCAACTGATTTATATGGTAATACGGCCCTCACATGGGCGGCTGTGAGGGGGCATGAGGGGGTCGTCAGGATACTGCTTGAACAGAGCGATGTCAACCCCAACACAGCTGACCAAAATGGCCGAACACCACTCTGGTGGGCTGCGCGGAATTGGCATGAGGAGGTCGTGAGGATACTGCTGGAGCGGAACGAAGTCAATCCTAACACAGCTGACAGATATGGCCAAACACCGCTCTCGTGGGCTGCCCAGGTTGGGAATGAAGAGATCACGAGGAGACTCCTGGAACGAAACGACATCAACCCCGATATAGTTGACATGTATAGACGAACACAACTCTTGTATGCTGCGCAGAATGTATCAAACATATCCCCAACCAAGTGTGAGCTATTAATTATTAACAATGATGTCTAGTTTCCTCCTCGTTTCTCTAAACGTTGATGCGATCCTGAGCGAACTCACTCTCCATCAGAGAAGAAAAAAGCTGGACGAGATGACCAAAGGGAATGGCCTAGGCGATGCTTATGCGGCAACTTTATCACGAGTGCAGGCTCAACCCAGAAGCAGATCAAAACTCGGGATGCAAGTTTTGCTGTGGATATCGCATTCGGAGCGGCCGTTACTTGCCGACGAGCTATGCCACGCCCTCGGGGTTGAAGAAGGATCTAGCGACTTGAATATTCGGAATATTCCGCGGATAGAAACACTGCTAGCATGCACCCTCGGGCTCGTTACTATCGAAAAGTCCTCGTCCACAGTCCGCCTCATCCACTACACCCTACAAGAGTACCTCTCCCGTGATCCCAATTTGTTCACTAACCCCGACTCGACAATTGCTGAGGTTTGCTTGACATACCTCAACCAACTTTACCCAGGTCCGAGGCATTTAGCCTACTCTTCGCAGTGTCCCTCAAACCTTTTCGTTCATCAAATATGCGTCATGTCACTGGGGTACACACGCTAGGCGGCAAGCTACGGAAGGTGTGAAAGCGCTTGCATTGAAAATACTCGATAGATACGATCAGCACATATCATCGGAGATGCTGTGGTTGCATGAATTGGACTATTGTAAATATCCTATTTGTCTGGGGGACGGCCCTCGGGGGTTTACAGGGCTTCATGGTGCCGCATATCTCGGATGCGCGGAGATAATGGTTGCTTTATTGAAGATGAAGAAATGGGATCTGCAGGCAACTGATATATGCGGCGATACAGCGCTCACATGGGCGGTGAGGGAGGGGCATGAGGGGGTTGTGAGGGTACTTCTGGAACAGAACGATGTCAATCCCAACACACCTGACAAAGATGGCCAAACACCACTCTTGTGGGCTGCGCGGAAAGGGCATGAGGGGGTCGTGAGGAGCTTGCTGGAATGGAGCGACGTCAATCCTAATACGCCTAACGAAGATGGTCAAACACCACTCTTGTGGGCTGCGCGGAATGAGCATGAGGGGGTCGTGAGGATCTTGCTGGAATGGAGCGACGTCAATCCCAACACAGCTGATAGATATGGCCAAACACCGCTCTTGTGGGCTATGCGGAATAGGCACGAGGGGATAGTGAGAATACTGCTAGAACGGAACGACGTCAATCCCAATACGGCTGACGAAGATGGCCAAACTCCGCTCTCGTGGGCCGCGCGGAATAGGTATGAGGGGACCGTGAGGATACTGGTGGAACGTAACGACGTCAAACCCGACACTGCTGACAAATATGGCAGAACACCACTCTCCTGGGCTGCGCCGAATGAGTATCAGGGGATCTTAGGGGTACTAGTAGAACGGAGCGACGTCAACCCTGATACAGTTGACAACTATGGCCGGACACCACTCTCGTGGGCTGCGCAGAATGGGAATGAGGGGATCGTGAGGATGCTGCTGGAACGGAACGACGTCAGCCCCAATACAGCTGACAAGTATGGCCAAACACCACTCCTGTGGGGTGCGCGGAATAAGCATGAGGGGATCGTGAGGATACTGCTAGAACGGAATGATGTCAATCTCGACACAGCCGACAAAGATGGCCGAACACCGCTCTCGTGGGCTGCTGAGTATGGGCATGAGGGGGTCGTGAAGATACTGCTAGAGCGAAACGACCTCAATCCCAACACAGCTGACACCCTGTTTAGCCAAACACCGCTCCTACTGGCTGCGCGGAATGGGCGTGAGGGGGTCGTGAGGATACTGCTGGAACGCAAAGATGTCAATCACAACACAGCTGACGAAGATGGCCGAACACCGCTCTCGTGGGCTGCGCGGAATAAGCATGAGGGGATCGTGAGGATACTGCTAGGACGGACCGATGTCAATCCCGATACAGCCAGTTATTTTCAAGCGGCTTGACAAGTCATCGCCGATTTCAAACATTTGGATCATCTACCTGGAACTTCTCATTATCTCATTGGATCCCTCCAAGTACCTTATCCCCTAGCCTTCTTATCGTATGTTCCTAGCGGGGGAGTTATCCGTTTTGTAAATATCCGCGGCCCATTAGTGCTTTTCCGTACTCGTTTTCGCTCTATATACTGTACCTTAGCTTGTCGTGCCCGTGATAGGAATGCTGTCTAGAGTGTCACTATGATGGGGGAAGTGCTCTTGAGCTTGAGGATTACTTTAAACACTGCCGGGGATATTTGGAGACACCTTGAGAGACCGGTTTGACTAGCAAACTCAAGAAAGCGAAATGGAGAACGATGTAAAGTTTTAATTTGTGAAATTTACCCTTTAAATTACACAACCATTGCGGTAATTCGCCAACAATCCGGCCCTTTTTCGTTTTCTCCGTTTTTTAATTTTTTTAACCACTGACCACTAGATGATAACACTTAATCAAGCCTGTTTTCGAGAGTATTGATGTCCGCCTCTGGGGAAAACACGGTATAGTATCATAAGCTAGCGGGGCCCTAGAAATATACGGTTTGTTAGTGAAAGCCAATAGCGGATGCTGCGGAGGGGCATACCGCAGGTGAAGGTGAATTCACTGGTGTGCTTGCCGGTGATTCCCTGAGCATTGGAAATTTGAAGACGACGGAGCGATTCGTTGGGGATGTTGTCCTCATGAGCAGAGGACCCAGCATTCCCGAGGGCGAGCGCTTCGTTGTCGGTAGGGGCGGTGGAGTTCCCGTCAATGGTCTGGCCGGAACGGGTAGCACGAGTACCAGAGGCCTCGCCAGTGGTGTTTCCACGAATAAACCCGCGCAATTCCCCGCCAATTGTGGGGCGAAAGAAAGTACCGCCATCTCTGGTTTCGGAAGTAGAGCCGTCGGATTCATCCCCTTCAGCTTCGGTCTCGGAAATATTCATGTTGTCGTCATCATCTCCCTCCTCCTCCTCCTCCTCCTCCTCCTCCTCCTCCTCCTCCTCCTCCTCCTCATCCTCATCCTCATCCTCATCCTCCTCCTCCTCGTCGTCATCCGCAATCCCATAATCATCACCACAATTGCAAGACTTGGGGATGGTCTTGGGAGCGCGAATACAGAAGGTGGTCTCCCTCTGATTTTCTCCGAGTTCGGAATTGGGATCCACGAGGTAGATGGACCCTTTGCCGTCGTATTCGATGATAACTTTGTTGTCAGGGGTGAGGTCATCGGGAGCGACGTTCTCGATGATCCAGGCGAAGAGGATCTCGAGATGGGTGGGGTGGTTTGGCATGATTTTAGTATTCGTTGAGTGGTGGGGTTGGAGTTGTATTTGTTTGGTCGTGGAGGGAAGGGAGGGGGAATTGCATTTGGTGGGAGTTTGCTCGTTTGTTGTGGGGAGGGGGGTGGGCGCGGAAGGAATTGGTAGTTTAGGGTACTGTATTGACACCCTTTGGGGGCTGGGTTGTGGATTATAGGACTTGATGCTTTATGTAAAGTTGAACCCCAGATTGTTTCTCGGGAAAGGGTAGTAGGGGTCGCGGGCATGTTCTTCATGGGATGTCACTCGTTGCCACTAATGGCGATGGTGCTGGAAAAATGGATTCAATGTGACGAAAATATGTCTGGCAGGCAATAGTGCCAGCGTAACACGGATACTAGTTGGCTCTGTATATAGATACCTCTTATAGGTGTAAATATGGTAAGCCGGTACCCAAGTAGCAATGTACAAGAGACATCGGTCAATTCTTATTCCTCCTCGGCAAACTACCTTGTTCTCACAGTCGACCCGTCTTTACTTTCGCTTCATTCTCTTGCCTCACTCACCAAATTTCTAACAGATGGTGTTGGAATATATGAAATAGGCGAGCGGTATACCGGAAGCTTGAGAGAGCGAGAGATGCTTGAGAACTTGATTCTATCTAAGGGAGCCGGAGGGACCTGCTATTTATGCAGCGAAACAACAGCATTTATCGAGAGTGGAAAAGAGATCGGAGGTGACGATATGGAAGACAAGAGAAAACAAATAAGAACGGGAGTGCATATATGATCAATTGATCGAGTAATGAAATGTGAGAAAATACAAATAGGATAGGTTGAACCTAAACAGCATTGAAGCGGAACTAAGGCATTCTGACCAGTGTTGTACTCGAAGACATAGAAGGTGCATATCCGAGGGGATAGTTTCAACTTATTGGCTCGGGTTTTGTTGAATGTACAGTCTTCTGTTGTCCACAAATGATATCTTTGTCCGGTATATTACTTTCTTATATCATCCCTCTACGAGTATATTAATTTACATTACTTTAAGCGGTGGGGCGGTTTTGGTTCGGTCTCTCTATTGCCTGGTGGCTATTTCATACAAGGCGCATACCCTTATACTCTTCAGGTTTGAAGACCTATACCGCTGTGGAACTGGTGATGCGCTGTGAGCCGGGGATGGGGGGGCGCTCCCTCTCATGAAGAATGAGGTCACTTATGTTCTCTATATATTTCCGGCCATTCGGAAGTTGGAACTACCAAAATACTATCTCCCCTCACCTACATGTCTGGGCTCATCTCAATGGGTTTGTTGGCAACCGAGTGGGGGCCGCGGGCGGTTGAAAGGGAGTAAAGGTAGAGGGGGATTAGAAGATATGGGGTAACTTATGGATTGGCGGTAACTTTGGTGTTATTTTGCTTTGTGTTGCTCTCTTCCTCTATGCGCCCGAGATCAGAAGGACCACATTTGATGAGCTTGCTTGCTTAACACCTGCTCAAGCCTAGGTCCTGTCCGACCTACGGGCAGCTAGAGCCCGCAGTCTAGCTCGCCCATAGGCAAACACTACTTTGGACTGTTTTAGCTCTAACGGATTTACCTTGCTTTGGGGTGTAGAGATGTAGTGGACATTTGCCAACCGGGTGGCTTATTCTGCTGCGGTTGTCTCCTGTCGTATTTGCACCATCTCGGCTATGTTAATAATGATCGGGGGATGGGTTCTCAAAGGCGTCTTTATAGAACATTCTATTAGTGTGAGAACAGGCTCTCTAACCTTTAGATGCGCCGAGTAAATTTTGGTAGTACCGTAGGTTCAGTGATCCTAAACCGCCAGTCCGGTCGGGGTTTTAAAAAGCCTGGGTCAGTCCGGTGGAAGCCCTAGGCGGCCAAAGCCCAGCTTCGCCTAGGCAACCGCTAGGCCAAAAACCGAAGCAGCCAAGGCCAAAGCCGCCGGGTTATTTAAAATCTCAATTTGGACTCCTGACCTGCAGGCTTTTCACGCCAAATCACTCAGAAAGAGAATAAAGCATGGGGCCTACGGTGCTGTAGATTTCGCTTAAGATATATTAATGTTGTGGACTGATCAACCACGATCTTCGTATCTAACTATATAACTTAACCACTTCCGCCACTTCCAGTGGGTTAATATTAGCGAGATACTTTCCCTAGCCAATTCTTCTCTTAAAATTTCCCTTTTCCCCCATAAGTGCGAAGATAGAATTAAGACCGGCATATTCTCCACAGACGTAAGAGCTTGCAGTTCCCATAAATTCAACACAGTGTTACGAGTGATAGCGTGTTTCAACCCTGGCCCTAATACGCAGGAAGCCATTTTTTTAGGTATTATATTAGGGTCAGGGTTGAAACATGCTATCACTCATAACCTGAAGCCTGCGGGCGACCTAGGGCGGGCCCGGCTTTGGTTTTGGGAGGCCATTTGGGATCACTGGGTAGACTAGCTGCCCTGTTAGTCCTGGGGCTTTTCCCCGGCTCGAAAGGGTTTTTTTTTATTGGAGACCTTGTAGCTGAGGGCGCGAGGGCTTTAGGGGGGAGTCTAATCGGCCTCAGGATGCCTAAAAGGAGTATTGGTGAGATATGCGTACCTTAAGGTAGAATATTGGGCCAGCGCCAGTAACCAATTTCTCGTGTTCCCTTTGTAAAAACGGGCATAATTTCTTAACTGATTGCTTATAAACTGAAGGCGCTTGGGATTTACTAGGGAGACTAGACTTGCTATGAGATAGGCTGTGGCTTTCATGCGCGGCCGCATTGCCGTGTAGTCGTGGGAGAGATTCTGCTATACTAAACGGTAAAGCTTGGTATCTTCTAACTCTGAGCGCAAGATATTACCATTGCTGAGGGTCCTTGTGATTTCCATCAAGAAATGGCTTTACTGTTTGGCTACTTAGGCTGTAGTAGTTTATAGATGCTGCTGGGCTTATTCTATTCTACCGTCGGCACCTAGGGTTTTCCTTGGAAGCTGGTGGGGTCGTAGTCGACTTATGCAATTAACCAGGATGTAGAAACCCGTGTATATAATACTTCATCCTATATTAAAATGGCGATAAGTGTGGTACTAGTTTTATTCTTTTTAAGCAGCTTAATTGTAATTTCCTTCAACAAGCTCATTGGTAGACCGGCGTCTACTAAGGAAAAAAAAAAATCAAGACAAAAATTGGACCAACGCACCCATGTGCAGCCCCAGAGCCTTATCAGCATCCGTCCCCCACTCTCCACCCCAAGAGGTTCCTAGAACTCCAAGAGAAGCCAGATTCCCCTTCCACACGATCGCTTTCTTTTCCCACAGGAAAAAAAAAAGGGGGTCCGAATCAGAGACGGTAGCACAGATGTCAGAGCACAAGCAGGTCATCGGTAATGTCAACTCGTTAAATGTATTTACAAACTATAATATCGTCAACTCCAAGACAGAAACAGAGTCTGAGAGACATCAAATTCTGCGGTGGCTATCGCCACTTGAACCACAACAAAGACACCAAGGTGTGCGGACCAACCGACTCGATGGCATAGGAAACTGGGTACTAGAAACTAGCGAGTTCAGAATATGGAGTAGTGCGGGAGATGGTCGTCTTGAGCCAGTATTATTCTGTGACGGAAATCCGGGAGTGGGGAAAACTTATCTTAGGTACGAAGACTTCTAATCCAGACGAAGGAAGTGCAGGCGGCACTGATAATCAGCAAATAATAGCTCCCTGGTGATTGATAGTCTGTGCGATCAGGCTAGGGGAAAATACATTGCTGTGGTAGGGCTCTACTGCGATTTCCTTGCCCAACAGGAACAGTCCACCACAAGTATGTTGGGCGCTATCCTCAAGCAGCAGCTTATCAGCAGAGGAAGAATCCCGGAGTATATACAGCAAACTTTTCAGGAGGCGAAAAAGGAGTTTGGTGGGCGAGGCCTCCGGCTTCCTGAGATCGTGGAAATTATGAAGAAGGCTATTACAGCACTACCACGGGTATATATATGCATCGACGCCTTAGACGAGTCGACGCCCAAGCATCGACGGGAGCTCCTCGAATCGCTGCGAGAAATCATTCGGGTGTCAGCAAACACGCGACTATTTCTTACCGGGAGGCCCCATGTGGAAGACGAAATTATGAAATGTTTTGGCAACTTGGTTAGGATACCTATTAGTCCGACTCGGGACGATATTAGGAGCTATCTTGAGATGAGGCTAGGCAGTGACACTGATCCTGATGTAATGGACGATGAATTGCGGGCCGATATTATGAGGGTGATTCCGGAGAAGGTCTCGGAAATGTGAGCAAGAATATCAAGCACATTCCCAATACATGTGTGAGCCGTTATCAACTAACAATGATGTCTAGTTTTCTCCTCGTTTCTCTAAACATTGATGCGATCCTGAGCGAACTTACTCTACATCAGAGAAGAAAAAAGCTGGACGAGATGACAAAAGGTGAGGGTTTAGGTCATGCTTATGCGGCAGCTTTATCACGAGTGCAGGCCCAGCCGGGAAGTAGATCAAAACTCGGAATGAAGGTTTTAATGTGGGTATCTCATTCTGAGTGGCCTTTAACTGTCGATTAAGGTCATTTCGCCTACTCCCGACTCTATCCCACAATCCTTGGCCTTTGTCGAATATTCTTCCCGCCACTGGGGTACACACGCCAGGCGGGGAACCACGGACGGTGTGAAAGCGCTTGCATTGAAACTACTCGATGGATACGATCAACACATATCGTCGAAGATTGTATACTTGCATGAAATGGACTTTTCGCGCCGATTTCTTTGTGAGGGGGACAACCTTGGATATACAGGGCTCCACGGTGCCGCATACTTCGGATGCGTTGAGATAACGGTCGCTTTATTGAAAATGAAGGAATGGGATGTGCAGGCAACCGATCTTCATGGTAATACAGCCCTCACATGGGCGGCTAGGATGGGACATGAGGGGGTCGTGAAGATCTTGCTTGAACGGAACGACATCAATCCCGACACGGCGAACCGGCGTGGCCAAACACCGCTCTCATGGGCAGCGCGAGAGAAGTATGAGGGGATCATGAGGATACTGCTGCAGCGGAATGACGTCAATCCCAACACAGCTGACATTTATAGAGATACACCGCTCTTATGGGCTGCGCGGGGAGGAAATGAGGGGATCGTGAGAGCACTGCTGGAACGCAACGACGTCAATCCTAACACAGCTAACATTTATGGAAATACACCGCTCTCGTGTGCTGCGGAGCATGGGTACGAGGGCATCGTGAGGTTGCTGCTGGAGCGGAGCGACGTCAATCCCAACACAGCTTCCAGATGGGGCCGAACACCGCTCTCGTGGGCTGCAGAGTCTGGGTACGAGGGCATCGTGAGGTTGCTGCTGGAACGGAGCGACACCAGCCCCGATACAGCTGACTCATGGGGCCGAACACCGCTCCTGTGGGCATCACGGGGTGGGTATAATCGAGTCCTGAGCATGCTGCCAGGACAAGACGCCGATCCCAATACACCTGACGAAGATGGCCAAACAGCGCTTTTGTGGGCTGCGCGGAAAGGGCATGAGGGGGTTGTAAGGATTTTGCTGGAACGGAATGGCGTCAACCGCGATACTGCTGATAGACAGGGCCGGACACCTCTCTCGTGGGCTGCAGGATATGGTCAAGAGGGCATCGTGAGGATACTACTTGAACGAAACGACGTCAATCCCAGCACAGTTGATGAGGATGGCCGAACACCACTCTTGTGGGCTAAATGGAACGGGCATGAGAGGATTGCAAATCTGTTGCAGGGGCGGACGGATTTCGTCTCGAGTTACAGAGCAATTTTGCAACCAACGGAGCTTTTCTCCACCAAGTCGTCTGAGCCGTCTGAGCCCCCCTTTAAAAGGATTCGTCGGTCTTGATATCCAACGATATAAACATAACCCTCCCCGCCCTACTCACTATTCATACCCAGAGCGGCTGAGGTTTAGAAGGAACTTCCCTACTCGAGTAGCAGGGGCCGACCGCGCTTTAAGCCCGAATATGACAGGCCGAGAAAACCTGGTCACAGACTCGATCCCCAATGCGGTGCATAACAAGCCAGCAGGGGACAACGCGGAGCAGATATATAAACACCCCGCCTGTCAGAGTGCTTATAAGGCATACGGTTATGTAGTCATGCGGATGTGCAGTTGCGCGTATATGGGGATATGCCGGTATACGGATATGAGGCTATATGGTTGTGTGGCTAGGGGATATACGGTCAAAGGGTACGTGGGTTTGTGGTGTGCGGTGACTAGGCACTTAGCCGTAGATTTGTTTTTACATCCTACGCCGGTAGGAATAGGATATCGGTTTTTGGCTCTGTTGATACCTATTTCCGTCGGGCACTAGGTATCGGGAATTTTGTTTCTCATTCCCAGAAAATTAGGCATACGAGAGTCAGCACACTAGTACGGCATAAGCTTTAGGGATTGCGGAGGGCCACGAGATAGCCGGATGGTGCTAGATTGATTGAGATCGCTCGAGATTGGGATTTTCTAGCCGAGTGTGTCTTTAGAGTTTGTTGAGTTTCGGGAGTTTAGCGATGCTGTTAGTTATACGGAGATATATATTTCCCTCGCTATCCTTAATTACAGTAGCAGGTGAAAAGAGCAGCCACCTAGTTCACCATTCCTTTATGTTTCACTACACCTAGAGCCTATTGCGATTGTTTTTTTCTCCTTCTTTCGCTCTCTCGTGCTTTCTTTAGGCCCGCAATTGTGTGATTATCAATGAATCAAGAGTGTATAAAAAATTACTCAAGTAGTCTGGGGGGGAATTTGGGAATTTTGAAACCTAAGCGTGGGGAAGTGGTCTGCGAGGTGTATTTCTTTTATTAGCTGTCCCTTTGGCTATCGAGTTAGCATGTCCCGCCAAGTCCTACTTATAAGTATACAAGATTGTTTGACTGCAGTTGGTTACCGGGGTTTGTTGACTTTGCATTCGCGTACGGTACTATACTAGTACAAGTAGTGGGGGACAAATAAGAATCAAAACAGGTGCGCTGGTAGCAGAGGGTTGAGGTGGCTTATCTATTTGGCCCAGAAGAGAAGCCGGGATAGTATCATTTCCGATGACTTACTGTACAGCTTTTCAAGCATAGTGCAGGAACGTTATTGAGATCTTGGGTCAGATGAATGGCTAGTTTGAGCAGGGGATGACAAAAACAAGCTCTATTATACGAGTAATATCGGCTAGTATTGTAGTCTATTATATTAAAAGCCGAACCATATCAACTCCGAACTGCCCACACTTTAGGGGGTGAAAGGAGGCAAGATGCCAACTTTATTAGAGTGGCTGGTAGAGTATAACATGCGCAGTTGAGTTCAAATAATAAGTAAATAAATTACAGTACCGTACAGTGCTGTACAGTACACAATTGTTGTAAATAACAGATGCTGTTCAGTGGTATAATTATAAGTGCCGGACGCAATGCAGGTGAACGGAGTTTTTAAGACAAACATTCTGTGCTATGATAATTTAACTAATCTTTTTCGCTCAGAGATGGAGGGCTGGTATTCAAGCAAAATTTATTGGTACTATTGATAGGCGTCTGCTAGGAGAACAATCGACACAATATTGTCCGTGGAAAAAAATAAAGCGCCCAACAACAATCATGAAAAACTAAGGTCATAACAACGCTCCTGTTCCAGTACCAACCCCAATATCATGAAAGCCGAAGAAGCAAATCAAAAATGTAAATTCATGATATAATACATATCATAGTAGAAACAAATATTTGATCTAGAGAAATTTCTTTAGGTGGAGTTGGAAGTACCGGGGGTTAAGGGTAAGTGAGGCGAAACGGTTCTCATCAGTTCCTGGGTCACTAGGCAAAAATAGAGGGCAGTAAGTTTCGTTGTCGGTACATTTTGGGTTCGCCTCACTTTTTTCCCCCTCCAAAAAAGCGCCAAGATTGGCTGTTCCCATGGTTACACACAACAAACTTGGGCAAGTTACATTCCAGTTAAGTGCTGTACCCTATTCGCCACACTTATGCTCACCTCTCTTTTTGGCCCCACGAGGTTTAGTAGAACTCCGAGAGAAGCCAGATCCCCCTTCCACACCCTCACTCTCTTGTCTCTTTTATAAAAACATTAAATAGCTTACAGCACAGATGTCGTCTGAGCGCCAGCGGGTTACCGGTGACTTCAACCCGTTCAACTTATTAACGAACTACGATAATATCGTCGACTTCGGTACCACAGTAGACCCCTGGTGGCGTGAATTTCTTCCGTGGCTATCGCAACTTGAACCACAGCAAAGACACCAGGGTGTGCGAACCAGCCGACTCAATGGCATAGGAAATTGGGTGCTAGAAACCAAGGGGTTCAGAAAATGGAGTGGTGCGGAAGATGGTTGTGCTGAGCAGGTGTTGTTCTGTGAAGGAAATCCGGGAGTGGGGAAAACTTATCTGAGGTAGGAAGACTTCTTATCCGGACGAAGGAAATTTAGATGTTACTGACGACTAGCAAATAACAGCTCATTGGTGATTGATAGCCTATACGATACAGCCGGGGGAAAAGACATTGTTGTGGTAGCGCTCTACTGCGATTTCCTTGCCCAGCAGAAACAGACCACCACAAGTATGTTGGGTGCCATCCTCAAGCAGCTTGCCGTCATACAAGGTATCCCGGAGTATATGCAGCGGGCATTTCAGAAGTCCAAAATATGGTTTGACGGCCAAGGCCTCCGACTTCCTGATCTCGTAAAAATTATGAAGAAGGCCGTTACGGCTCGTCCACGGGTATTTATATGCATCGATGGTTTAGACGAATCCACCCCGAAACACCGACGGGAGCTTCTCAAGTCACTACGGGAAATCATTCGGGTTTCACCAAACACGCGACTATTCCTTACTGGGAGGCCCCATGTTAGGGGCGAAATCATGAAATGTTTTGGCAACGTGGTTCAGATTCCTATTAGTCCAACCCCGGATGATATTAGGAGCTATTTGGAGAAGAGGCTCGAAAGCGACACTGATCCTGATGCAATGGACGATGGATTGCGGGCCGATATAATGAGGGTGATTCCGGAAAAGGTGTCGGAAATGTGAGCAATAATATCAAGCACATTCCGAATACAATTATGAATTATTATTCACTAACGATGTCTAGTTTCCTCCTTGTTTCTCTAAACATTGATGCGATCCTGAGCGAACTTACTCTCCATCAGAGAAGAAAAAAATTGGACGAGATGACAAAAGGAGACGGCCTAGGCGATGCTTACGCGGCAGCCTTATCACGAGTTCAGGCGCAGGGAAGTAGATCCAAACTCGGAATGCGGGTTTTAATGTGGGTATCGCATTCGGAGCGCCCTTTACGTGTCGATGAGTTATGCCACGCCCTCGGGGTCGAAGAAGGATCTAGCGACTTGAATATTCGGAATATTCCTCAGATAGAAACACTTCTAGCATGCACTCTCGGGCTTGTCACAGTCGAAAAGTCTTCGTCTACCATCCGCCTCATTCACTACACTCTACAAGAGTACCTCTCCCATAACGCCAACCTGTTTCTTAAACCCCATGCGATGATTGCCGAGGTCTGTCTGACCTACCTCAACTGCTCTCAGGTTAAGGCCATTTCTCCTACTCTCAACGATGTCCCACAATCCTTGGCTTTCATCAAATATTCCTCTTGTCACTGGGGTACGCACGCCAGGCGGGAAACCACGGAATGCGTGAAAGCGCTTGCATTGAAACTACTCGATGGATACGATCAACACATATCGTCTAAGATTGTATACCTACATCAAATGGGCTTTTGGAGAGGGCGTTTTCCTCAGGGGCACAGCCCCGGATTTGCAGGGCTCCACGGTGCCGCATACTATGGATGCGCGGAGATAACTGTCGCTTTATTGAAAATGAAGGAATGGGATGTTCAGGCAACTGATGTTTATGGCAATACAGCCCTCACATGGGCGGCTAGGATGGGACATGAGGGGGTCGTGAGGATCCTGCTTGAACGGGATGACGTCAATCCCGACAGGGCGAACCGACGTGGCCAAACACCGCTCTCGTGCGCAGCGCGCAAGAAGTATGAGGGGATCATGAGGATACTGTTGCTGCGGAAGGACGTCAACCCCAACACAACTGACCATGGCCGAACGCCGCTCTTGTGGGCTATCTGGTATAGGCTCGAGGAGATGGTGAGGGTGCTGCTGGAGCGGAAGGACGTCAACCCCAACATACCTGACGGATATGGCAATACACCGCTCTTGTGGGCTGCACATAATGGGCATGAGGGGATCGTGAGAACGCTGCTGGAGCGGGGTGACGTCTGTCCCAACACAGCCGACAGATATGGCCAAACACCGCTCTTGTGGGCTGCGCGGAAAGGAAATGAGGGGGCCGTGAGGATGCTGCTAGAACGGGGCGACGTCGATCCCAACACAACTGACAAAGATGGCCGAACACCACTCTTGTGGGCTGCGCGGAATGGGTATAATGGAGTCGTAAGGATAGTGCTACAGCGGAACGACGCCAATCCCAACATAGCTGACAGATATGGCGAAACAGCGCTCCTGTGGGCTGCCCAGGGTGGGCATGCGGGAGTCGTTAGGATCCTTCTGGAATCGAATGACGTCAACCCCGACATAGTTGATATATGGGGCCGAACACCGCTCTTGTGGGCTGCCCAGAGTGGGCATGAGCGAGTCGTGAGGATGCTTCTGGAACGGAATGACGTCCACTCCACCACAGCTGATGCATATGGCCGAACACCGCTCCTATGGGCTGCTGAGTGTGGGCATGAGGGGGTCGTGAAGATCATGCTGGAACGGAACGGTGTCAATCCCAACACCGTTAATAAATCTGGCCAAACGCCGCTCTTCTGGGCCGCTGCGTGTGGGCATGAGGGGGTTGTGAGGATCTTGCTGGAATGGAATGGTGTCAATTCTAACCCAGCTGACGAATATGGCCAAACACCGCTCGCGTGGGCTGCGCGGAAAGGGCATGTGGGGGTGGTAAAGATACTGCTGGAACGAAACGACGTCGATCCCGGCACAGTTGACCAGGATGGCCGAACACCGCTCGCGTGGGCTGCACGGAATGGGCATGAGGTGGTGGTAAGGATACTGCTGGGACGAAACGACGTCAATCCCAGCACAGTTGACGACGGTGGCCGAACCCCGCTCGCGTGGGCTGCACGGAATGGGCATAAGAGAATTGCGAATTTGCTGCGGGGACGGACGAACTCCATCCCCAGATACACAACAATTTTGCAACCAACAGAGCTCCCCCCCCGCCAAGTCGTCTGCGCTGTCTGAACCCCCTTAAAAAGGTCCCACCGGTCTTGATGTCCAACGATAAAACCTAGCCCTCCTCGCTCTACCTACTATGGTATCATACTGTGGGGTTGAAAAATAGGCTGTGCTTTCTACTAAATTGTTTCTTGTATTTTATTTTATTTTCTGAGCGGGCGGGTTACAGAGCTAGATAGATAGTGGAGCGGCGGATTTCTTTGTGGTAGTGGGATGGATTACTAAGGGCTAGCTTGGATCGTAGGTTTAAAAGGGGCAATAGGGAAGGCAATAGAGACCGGGGGAACAACCGTGTGCATAGACGACTCCGCTTCTTCTGTTTGATAGATAGTTTTCGACTTATTTCATCTCCGGGTTCTTTTATCCTCATCGACGATTTCTTTGACTCTACCTTCTGTGCGAGCGGCGATTGCCCACTTTCGGCACTGTTCCGTTTCCAGATCATGATATCATTTCCCCCTTCTTACCCCCGCCTTTTCTTTTGTTTTCTTTTATCTAGTATCCCCTCTCGGAGCATGCTAGTTCTCTATACGAAAGTCATCGTTTCAGTACCCATACTCCCGGCAAGAAAATATACTTGGCCAAACAAACTCCTAAGCCCGCTCCGCACAGTTATTTACGCCCGGCTTGACAGGTCACCACAGATACCAAAACATTTGGATCATCCACCCTAAATTTCTCATTTACTCATCAGGTCCCTTCAATTACCTTGCCCGCCTTCACTCTTGTCCTATTTTCTCAGTTTTTTTATTTTAACCATTTCGTATATACCGGTTTTTTATATATTGTACTCAGTTTACATGTTAATGGCAGGAAGGGCGGGGGGGGGAGGGGGTTACTCTGGAGCCTGACGATTGCTCCAGACACCACCGGGCGTATTCAGGGGCACTTTGGATAGAGGGCTGGCTTGGCCGGCAAACCTCGGAGGAGGGGGATGGAGGGGGGTGCGGAGCTTTGATTTGTGAAATACCGGCACACCTTTTAGATTATACAACCATTGCAGAACATCCACCCACAATACCGGAGTTTTATTCTGATTTTTTTTCACACGAGACCACTAACGTTAGATAATAGCACTTGATCAAGCCTGTTTTCGAGAGTATTAAGATCCGGCTCTGGGAAAACACGGTATAGTGTCATAATCTAGTGAGGTCCTAGGAATACAGGGTCAATTAGTGAAACAGAATGGCAGATATTGAGGAGGGGCATACCGAAGGGGGGAATTGAAAGTTGTCATCGCCGAGTGATTCCAGGAGAATTGGAAATTTGGAGTTGAACAAATGCTCCCCGGCGGTGGTATAAATAGTTTGAGGGGCAGAAGACCCTCCAGCGCTCTTGCACGCGCCGCCATATCGGAAGGGATGATGCCGGTAGTATCGTAGCTATTGTAGCACAAATCATGGGAAGTGCGATAACAAGAATTTGAAATTTGAAAATTTAAAAAAGAAAAAAACAGAAAGGAAAGAATAATAAAGAGATCTTGGCAATGCGAGCACTAAACTCGGTTGTGATTACTTGCGTGGGTTCCCGAGGTATTACAAGTGCAGGATGAAATACTAAACCGAGTGGAACCCTTCCCGGCAATTTAAAAGCCTCCCGGAGGAGATGGTAGCCGAAGTTCACCAAGGGCTATGATATCTATCCCATAGATGAACCAGCAGCGCTTTCCGCCTGGATTAGGAGCACACTCGGACGTACTTGTACCATTGACCCGATTCTGAGCGCGGAACATAATAAGACAGTCGGAGCCAAGGTGGAGCATGCCGGTGAACACAAAACCTGTTGGAATGTTGCTAGGGCATCGGTTATGTGGCTATCGGGATATGCGGTTGTTTGGATCTGCTTGTATGCTGATACATGATAGGGGATATATGATGCAGTTATCGATAGGGCATGTTGTTTTGTGGAGCGAGTCAACTAGGTACTGTACTTAGCGTACGTAGCAGTGGATTGTTGTTTTCACACCCTATACCGCTAAGCTTGGGATATTAGTTTTGGCTTTGTTGATATCATACCAATCGCCATCGGAAATTAGGCATCTGGGATTTTGTTTTATGATGCTTCTTTATGCCCTATGCAATTAGGCATACAAGGGGTTGGCACATTCGCGGGGTGTAGGCTTTAGAGATTACGGAGAATTTTAGGATGGTGGGATTATTGTACGATAATGTTTGGAAGGTTCTTGGTCCCTTAAGATACCTATAGATCTGGATTCGCCAGCTTAGAGTTCTTCTTTAGAGTTTGTTAGGTTTCGTGAATTTTCCGATGTTATTATATTTAAACTAGCTTAAGAGATATATTTCCCGGTGTGTTCTTAGTTATATGCTGATCGGAGTATCATATCATCTAACTAGTTTACTGTGCTTTAATGTTTTGCTGTGCTTAGAGCTGATCGCAATTGCACTTTTGTTCTTTAATGCTTTCGTGCTTTCTTTAGATTGCCACAATTATAAATTTATGGTTATCAAAGAATTAAGCATGTAGAAATATCGCTAGTGGTATTCGAGAGGAATTTAGGAATTTAGGAATTTTGAAACCTATGTATGTGGGAGTAGTCAGTTAGGTGTATCTCTTTTATTTGAGCTCTCACTGGCTCTCAAGTTGGGCGCCTCACCGTGTCCTACTTCTGTTGTAGTTATATAAGATTAGTTGATTGCGGTCGTTTATCGGTGTTTGCGACTGTGCATTTGTGGGGTGGGGGATGAAGAAGAGTCAAAATCTGTTCGCGGGTAGCATATGGTTGCTGTAACGTAGCTTATCTACCCTGCTCAGAAGAGAAGCGGGGACAATATCATTTTCACTCACGCACTGCCGAGTACAGTACCAGGTACAGCACAGCTCTTCAAGCACTTAGTGCAAGAACGTTGTCGAGACTCTGGGTCAAAAGAACGGTTAGTTTGAAGAAGGGGTGACAAAACCAAGCTCGACCAGTGTCACCAGCCAGCGGTCTACTATTACAAGCCAACCCATATAAGCTCAATTTGCCCACACTTTAGTGAGGTTAAAAGAGGCAGGAGGCCAACTCCATGAGAATGGCTGGTAGAGTATAACATTCGCAGTTGCATTCAAATAATACTTTTTAACAGACATTTTGTGCTATGATAACTAATTTTTTCGCTTAGAGATGGAGGGCTAGTATTCAAGCAAAATTTATTGGTACAGTACTGTCGGCAGGCGTCGGCCAGGAGAACAATGGACACAATATTGTGCATGGACAAAATTAAGCGCCTAACAACGAACATGAAAAACTCATGCCATAACAACAACGCTCCCCTACCAACCCTAATCATGAAAACCAAAGAAACAAATTAAAAATGTAAATTCGTGATAGAATGCATAGTAGAAACTAATATTTGATCTGGAGATATTTCCTTAGGTGGAGTTGAAAGTACAGAATCGTGGGGAGTGTTGCATTGTTATCAATGGTCGGTGAGTGGTTAATTTTGTCCGCTCACCATACTAACGTTGTATAATTGGACCAACCACCCCTGCACAGTGCTACGCCGGAGCCTTATCAGCCTCTGCCCCCCTCTCTTGGCCCCACGAGGTTTAGTAGAACTCCGAGAGAAGCCAGACCCCCCTTCCACATCCTCACTCTCTTGTTTCTTTTATAAAAACATTAAATAGCTTACAGCACAGATGCCGCCTGAGCGCCAGCGGGTTACAGGTAACGTCAACTCGTTCAACATATTAACGAACTACAACAATATCGTCAACTTCAATACAGAAATAGACCCCGAGGGGCGTGAAATTCTTCAGTGGCTATCGCCACTTGAACCGCAGCAAAGACACCAAAGTGTGCGAACTAACCCACTCGATGGCATAGGAAATTGGGTGCTAGAAACCAAGAAGTTCAGAAAATGGAGTGGTGCGGAAGATGGTTGTGCTGAGCAGGTGTTGTTCTGTGAAGGAAATCCGGGAGTGGGGAAAACCTATCTGAGGTAGGAAGACTTCTTATCTGGACGAAGGAATTTAGATGTTACTGACGACTAGCAAATGACAGCTCATTGGTGATTGATAGGCTATATGATCAAGCAGGGGGAAAAGACATTGCTGTAGTAGGGCTCTACTGTGATTTCCTTGCCCAGCAGGAACAGACCACTTCAAGTATGTTGGGCGCCATGCTCAAGCAGCTTGCGATCAGAAGAGGTATCCCGGAGCATATACAGCAGGAATTTCAGAAGGCCAAAAGAGTTTTTGGCGGCCAAGGCCTCCGACTTCCTGATCTCGTAGAAATTATGAAGAAGGCCGTTGCGGTGTTGCCACGGGTATTTATATGCATCGACGGTTTAGACGAATCCACTCCGAAACACCGACGGGAGCTTCTCGAATCACTACGAGAAATCGTTCGGGTGTGCGCAAACACGCGGCTATTCCTTACAGGGAGGCCCCATGTCGGGGGCGAAATCATGACATGTTTTGGCAACGTGGTTCGGATTCCTATTAGTCCCACCCCGGATGATATTAGGAGCTATTTGGAGATGAGGCTCGAAAGCGACACTGATCCTGATGTAATGGACGATGAATTGAGGGCCGATATTATGAGGGTGATTCCGGAAAAGGTGTCGGAAATGTGAGCAATAATATCAAGCACATTCTCAATACAAGTATGAGTTATTATTCACTAACGATGTCTAGTTTCCTCCTTGTTTCTCTAAACATTGATGCGATCCTGAGCGAACTTACTCTCCATCAGAGAAGAAAAAAGTTGGACGAGATGACAAAAGGAGATGGTCTAGGCGGCGCTTATGCGGAAACTTTATCACGAGTTCAGGGGCAACAAAGAAGCAGATCAAAACTCGGGATGGAAGTTTTAATGTGGGTATCGCATTCGGAACGGCCTTTACATGTGGACGAGTTATGCTACGCTCTCGGGGTCGAAGAAGGATCTAGCGACTTGAATATTCGGAATATTCCTCGGATAGAAACACTGCTAGCATGCACCCTCGGGCTTGTCACTGTCGAGAAGTCCTCGTCTACCGTCCGCCTTATTCACTACACCCTACAAGAGTACCTCTCCTGTAACCCCAACCTGTTTCTTAAGCCCCACGCGACGATTGCCGAGGTCTGTTTGACCTACCTCAATTTTGTTCAGGTTAAAGTTATTTCGCCTATTCTCCTCTCTGTCCCGCAATCCTTAGCTTTTGTCGAATATTCTTCTTGCCACTGGGGTACACACGCCAAGCGGGAAACCACGGAAGGTGTGAAATTGCTTGCATTGAAACTACTTGATGGATACCATCAACACATATCGTCAAAAATTGTATGCTTGCATGAAATGGAGGTTTGGGAGCGACTTTTCCATCCGCGGAACAACCCTGGATATACAGGGCTCCACTGTGCTGCATACTTCGGATGCACAGAGATAACTCTCGCTTTATTGAAAATGAAGGAATGGGATGTGCAGGCAACTGATCTTCATGGCAATACAGCACTCACATGGGCGGCTAGGAGGGGACATGAGGGGGTTATGAGGATCCTGCTTGAACGGGACGATGTCAATCCCAACACAGCTGACAAATATGGCCAAACGCCGCTCTTGTGGGCTGCGCAGAATGGGCATGAGGGGGTCGTGAGGATATTGCTGGAACGGAATGACATCAATCCCAACACGCCTGACAAATCTGGCCAAACACCGCTCTTGGGGGCTGCACGAAATGGGCATGAGGGGGTCGTGAGGATCTTACTGGAACGGAACGACGTCAACCCCAACATACCTGGCAAATATGGCCAAACACCGCTCTTGTCGGCTACGCAGAGTGGGCATGAGGGGGTCGTCAGGATCTTGCTGGAACTGAACGACCTCAATCCCAACACACCTAACAAATATGGCATATCACCACTCTCGTGGGCCGCAAAGTATGGTCAAGAGGACATTGTGAGGGTACTGCTGGACCGGAGCGAAGTCGACCCCAACATAGCTGATGAATATGGCCATACGCCGTTCTCGTGGGCTGTGCAGAACGGGCATGAGAGAATTGCAAATTTGCTGCGGGGCCGGACGAATCTCATTCCCAGATACACAGCAATTTCGCAACCAAGTGAGCCCTTCTCAACCGAGTCGTCTGAGCCACCTGAACACCCCTTCAAAAGGATCCGCAGGTCTTGATATCCAAGGACACAACCTCGCTGTTCTCCCACTACACACTACACATCCCCCAGAATTAAAACAACCTTGGCCAAACAAAACCCTAAGCCCGCCACTGGCAGATCTTTACACGCGGATCGATAAGCCATCTCAGATGTGAAACATTTGGATCGTCTACATAGAACTTCTTACCTCATCAGACCCCCCCCCCCCCCAACTCCCTCATCCCCTCTCACATTTCCTCTTGTCGTATTTTCTAAACAATCTTTTTCTAACAGTTTTGTATATATCCACGGCCCATTAGTGCTTTTCCACACTCACTCACTCTTCTCAATATAATGTACTTCAGTTTGTCGTGTCAGTTGTAGGAATGCTGTCCACGGCACCCCCGGCCGACAGGGGGGAGGTGCTCTGGAGGCTGAAGATTTCTTTAGACGCTAATGGGCATGTTTAGAGGCTCTTTGAATAAGATACCAGCTTAACTACTCGAGTACTAGCGAACTCGCGAAGTAGAAATAAACGAGGATGTAAGTTAAAGCTTTGATTTGTGGAAATATGCCCTTCAGACTACACATTTCTCGCAGAATATCTCACCCACAATGCAGGCCTTTTTTTGAGTCTTTTTTTTTACTGTAAAAAAAGAAAAGGAAAAAAAGGAGAAAGAAAAAGACCTCTAAAATTAATGACAACCCTTAGTCAAGCCCGTTTTCGAAAGCACCGGCATGGAAAAACACGGTACAGTATCATAATCTAGCCTTCTCCTTCTTCGGTTCCTCCTTCTTTAGTTCCTCCTTCTTTGGTTCCTCCTTCTTTGGTTCCTCCTTAGGCTCCTCCTTCTTTGGTTCCTCCTTCTTAGTTTCCTCCTTCTTTGGCTCCTCCTTCTCCGGTTCCTCCTCCTTCGGCTCCGGCGGCGGTGCGGCCTTACCCTCCAGAGAGCCGATCTGGAGTTGTGCCTTGTACTTCTTCAGGATTCCCTCGTTGTGGTATTTCCAGAATTGTGCGGTAGCGTCTTTGCCGCCGACCCTCTGCAGGATCCTCTTCCCACCCGGGTGATCATTCTGGAACTATTGCGCTCGCCCTGTTAGAAGGCTTCGGAAGGAGGGAGTGAGGGAGGGATGCTATCGTCCGTACCTTTGTAACGTCGTACACGTCGCCCTCGACGATGATCCACAGCGAGTCGGGCTTCTTGTGCTCCGCCACTTCGGTGGCTTTGAATACCTTTGACATGACCAGGGTAAAAACGGAAAAACAATAACAAACAACGAGTAGAAGTAGCGGCGGAGGATATAAGAGAGGGAGTCCGAGGGGGTGAAGGGGAGAAAGGGAGAAAGGAAGAAGAGTAGAAGAGATTTGTTTGAGGAAAAAAAGAGTAGCCGGGGGAGATTGACCAAGTTTTCACGTGAAAGACACGGTGAGAGAGGCGAAGTTCAGGATGTGGGGGAAGGTATCATAATAGAACCCATGACATCGTTCCCAGGAATCTTGACAGTCAACGGGCAAGCAAAAGCGACGACTGAATCTCATCAGGGATCGAGCAAGGGTCAAAACGGCTTCAGCTGGCTGTTGCATCTCTCACATGCCCTTCCAACAACCTCACGTGTTCTCCACCAAATCTGGGATGAAAGAAATCCGATTGGTCGCAGCCACGGGCGCAGAGCCTCAGGGATATCCTCGGTGCCTCGGTAAGAAATGTGTCAATGCTCGCAGTGCACCTGGGCTGTAAGAAGGACTCTACGGTATTTCCTTCGGAGTTTTCAACTGCACAAGGGCTCAGGAGACAGAGTAATTTAAACATCCTGAGGAGCTACAAATACTAGGTCTAGTAATACCGTAGATAGAAAACATTCCACATGCACATCTCCAAACACCGATGTGCTCTTGTAAAAGTTGACCGTGAGATGGGAGAGAACCTCGAGTAAATTATCTCACATCGTGCCGCAAGTTAAATATCGATCAATGGGATTGTTCACTGAATGCAGGGCCTCTCGACATCATAGACTGGACCCTGCCCAAGCTCTCCTCCTCAAGATAACAATACCATATCAAAAATCAAAAATACCTTCGACACTCCGAACATCCTCTATGAAAGTACTCCACAGGATCCCCAGAAGAATAAATCATCCTGCACTCCCCCCCTCAAAAAAAAAAAAAAAAAAAAGCAACCTTTCGTCCCTTCCCGGATTTCACACTTTTGAGCCGGGTGGGGCTTCAGCAAAGAAACCCCAACCATGAATGGGAAAGGAAGTAAATCCCGACCGCTACCCGGCAGATAACTCTCTGAAGAGGATCTTTTGGGGGATTCTTATCATAGCTTGTTTTGACGCTCATTCTTTCCATCGCACGGGCAGCGTTGTCGGTATGGTATCATACCTGTTATGATAGTTCAAGTGCTACCGGCGGTAGGGCACAGTACGGCAAACCTTCGAATCAATCCCACGAGACGGTATGATATCGTACCCGTAACCGAAGGATTCAGTGCCGAACAGTCCGGCGACCGGATATGCCCGAGGCGAGAATTAAGGACCATGGATAATCACTCTAATTCGTGTTGTCCCAAACTCTTATGCAAGTGATTATGAATTCTAAAATGCCCAGGGCTCAGATTAATGATCATTTCTTTAGGATGGATACCGTTAAGGCCGCTACAAATGAGGTGCGTCCCTAGGGTACGGTACCGGTACCGGTACCGTAGTTCACTGCACGCTCACAAAGTGACCTTCGCGATTAGGCAATCACAACACCCACAAACCATCATGATACGTATGATACCCCAACCTTCCTTCCTTCAACCCCTCGAAAACCATCCGAGCAGGAACCAATCCACTCCCAAAAAGCCACAGCATTTGACGTAGCGAAAAGGTGCGGTTTATCCCTAGCCCCTGGGCACAACGTCTCCCACAATTCGCAGGACGAAGGAATCTCCTACCCTATGATACTGACCTATTCTTCAAAATCTAGGAGCTACAAAGACCGACCGACGCCAGATTCCCCGGAAACCTAGAACTTATCTGGGTTCAAGGGTATTCCAGGGCTTTTCACTTTAGCGAGGAGAACGTCTCATTCTAACCCCACCAACAAACGGCACTTTTACTATGATCATTCCCTTTACCTGGTGAATTATCGATATCACACACTACCCCTTCGTACGCACGTGCGGGCTAACCCTTCCACAAACATCCCACCGAGTATTTGTGTCTCTAACCGGTTAGGGAGGTGGGTGGCTAGGGTGTCATGTTGGTGGCAGCAGGGTGCGTAATGCGGGGGTTTTGGGCGTTCACGGGCTCTAGAATCTCGGTCGTATTCAAAGGAAATACTCAATTTTCCAAGTGCCGTAGGCTGCTAGAGTACCGGTAGCTTCAAATCCCTGACCCCACAATTTTCCATATCCATCAAAAACCCTCCTCCTTCCTCCACTGCTGTACAGTCCAAGTACCAGACACATTCCCCCCTTTAAAAACGCTTGGCATTGGAAACCAAGAGGAAAGCCACCCCGAAAACGAAAATGATCGGGAGAGCCACAGCCACAGGAGCAAGCTTCACAAACATCTTGGCAGCCCTCTTCCACCCATGCATTCCCATGCTCTTCCACGCCTCCACAAATGTTAGGTCTCCGCCGTTGGCCTTTCCAAAGGTGCGGTCGAATGGTACGATCGGCTCGGCGTCCTCGGGAAGGTGCGAGGCCTGAACACGATAGAGGGCGACATTAGCTGGGAGGACGACGCCAAAGTAGAGGAGGCAAGCTGCTAGGATGACGATGGCACGAGTGGGTCCGTCAACCCCAGCAGTCGCGAAGCGATGAAGGAATTCTGTGGTGAAGCAGAAGATGAGTGTGACACTTGCGAGGGCCGGCAAGGTTTTTCGTGCAGTGGACCAAGGGGTTGACCTCAGCCGGGTAAACCAGGTTGCGCTCTGGGGCTTGGAGATCACGATGCTTTGATTCACGATCAGTATTCTTTCCCACATTAGGCAGCCGTGGGGGGGGACATACTGCGTGCAAACCATAGCAAACCTTGCCAATACAAGACTACTAATGAGATTACTAATTATCCTCGTAAGAAAGGCCGGGAAGATGCGCTTAAACACAGCCCGGCAAAACCCAGTGATGAAAAGGCTAGCAATGAAATAGAAGAGGTGTGCATTGAATCCTCTCCAGAGAGCCAAGAACCCGCCTACGGAACGCAAGTGACGGAGAGTTCCGGAGAGAGACGAGGTGATATAGTTCCTCTCTTCGATATCAATTCCAAGAACCACCGCCGCCTTCTGGTCATTCCGGCCGAGAGGGAGGTAAACTGCGGGGGGATCTTCAACAGAAGTAAGGGTGATCAAGATCCCGGCGGTATACCGCATCTTTTGTTCATTCCCAACATCAAATCAGCCTTTTCGCTCGATATTCTTCGGGAATAAAATAGCGGGGAATAACAAACCGCAAACATCAAAACCGCAAGAAGTATGAAGGTGATTCCGACCGCCAGAGCGGCGGAGTTCATTCTAAATTCCCTGGGGTGGCCGCCCCTCTTTGCCAAACCCGAGGTTACGCTCTCCGAAAGACCAGGCATGGCAGTGCCTAGGAATCCTCCCACAGAGACCATGATTTGAGGTAGTTGAATTAAACTAAAGTAGCAAAGAAGATTAGCGAAGACGGGGAAAAATAGATAAAAATGATTGCAATGAGCGTGGTGGTGGAAATGGTTGTTGAAGGGAGCAGAGCATGTTAAATGTCTGGGAGTTTGGAGGCACCCCTTGGGGGGTAATATGGGAGTAAGGAGGTGGTGGGCAGTGTCTAACTGGCAGGGATATGGTGGGGTCCTGAGCACGAACTATTGGTCTCAGACATGGGCTGCGAACGAGGAATCCAAAAAGTGTTTTGCAAGGTTTCCTATTAGAGTCATTTGGCAACTATTTTTTTTACCCAGAAAATCCAAATTCTGAGTTGAAATTTCTAGTTTCTTGGCGTGCACGGACATAATTTGTATGGGATAAATAAATAGTTGCCAAATGACTCTATTAGGGCTGCTCAATCTTCGAGCCAGTATGATACGGTACTGGTACGAATACCTTGATATTGCTGAAATATGGCCTGGAACACAGAATACCGTACCGGTAGTGTGGCACGACATTGGATACCTTTTGCAGGCCTTGGAACTCTTGGGATACTGTAACTTGTCATGACCAGAGCGAATTTCCATCCATGATTTTCATTATCGATAATACGATAATTTGCGCTTTATGATTACAGATATCAATGCCGGCGTGCCACTGCTGGGTTTAAAACACTGGGGTCGCGTCTCGTCCGCGTTACAGGTAAAGACAAAGGGATGCTGTTTTGAAAAGAAAAAAATAGTAACGAAGAATTTTTTTATCGCCTGTTTAGGTTTATATACAGTAGTACTACTAGTAGTCCTAGTTCCTAGCAGTACCGGTAGTGCGTTTATTCCTTATATTGATCGGGCACCACCAGATCGACGGGGCAAAGCATATATCGAGCCTTGACCTTCCGGTGAGTATTCGAGGTGCAACACGAACCCGGTCCTTCAACCAGAAAGCCTTGCATAAACACACTTTTTTGATTCCGCGGCTGAGTTCCCCTACGGTACCCCAGCAACCATGTTTCGAGTTGTTTTTTCGCGAGTTGCCAGGAGAGGAGGGCACTTGTCTGGTTTCATTTTCGCTATCTCGCGGGGAGGGAGGAGGCACATCTTGTACGATATGTGAGAAGCACTTTACGCGACGGGCATAAAATGTCCAAGTGTCATGCTGTACTCGAGTACCGTAGTTTATTCTTGGAAATTTTGCTGTGGTTAGGCGTGTTTCACTTGCCGATTGCTAGGCTGGGTATTGGGAATGCCGGGATGGGGGTTTGACGTTTGGGCGGACTTGTGGGGGGCATGGTTTTCTATGCTCGAGTTCTATCGGTATTAGTATTCAGTACTGTACTCGTACTTGACTGTAGCGCACTTGGCTGAGCAGCTTTGAGTAAAGTATGCTCCACTATCGCTTCCCAAAAACTACTGTCTACAGTAGATACTGCCTGGCACGGTATCATACGTTAAAATCTCCTGCGGCCCGCGATCTCCGGTCGGCTTCTAACCTCGGATTTTAGACACCGTACAAAAGGTCCGTTGAAAGGTCCATCCATACATTGCTGACACGGGCATAGCCTGAGCACCTTGCGCATGTTAAATCCCACCAACTGGTATCCGCGATTCTGCAAACCAGTCAAACCAATCCTGTAATCCTGGGCTGATGCGGTGACCGTACTCGAGTACGATAAGGAATCGCACGAAATCCTACGGATAATCCCAACCAATGATCGCAGATCCATGATCCGCCTCTCAGGCAATATATATACGAGACAACACTACCAATACGAGCGAGTTGAAAAGTGCCCTATGGTATTTCACCTCCTCGGCTTTCTCCTCTAACAATTGCACTTTATGGCACCAGACGAGAGGCGTGCACGCTGCTTGTCAGTTATCACATTCAACATCGAGGCGATGGTCGATGCCATCTGGTCGGCTTAATTTAGATACTGGGAGTGTAGGGCGGATGGGCTATGCTATTCTCAGTACGGTGCCCGCTCTTCGCGAATCCTCCTATGGTATCTAGGTATTCCTGCTGAGGTTGAGACAGCGAGAGGATTTAGCCGGAGGGTGGAGCTTGGTTTGTCATGTGTGGGTTTGGAGGTATGCCGTGGTGCCTGTGGAGATAGAAGTCTTGCATGGGGTTGTTAGGAATGATTATTATTGGTGGTTTTGCGGAGGTTGTTTGAGCGCTGTGCTCGTACTGTAAATCCCACCGCTGGTGGGTTGGTGGTGGTTGACTGCTACTGACTGCTACTGTATAATCGACGGCTAAATTTCTGACATCGATACTAGGCCGAACAGATCCTTTTCAAAGCTGAAAGGAGAAACAACACCCAAAGGCTGATCCTTTAGCACCAGAGATTTCGAGAGGTCCTCTCGGAGTCCGGACTACCGTCTAGTCCTTCGCCACAACGAGGTATTGCCCGGAGAACTTGGCCAAAGCACCAAGGCTCGATTTTTTTTCTTTTTCTTGGTGCGGACGTATACCGATACATAAGCGGGAGAGAAGAGTAAATCGTGAGAGCTTGAAGCATTATGTTTCCCACCGCGACGTTCATTACATCGCCCGGTGCTCAAAAACCGAGGATTTAGCCAGACAAAGGACCTACACAAAAGTAGTAATTCTAGTTGACGCTGGGTGCCGGCCATCATAGGCTCGGGGGCGAGGGAATACTAGGCTGTGTATGGCATATACTTGGTCGGAATGATTGTTTTGGATGCTTGGAAGAGCTCTATGTGCTTTGCTCTATGTGAAGCGCTACGAGGTATCTGGTTGGGCACGAGAGCAACACTGTGCGGTGGGGGCACCGATTGGCTAACACAGGGGGCCTAGCGAGAAAAGAGGGACTTTCGACAGAGATCACTAAAAGATAATATTTGCAGGATTTTTGTAAATGCTGGAAAAGAAGTGCCAGTTTACTCTGCCGGTTATTGTCGCGCGGATAACCTTATCATTGTACCTATCGAGTTAGATCAGAGGCACCGCTATCAACCTCAGGAAAGTGTACCCTCGGTTCACTGGTGATGTTTTGGAGGGTATGTGTTTTAGCCCAGTGCGCTGCCTTAGTAGCATTCATGGTGACCGCTCCCAAGGGCCTCCCATGATGCAGAGCCGATTTTCAGAAGCTGCGTGGGCTAGTACTGTACCTCCGGCTTAGGGAGCTTGGTGGATTTTTTCTGGGTTCCAGTCCCGCCTCTCTAGTTGGCTGTATAAAGCCGGAAACACACCCGCTGGTTGCTGATTTTGTTTCTAGGTTCAGCGGGGCTCGATTCAGTTGATAGCTGGAACTTCTAGGTATGATGATGGGCTGTGTATTTCCAAGCTCCCGGGGATTATAGCGCCCAACGTTCCATAGCACACCGGTGCCGTGCGCAGAAATTGCTCTTGTGAAGATTATTGTGGATTAATTCTATGAAATGGAAGTGTGTTGTGTATCGCGTGTTGTTGTATTTAGGGAGGCAAAAGAGTGATAATCCTTGGGTAGAGAGAGAGAGAGAGAGAGAGAGAGAGAGAGGTTCTTGAGTAAGACATTATCGAACAAGACGAATCCACTTCTCCAACTTTTTTATTGGCAATTCGAAAGTGTGAAAGGTACCTATCTACTTATTACCTCTAACAGCTGTACCTAGTACTCCTTAAGAGGAGGCCTTTTCCACCTTGATGTACCCGAGGCAAGAGGGAGCGGGGTGAGGGATTGGTGGATCACACGCAGTACGATGGCCATCTAACTAAGGGGTATTGGTACGCTGGTACTATGGGAACTAGTACAGTTTTCGACAGTATTTATGCCATTCATGTTGTAGGTGGTAAGCCGAAGATTCGAGAGGAAGGTGCTGAGGAGGGCGGTTTTGATTTTGGTTAGTAAGGCGGAGGGGGTGCTTAAGGCTCTGGGTGCATTTCTGCTCAATGCTGTCAAGGGCGCCAAGGAAGTCGCAAGTATTAACGGCGAGAATAGCGAGAACGGGGTCAGGCTTAGTGGTGCTAGTAGTATCGCTGCAGTAGAGCAGGGGGTAAAGGTGACTGTGCGGGAGGGCATTCGGGGGGTCTAGGTTCTGCTCGGCCCTGTCTACGAGTGATAATGTGTGTCTAGTCGCGATACCGGGGCGGGTTTCTCTATTCGCCCCACTTTCCTGTTCTTAGTTCTTTCGCACTCCTGCGATATCATACTGTGAGTTATCTATATAGGCTTTGAATTATGACATGCTATCTGGATGCGGCGCACGTCTCATTTCGCTTATCGTCTCCTTTAGGCACACGCGAAGATGTCTCGAGTAAAGCCTCTGCTAAAGTATTTGAGGAATCGCCTTTCCGCACTATTATCTACCATGTTTGCCAACCCCATGCAACCGGAATTCCCGGCACTCTAAATGGTGCTCATACTCCACCTAAGAGCTTTTGGCGAGAAGCCACACACAAAGTTTATCCACCTTTGACTGTAACCTGGTGGACTTTAGGGTTGATGACACCCCTTTGTCGATGCAAAATTTGCATGTAAAATGCCACTTTGAGCTATTTCCAAGTTTTGGGGCTCCGTACAATCTCCCACTTCCGACTGGGGCTGGTGGTGGGGCCCTATCAGAGTATGGAGAGACTGCTATAGATCGAAACCCAGGATCCTGGCTTGCGGGTTACCAGTGGCTCATAAATTACACCAACGCTCGCCTAGAGATTGTACAATTCGCTCGTTACCACTATTTTTATTTTGATATGTAAGAATAATACTTGGGGCCCCCTTGAGAACTTGAAGCTGGCGTCCTCTCGGAACTTCACTGGGTAGGCCCGAAAAGGTAGACTACCGCATTCGCTGGTGGCACTGGAGATGGGGGCCAAATCAGTTCAACCAAGAATGGCTTGGTTGGCGAGCGGGGTTGACTCTTTGGAGGAAACGCTCTCTCTTTTGAGAGACGCACATAACTTTTGGTAAGAAAGCGCGGTATGGTTAATCGTCGCTGAAATCTATAGTAGCTACAAGGAGCGGCTCTCTGACGAACCCAGCTCGCCTATTGTGCCGCATTCTCTAGCTCCACATCGGGTGTCTCGATTTACGGTAATAGGATACGGCCCTACGATAGAAGCACGGGGATGGATATCAATGATAGGAAGTCGAGTGATTTATAATGAAACTTACTAAGCAGGGTAACTGTTGGCTGTTAAAAAAGCAACAAAGCAGGGATTAGATCGGCTATCTTGGACAAGGGCGTGCAAAGCGAAGGGGTCTGAAGTGGTTTTTCCCCCCTCGGGGTACCATCGAGCCAATACTGGGGTTGGCGGGTTGGGTCGTCTCCTGCACAAATCGCACGGGGCTTTTATATGGAAAATGGTCTAGAAATAATATAATGGCCGGATGGCGCAATGGTAGCGCGCAGTCCTCCTAAGACTGAGGCTCTGGGTTCGAGTCCCAGTTCGGTCGTTGTGCTTTTTTTATAAATCATGAAGATCTCTCTCTCTACTAGTGCGGCCGAATTGGAGCCCGACATTTTGGGTGGGCGTTGCCATCTTAAGTGTCTGGCTTCATTCAATTCGGCCGCGCGAGTAGTATTGTTTTTGTTGGGTCTTGGGGGTTGGGTTGGGCACTACCAATACCGTAGTAGGTACTGGTTCCCTGGATTCTAGAGTAGGTAGGAGATGCCGTTATGGCCTTGGCCTTCTTTCTAGATTTTAACTGATTTCTTTGATTTTTTGAGCTTATAGCTTTCGGCTTACACTAACCTAACAGTGCTTCCAAACGAATCATTCCCGCATCATGAGACATCACTCATCCCGTCCCCCGTCATCCCTGTTGAAACGACTGACTATTGATCATTGAAAAGAGAGAAAGAGATGGGGGTGAACCCGGCTATATGTACAAGAAAGACGCAGTCACGATACCCGAGGTTCACGCGGCCTCACTCGCCGCCGCATCTCCGCCACTTCCCTTAGCCGATCTACCACCATCCTGCGGGCAACATTACAGATATGGAAGGATGCTCCAACAATCCCCCACAGTCCCCTACAGTCCCCACTATTCCGGGCGTCCCTTACCATTCCCGGGCGTCCTCAGCCGTCCCCTACCGTCCCCTTCTATCACCCGCCGTTCACCCCCCCTGATATGATACCCCAAACTAACATCTCTGTAGGGCCAGCTGCCCGCCCCAAGGGCGACCGTCCTGCGCTTTGACCGCCCAGGACGGACTACAAATAGCCGTCTCGTCCCGTCTAGGGCTCTTGGCAGTCCACCCGCGGGGCCCCGCCCGGCCCCCCCGACGGCTGGGAACACCATGTAAATCGGTACAAATCACTATGAACTTTGGAATATGAACAATGTGGCTAATTGGTCGATTTAGAACACAAGGCAACGTTCAAGTTCACGTTGTTACATACACACAGCAGAGTAGAAGAACTTCCTTAATAGCTAGCTATTCCAACTAATTAATCCTATCGATAGCTAACTAACCTAATGTACTCAATAAAAAACAGAAACCTTTTTTAATGAAAATCCCCCTTTTGTTTTCTCTCTCTCTTCTCATACTACAGTAACTAACAATCGGAATAATTTAGATTCTCACACGGATGCCGGGGTCGTCTCTCCTGGAAAGGTCTGCCTGTCTGTTGCAGTACTTTTTTATTCCTCCTCATCTTGGCGAAGTTCCCCTAGGTAGTCAATGCGACGGCATAGCTTCTTCTCGGTTTTGCCGATGCGCCAGATGGTGAAGCCCCCCAGGGTGACCATGACGAGCAAGATGAACACGAAGAGCGAGAGCTCTGTGGAACAGGCCGGGAGGGGTCTTCCCTCCAGTTGCTGAAGCTGCACTGGGGTGGCCATGCCGGTCTGACCCAAGCCCATCACATGTTGAAGGGGCTCCCCATCTTCGACTGTTTTTTTAATGTTAACATGATGGGCGTGCCCGCCATAGAAGGGGGGGGAGAAAGGTATATCATACTAGAGCGTTTTTGCTTATAGCTCCAAGGGTTTTTGGTCAATTCAGCGTAGTCATCCGTGCCCTTTAGTTCCGGAATCCCCAACCAGGGCTCTTTCTCTGGCCCTGCGGTTGGCAACTCCCATGGAGTGGGTATCGGGACTTTTGAAGGTATGAGTGGGGGGGTGTCGGGAATTGGCGGGACTGGCTGGTCCATTATATTGACGATCTCTTTGGGTTCCTTGCGTAGGGAGGGCTTGCTGTACCCGAGAAAAGAAGAGATCATCGACATCAGAGTGCTAAGCACACGGTAGCCGTCAGGCTCGTTCTCAGGTCGTGGTGCCATTTGGACAAATAGTGATTTGTTTGTGATAATATGATAGCAGTAGATGATCGAGATGTTAGAGAGAGAAGCGGGGGGGGAGAGGAAGGATTTATATACATACCCCTGGAGTGACTGACAGATTTACTTTGGGAGGTTCCTGAATTAGCACATATCTCATTAGTTGGGAAATACCGTCCTACAAGAAAATATGTACGAAAAACCGTCACAGTCTAGTGGAATAAGGGTATTATTTTTCTTCTTCTTTTTCACCTAAAAGATGCAGAAAATAGATAAAGAACTAATCAGGAGGAGTGTGAGATTGAATTGGCGATTTATATTGGGTCAAAACCTCCACGGGCATGAATTGTAATAGTACGAAAAAGGCTACTTACTTTGCCGGTACGAAATAAATTATTCTTGAATATCACAGGTAATGGAACTCGAAAGGGAAAGTGCGCTATGGCAAAGGCCAGTTCGTAGGAAGGGGCAATCCTATTGGAAAGTTGTCTTTTGAAAGTTGTCTAATTATAGTACTTGCCTACTCAAAATGTGCTCAGAAATCATTGAACTGTTCCCACGAAGTGCCAAGATTTTGGATAATTTGGGAAAGCAGTCCATAATAACAACTGCTCGTCCAAATTAAGCAATTAGGAAACCGACAAAACGGCCCAACGGTGAATGCATGTTCCATTGGCATTTCTCTATGGGCATGGCTAGTGGACTTGTTACATCCTGGTGAATTCCCACATTTGTATCATACACTCACGTTTGAAAAGTTTCCGTAACTACACTTGTGCTTTCATGTATTTGTGGCTGATTATCTGCTGGCGCCAACATACTATTGACAGCCACAACTACATGAATGTATCAGTGTGGTTACGAGGACTTTTCAAACGCGAGTGTACCAATTACCCTCTAATAAGCTAACCCTGGCTATCACACGAGTGATATTCTGTGACCCAGGTGCTTGGAGAGTCTCTGGGTGAATGAAGTCCTGGGCCGCCTCACCTGGAATTCCTATTATGCATAGCATGCGACTCAGCAACCAGATGGAACAATGGATCAAGCTTTTATTGCACCTTCACGCCGGGTCATCCCACCCCCACTTGATGATTAATAGACAAAAAGATAATTAAACAAGAGCCCCGCGGCCTCCAACACTTTCCAGAGCCCGCCGCTGTCTATCGCCAATCTCAATAACTGGCAACTCTAATTTTCCCTGCTTGCTCGGTAAGGGTAAGAACCCAAGGCCAATAAGATACGCCAGATAAGTACCCATCTGCTCTACGCTCACCCCAGCACCGCTGGAGTTGTCCTGTCCTGTCCACTCCTTGTCTGACAGAAGCGCGGTGACAGCGTTCGAGTCGTCGAGTTCTGGGGCTTTAGTGCTTGAAGGGAGGTTGTCGAGGACAAAGTGCAATAGAGGGTATCTTTCTCATATCAGCTTTCTCCTGCGCGAGGAATGGAAAGGGAGGGGAGGGGATACAATGCGTTATCCTTGGACTTCTCGACAACGTGTGTTTCTAGCGCTATACGCCAGGGGATGTAGTCCACTTTTGTAACATCGTATCCGTACGTTGCGAGAGTACTCAGGAACTCGTTGAAGCGGAGTCTCGGATGGCTGGTCACATGCGCCACTGGGAGGGGGCTGGTAGGGGGATTGAATGCACAGGCGACAACAACTCGCGCAACATGGTCTACCGGTACCATATTCACGGTGTTATAGATGTCTGGCATTTGCCCAAGCTGTGCGCAGCCTTTGATCATGCGGATTAGGAAGTCGTCGGTGTTTGTAACTAATTTTGTTAGTATTTTTCATCGGCATGTATAATAAGGATCATGGGCAGAAATTACTTCCAGACTTGGAGTCGCCGACGATATAGCCCGGACGAATGACGCAACCATCGAGGCCACGACGGCCAGCCTCACGGACAATATACTCTCCGACCCACTTGCTCTGCCCGTACCCAGTAGCAAGACCGAGAGCTGAGCCCTCGAGATCATCCGACTCGGGAACGCCGGCGCCACCAGTCTCCATGATAGAATCAGAGAGTCTCACATAATGATCGGAATCGAGAACGGAGGTTGACGAAATAAAGGCAAATGACTTTGGCTTGCCAGTGGCACACAGTTGAAGTGCGTCTACGGTGCCAATGACATTTGCCGGCTTGAGCTTGGTGTACGGGTACACCCAATGGACCTAATAGAGCACGTTAATAACCATCACGTATAAGCAAACAGAAGGGATAATGCCTGTGCTCCATTATGAATAATAACATCAACCTCATCAGTCAGTGTGCTCCATTCAGCTTCACTAATCCCCAAACGTTCACTACCCAGCTCGCCGACAACAGCTACGATCCTACTACTCCATGAAGGGTCCCAAACACCATAGGCCTCGCAACTCTTAACTACCCTCTCGATTGCAGCATCTGTGTTCCTCGCCCGGACATGCACAAATACTTTTCCAATGGCGGGGCTGGACCTCGAAAGAAGCTCCCTTATCAAGTAAACACCCAAGAAGCCGGTGGCCCCTGTCAAGAAGACATTTCCGCCCAATGCTGGCTTCCCCACAGCTGGGAAAGACTCCGGAAGAGTCCTAGCAACCTCTTTTGCATCGGCTGAATAGTTTGTTACCTTGCTCGCCTCGGAGCCTGTATCACTAGTTCCGCCTATGCCTTGAATACTCAATTCTCCGCTTTCCTTCATTCTCTCAATTTCAGAAGCTAACGCTCCGAGAGTAGGATATTTGAAAATCGATCCCAATGGCACATCTGTAACAAATTTCTTACGAACCTCGAAGATCATCCTAGTCGCTAGAATTGAATGACCGCCGATATCAAAGAAATTGTCATCCAAACAAATTGGTGTCGTAGCGTGTGTCAAAATGCCTTGCCAGATATCACGAAGATCTTTCTGTACGGGTGTGAGACTGTGATCCTCCACTTCTCGAAGATCCACAGAAGCATTTGTGCCTCTCCTGGTTCGACGGAAAGCGGCAGCAAGTTGAGCCGTATCGGGGAACGGAAGGGCAGGTTTGTCAATCTTGCCATTGGGATTTAAAGGCAGTCTAGTCAGGGGCACAATCACCGTTGGTACTGCATAAGATGGCAGTTTCCCTTTCAGATATGCCTTAATTTCCGCAATGAGTTTGCGATACCTTCTCAATCCTCGAACAATCTCGTCCCCTTTAACGTCTTCGCCAGCCTCATCTGCGCTGAGAAGCCCGTCAATTTCGTCTGTATGCAGTGGGACAATGTAAGAAACCAGTGTTGGCTCCTCATCCTTATCTCTGCGGACCAATGTAACATTTTCGCGGACAAAGGGATGCTGGGAAAGAGTAGTGTCAATTTCACCCAATTCGATACGGAAACCACGGATCTTGACTTGGTCATCCGCACGGCCACTGCATTCAACCTCTCCATTAGGAGTATATCTACCCAGATCTCCGGTTCGGTATAGGCGGTCTCGGGGCCCCATATAGAATTCCCTCCAATGCTCGTCCCCTGCATCTTCCGGGGAAGACCAGTGGCCTTCCGGAACATACCAATTCTTGATAAACTTCATCGCAGTCATCTCCGGAATGCGTAGATACCCTTCGGCTAAGCCTCCAGCTCTGACGTAGATTTCACCAATCTCGCCTACCCCACATATCTGCTCCCGGTTATGACGATTGACGACCAGAAGTTGTACGTCCAGCATTCCCTTTCCAGCGGCAATAACGTCCTTTTGGGTTTGAGAAAATGTAGCGTTCTCATTGAGGGACGGAACTTCAAAGTAAGAGACAGCACGTTGAGTCTCGGTGGTGCCATACATGTTTACTACCTTAACATTTCGAGCGAGAGACTGAAGCCGCAGACAATCTCTCTTAGTCAAGATGTCACCGACAAAGAAAGCATGGTGGAGTGACGGGATAGATCTCGTAGCTTGTGCAGAGAGTAATTGTCCCATAGCAGGTGTCAGATGAGTAATTGTAGCACCATTTTCATCCATCCACTCGGCAAGTCTTCCAGGAGTACCGATATCATCAACCGTTGGCACCAACAACTTTGCGCCCAAGAAAAGTGGAGTAAAGATATCGCGCTGGATAGGATCGTGGGCAATCCCACTCAACATTGTGAACCTGTCATTCTCAGATAACCCAAAGGTCTCAGCCATCCACGGAAAGTAATAAGTTAAACTGAAGTGTCGCCCTCGAACACCTTTTGGAATACCTTCACTTCCAGAAGTAAAACTCAAGGTCGGCGTAGAGTCCGGACCAACTACAACTCCGGTACCCTGGGCCTTGAGGGTGATTTGGCCCACTAGAACGTCCTCTCCGCCAATCTCACCTCCTTCCAAGATGCCGTCATTCCGGATCGCTAGAGCCGGAACCTCCGTATAAATAGAAAGCTCCTTCGTAATGTACTCACGTACAACAGAGTTTAATGTTCCAGCCTTTGCAATAACCACCAAAGCTCTAGGCTGGGCCACCTGAAGATAGATGTTTTGCCTTGCTGGAGGATATGCTGGATCAATAACAGAAAATGTGGCGCCTGCCTTCAAAACGCCCATAACCGCGACGACAAGATCCACACCTCTGTGAGCGTACACCATAACCACATCACCCCTCTTCACCCCCTTAGCTATGAAATGATGCGCTAGAATATTTGATGCCTCATCAATTTGCTTGTATGTAAATATCCTACTCGTTCCGTTTTCTTCGTAGAAAGCGGGTGTTTCAATCACGCACTCCCGGTCAGGGTGTTTCTTTGCGTTGGCGGAGAATATGTCGTGAATTGCTCCTCGAAAGCCACCCCAATTCAGATCTTTCCTAGGATCCGGTAGTAGGGCAGCCTGCTCAGGAGTTTGCAAGGGAATAGCTCCAACGGAAATCTCGGGGTTCTTCGCTCCGAATTGAACTATCTGCAGTAATTGATCAACAATGAACGATATGCGCTTGCTCGAAAATATCAGTTGATTGTAATGTGCTCTAAGGGTAATGTTCGGCATCTGGGGCACATAACGGAGTGACTGAGAAGTGGTGGGTGCATTGAGTTCAACGTAAATAGATAAGTCGGTGGTCAATTCGTGGGATGATAGGAATTGTTTGGAGGGGGCGTCCGGAACATGGTAAAGTGATAAACGGTATAGACACGGGGGAGCCTGGGCCTTCGATTTGGACTGCAAGTGGCTCACAAGCTGCGAAAACGGTACTGAGTCCGCAGCACCCTCCGTTTCGAGCTGAGGTGAAGGTCAGCATAGAGCCGAAATGACGCCCTACAAACATTCATCTCACCTTTTTGACTTGATTCAAGAGGTCAATAAAAGTTGTTTGGCCAGTCAATGGCGTCCTGAGAACGAATGGCTCCTTATTCTCCGCTGTAGTTCCTATCGAGATGTCTTCATCCCCGGTAAGTCTGAAAGCTAGCACCGAGAAGGCGGCCAGAAGCACTGTGAATGGAGGAACGGGATTCGATCCATCAAGAATTCCCAATTGCAGCAAAGCGAGCTTAGCGGGCTCGGGGACAGCAGCTGTGTGGACAGCCTCGACAATACGGGGCGGATCGGGACGAACGTAGTCAGTCGTGAGAGATTGAGTGGTGAGAGAACGTAAACGCTCCTCCCAACGAGCGAGACGAGCATCTATCGAACCTTGTGCCATGTTTGGGTTAATCGGACGGACTGGTGAATTAAATCTAAAGAAAAGAAGAGGGGTGAGAGTTTTTGGTATTCCAAGGTATCACGTGACTCCGGGGTTATTCTTTTTCTTCTCCATTTGCCCCACATTCGCCATGAGCCCCTCCTTTCCAAGACTCCACTGGCCCAGACACCCTAATACTGTAAGTAACAGAACAGGTAGGGAGAGCGGTTGAGGCGGCAGCCAACCCACCGGTATACCAGTATTATAATAATATTATTATTATCATACTTCAACTATTTCACTGCAGAGCTCTACAGTGTTCTAAGTATCAATAATAGCCTCCAGAGCTCAGGGAATATCTATCACTGGAATCCAGACATATTGGCTTTAGCCACCATCTATATCCCATTCGTAGAAGCAGTGTATGTTGTATGGTAGCAGTCTGCCCCCCCCCCCCCCCAGAGCTATGGTGATATGAGATTCCCATATCGAAAAGGACTATTACTTTCGTACCTAACATCATACAATCGTACATAACCTCGCCTATATCACTTCCTTCTCGCCTTACCCGATTTCCCTCCCTTCCTCTGCCCCTCCTTATCGCCCTCCCTCTCCTTTCTCCTCTTCGCTTTCCCCATCTTTACTTTGGCTCGATCCTGCCGCCTCTCGCTCTTGGTCAAGTATCGAAACTTCTTTTTCTTCTCTTTAGGTCCATTCCTTTGCCTAGCTTCCTTCTTCTTCATCAACCTCTCTTCCTCCTTCTCCCTCTCTCCCCGCTTACGCATCCTCTCGGCAACAACCTCCTCATCCTCACTTTCCTCCTTCCCTAAATCCATCGCTTCAACCGTAACCGTGGTGTATTTTTCTTCGTCGACATATTCATCTTCCCCGCCAACACCTTGAATATCGCTGCCCTCCCCGCTTTCGTCATCGCTTATACCGTCCCATTCGGCTTCGCCATCGCTACTTTCGATATCGCCAGCTTCGAGCGCGGCCTTTCGAGAGAACTCTTGAACGGCGGTGACGTGTGCCCTTAATTCTTGCTTGCGAGATTCCCGTAACTACGAGCAATTAGCCCGGATCCTCACCAAGTGTACAATGAGAAGATACCTTTCGCCGGTCTTCTAATCGCTCGGCTTTGGCGGCCTTCTCAACTTCCTCTCTAGCTTTTTTAGCCCGAGCAAGTTTCCCTGTAGTTATCAGCTTGTATTCCTGAAGACAAGAGGAGGAGGAAGGTACGTTTGTGAAATCCAGTGAGGTATTCTCGTCGCTGTTCCGGGTCGAAAGAAATTTCTCCCACTTCTAGGCATCTCCGCTTTGTTAAAGTTACCATTTAGTGGGCGAATTAATGCTGGGTCGGTGGTGGTGGGTGAAAATTAGCTTTGTAAAGTCGCTGCCAATTGATAGCTTAAAGGTTCAGGAAAGGAGGGTAACCTGTTCTGTAGCCTTGGCAGGGTCCGTGACTATTCGTGTTCCTATCCGGATAAAAATCAAGATGTATCACCCTTCACTCCAGGTTTCCAACCGTAGAAACTCAAATAACAAAACCGCGCGCTATGCAGTCGAGAATTACCTACTCTACTCGTAGGGAAGGGGCGAAAAACACACCAAAAGGAGCCAACTTATGTAGCGCCCCTTGAGAGACAAAAAAAAGAAAACACTCGACCTTGTCATATTATACTATTGGAGTAGAGGAGACAACTCCAACGATGCTCGAATAGCACATAGTACTATTATTTGAGTTTCCACGGTAATTAGCCGGTTTCCGAGTGAGGCTTCGCGACAGACCACTCGCATAGCTCGGTGGGGAGGGAACAATACATGCAGCTCAACATGAGGAAAACCCTTATGCATGGATAAGAAAGTTCATCCGCAAGTATAGTCTCAGCCCCCCGGCGCCTCTACAATAGGATCAACTATCTATGTCTGATATATTGTCTGATATATTACGACCCTGCTGGAAGTGGCCTCGAATAGACTCCAAGGCCTGTCGACTCCCCGGACATCAGCATGGGACACTACTCGAGAAACAGTATCACATTGTCAATCTTTACCAGATTAATACCACCACTTCAACATTCCCAATAACCCCTAGTTACCTCAAGATGGTCGGGGGTTATCGCAGTTACAGTCTACTGCTAACAGCATTAGCTTTTTGCTAGATATTGGCCTCTCACCTCAACCATCACCCTCAAGCACAAGGCAGCACAGGTAGCGGAACACAATTTCCGGCCCACTCGATCATTGTATATCGCCAAAATCCCACACCCGATCAAAGATGTAAGACCGCACAGACAAAAGGTTGAGAGGAAGGATAGAATAAGCCTGGTCATGCCCAAAGAACCAAAAAGAAAAAAGATATGACACCGGATGAGCCAACTGTGTATTCGTAGCCCAAAAAAATAGTCTACGTAATGGCCTAAACAAAAACGGGTGCCCAGTGGAGTTTGCTCATATCACAGCTGCCGATTCTCACTTGTGCCGGGTGCCCACCCCTGAGGACTGAGCTCATTGCCCCTCCTATTCTCCCCTATTTAAACCGCCTTCTGCCTCTCTTCCCTCCTTCCCTCAGTCTCCCTCTCCCCTCCCACCCAATGTTGCAACGAAGGGGGGGTTCGATCAAAAATGATCGAAGGACTAGGAATGCGCTTTTTCGAACCGGGAGTTATAAGACAGAACCCCCTTCTAACAAAATGGTAAGCAATGATATTTGAAGGCAGTTAGAAGCAAAGAAACTAATAAAATGATAGGAAAAGGAGGCAAATGTAGCAGAAGCAGCAAACAAACCGGCACCAGTGCTCCGCTTCCCCTGCTTCTGGGCAATAAATACTTACACAGCTGGGTTGAAGGTAGAAATTCCCTTTAAGAGTTCGTACTATAAACCTATCCCGGCTCATCCATCGTTGAGTCTTTAGGTTCCGTTGTCAGTGACCACTCTTGCCAAGATTCTCTCGGCGGTCACTCAAGGTATTATCAATTGAATTGTTCTGATAAGTTTGCAAGGCGAGGCCAATCATCTGATAAAAAGCTGTGTTCTAGAAAACATTTCTTCCCACAGCCCAAGCGGCTAAGGGAAGGGCCAATAAATTGTTGTCCTGTCCAAATAACTTACGTATGTATCCTAATATATCCTCTTCCCAAGTTTGTTTGCTTAGGCTTTCACAGATCACTCGAAATGGAGACTGGATCCCCCGCCATTATCCCTCGGTACCCGATGCAGATTGGTGGCTTAATTGGTTTATTTTCGGAACTTGCTGTACACACATTTTAAGGTATCATAAAGTATGGAACAGTGTGGGGTTTTATGAAGATGACGTTGGCAGAATGTACTCAGAGCCAGAGACATAGACAATCACCAGCTTGTGTTATAATGTATTCCTAGGATAGAGACGAAGGTGAAGGCTATAGATTTGGCAACACAAATTCTCCCTCTCCTACAACCCAACTCTCGTTTGTCGCTATTGTGAACAACTTACGAACCCCTCCGTGGTGCCAGGCCCTGTTCGCAGTGGTTACAAATATCTTGAGGTTTCCTCCTACTCAGGGCAAGAATTATCCAAGCATTATCGGCCCTAATCCAGGATAAGACTACCTTCCTGCTCTCTCTTCGTTTATATGCAGCTTTTACCGCTATACCATTTTCACACTCTACTCGAGCAAGCTCCAAGTTCCAATCTTTACCACTCTCCAAACCTCAAATAACTTTAGATACTCGAGTAAGCACAGTAAAGAAAGGTTGTGCTCGCCCATCCCAAAAGTCTCCCGAAATCTTGGCGCTGGTTATCCTGGGAAACGCCAAGATTTCCTCTGTGGACAAGAGCCGCTCCAAACTTTAATTCACCAAAAAAAAAACTTCCGTCAAACTTCCGCTCTCTACAGTGTTACCCCACGATTCCGCTCCCGACACATCCAGCCTAAGAAATGGAGGATCCCCTATCAGAAACAATTGAGCGGAGGAATCAAGTGAAGGGCAATGGAAAGAAAAAGCGGAAGAGAGAGAAGGTTGAGGTTGAGAGTGGGGATGAGGGGAAGAGGAGGGAGGAGGGACGGAGTGAGAAGAGACTCAAGAAAGAAAAGAAGGAAAGGAAGAAAGAGATGAAGAAGCATAAGAATCGCAGGAAATCTAATGCTGAAGTACAGGAGGAAGCCGAAGAGGAACCAGCAGTTGAAAGCGACGCCAGATCCAAGGCCCAAATTGAGGACGCTGAGGAAAAGGAGACTAAAACTGCTGCACCATTGACAGGAAAGTCCCCTCAGACAAAGAAAAAGGAAAAGAAGAAGAAACGAAAGGCCGAAGCTGGCCCAGTGTCCACAGAAGCCTCAGAGCCAGCGCTGCCGCCGCCAAAACACCTATCAATTCTCGAAAAACTCCGGAAGGTCAAAGAGAAGGCCAAAGAGAAAGGCTCCTCCGCTTCAACTTTCACCACCCCTGCAGACGCAACCGCCGAAGAGACAGAAGCCAGAGTCAATAACGAAGCAAAGGAGCAACTCCCAGCCCCGGCGGGCCTCGAACCCATCCCCCAACCCCCGCTTACAAATGCTACAAAATCACACATCCCTCTATCATCTGCGCTCCCCGCATGGCTCGCCAACCCGATCACCGTCAACCCCTCCAGGACTCAACCATTCTCGGAAATAACATGTATATCACAAAGGCTCCACTCCCGACTCTCGGCCCTCTCAATAACAAGCGCATTCGCCGTTCAAACCGCCGCCATTCCACTGCTCCTATCCCCCGACGCCGGTGATGTATGTATTTCCGCCGCGACAGGGTCCGGAAAAACGTTAGCTTACGTCCTCCCAATAGTGCAGGCACTGTCGACTCGTGTAGTCACCCGCCTGCGCGCGGTGATAGTAGTGCCGACTAGGGAACTCGTCTCACAGGTACATGCCGTCGCACGCTCGTTGTCTACAGGCACTGGGCTGAAAATCGGCACGGCAGTGGGTTCGAAAGCGCTATCGCTCGAGCAAGCACAATTAGTTGGTGAGGATGGCAGCGGCGGGAGTAAGATCGACGTGTTAGTGTGCACGCCCGGGAGATTAGTCGAGCATATCAAGACTACGAAAGGGTTTACTCTTAAATTTCTCAAGTGGCTAGTCATCGACGAGGCGGATAGACTTCTTGCACAGAGTTTTCAGGAATGGGTGTCTACACTCATCGGAGAGATTGAGAGGGTAGATGCCAGCGCACAAGAAGAGAAGCTTAGCAGTATACTCGAGGACTTGGGCATTCGCCGGAAACCCCCCGGAAGTATGGTCCGCAAGGTCGTCCTGAGTGCAACAATGACTCGGGACGCCGGGAAGCTTTCCGATCTAAAATTACGCAAGCCGAGCATGATCGCCGTCGAATCCGAGCCTCTCCCCATATCAGATGGCAATACCAAACCTGATGGGGAAGAGCAGGACCTTCCAGACGAAACCTTTACTCTCCCCCCCACCCTCCAGGAAATCCTCTTGCCAATTCTAGACACAAGCCTGAAACCCCTACACCTGCTAACCTACCTCCAAACTCTTCCACCGCCAACTCCACAAGCTATCATCTTCACCTCCTCAAACTCAACAACAATCCGTCTATCCACCCTCCTCTCCACCTTCTCCTCCCACCCCGCCGCCCCATCACCCGCCGCCAGCTGGGTCACAAAATGCATAACCTCCGAAACACCCCGGAAACAACGCGCCCACCACATCCGCGCCTTCACAAAGGGTGAAGCAGGCATACTCGTGTGCTCGGACCTTGTCGCTAGAGGACTGGATATCGAGAACGTAGCCGTTGTCATAAATTATGAGGCCCCAGCGAGCGTGAGAGGGTACGTGCATCGGGTTGGAAGGACCGCGCGAGCAGGGAGAAAAGGTATGGCGGTATCGTTGGTTGAGGAGAAGGAAGCGGGATGGTTCCGGACGAAGATCGGAGGAATGGGCGTTGTTAGAAGTGGGGGCGCGATCGAGAAGAGGAGGTTGGATATCCCGGCTGAGGGCATGGGGTGGAGGGGGGTTTATGAAGATGTTTTGTTTGGGTGATCTCGTTCGTGTGTGCGTAGCGGTGGCGGTGGTGGAAAAGTACCCTTGTATGATATATACTGGTATGCGGCGGAGGAGGAAGGTATTTCGCTGGATACAAAAAGTGTAATTTAATCATTTCCCTCGATCTCTTTTCCCCCTTTGCCATAACTACGGTACTCACTCCCGCCCCGACAACAACAAAACACTCCAGCAAACCGGAAGAAAGGAGAGAAAGAAGGAAAAGATAAAAAGTCCCAACCAAACAAAGTGTCCCCCCCCCCAAAAAAAAAAAGGTCTCCACATCATAAGACCCTTCTTACATTATCAATCACCAGAGAACACAGTAAACCACTCTCACACACCGGATGGAAATACCGTACCGTACCCATGCGTAAAATCCCACCTCCCCCCCAAACATGGAAGACTTCACGACTTCACAGGTTACGATAAATAAATACGGTACCATGCCCGACTTACAGCACAAAAAAAAAGGGGGAAGAAAAAGAAAAACCCCCATGAACATAAGATAGATGAATATAAAGGGTCATGAATTACCGTACAATACATAATACTAATCCGTGATGAGATGGAATGTGACACCTCCTCGCATCTTGAGGTCAGGCTATGGAAAGGAAGAAGGGAAGGGAGAGGAAAGAAATGTAATTTTACACCGCTTTTATATATATAGCAAAAGGGAACAAGGGTAGTATCAAGCTTTCCCAGGAACGGGGGCGTAAAGAAGGGCCAGATCTAACCTAGTCCATTCGTTAACCATAACCAAATTACCGGTAAACTAAACTAAACTAAACTATTCTAAACCCTCTCCGCCTCCAAAGCCAAGTTCTCCAATCTCTTTTTGGCAGCTCTAATGAGGGCGTCCCTATGCAATTCATTAGCCATCATTATCCACCCATCCTATAGCACAAAAGGCAGAAGGGAAAGACTTACTCCCTTTCCAACAACTCTCTTAAAATCCGTAATTTACCCATTCTGACCTCCTCCGGCACGTCCCCACCTCTACCAACAACCATCATCATCCCCCTGCGGCCCTCAGGGCTGGCACTCCCCCCATCCGTTCCGTCCTCACCAACGAGCGGACACAACTCTCCCGCCAAGCGAGCGACAATATCCCTTCTCCCAGCCAGCGTACCCGAATCCTCCTCCTCCTCCTCCTCCTCCTCCTCCTGTTGCTGCTGCCCTTTTTCAGCGCCGTCACCAATCTTCTCTTCCACCTTGGCGACCTCGCGAAACCATTTCTTCTCCGCGTCGCTAACACCGAGCTCGTTCTTGATGATGAGGGTCTTGAGAACTTCGTCCGCGCGCGCTTGCAGTTCCTCCTGGCGCGTCAGGAAACGGTCTAGTCGGGCGCGTACGTCTTTGTTCTGTATGCGCGTGAGGGTTTCGTTGGCCTTGTGGATGCTTTCCAGTTGCTTGCGGAATTCGATGCGCTGGGTTGCCGCCCGGTCGTACATTTCTTGCGCGATCTCCATTATGCGGTCGTATTCCGTCTTGAGCGTATCGCGCGCGGCACGGAGGAGGTCATTTGTATCAGTGGTGAAGTGGATGGGGGAAGCTAGGAGTTTTCTGTGCTGTGCATTAGTGGGCTTTAGGAGGCTGTGGAGTGCGCTGGGGGCTGTTAGCTCCGGCGGGGATGTGAAATGGGGTGTTAGCAGGGACGGGCGGCGTTGGTGGCCGTGATGGGCCGGAGGTTTGGAGGGGGGCAGCTGACGGGGCAGCGCAAGGGGATAGATGACGGCTGCCGATGATGTGAGAGAGTCGACTTCAGAGGTGCGGCTCTGGATGTCATCGAATTCGATACTTTGGCAGTTGGTCTTTGTAGCAGCGATGAGGAGGTAGCCGAGGTATGCTTCGTAGACTGCTACGCTCCCGATTATGGGCCTTGCGAGGGATTGGGGCTTATTGACGTTCTGGATTGGCTTGTAGACCGTGGATTGTGGATTCTTCTCCACAGATTTGGCAACAAACCCGTCATCTTCCTCACCATCCAGGACTGTGGCTAGCTTCCCTAACCATCCCTTCATCGAGATAGCTGCCACGCCGAGGTTGTGGTTGATATACCATACCTGGTTGGACTGCGGGTCGGGTGAGAAGACCGGCCAGCTGAGCCTTGAAAAACTGCTGCCGGGCGAAAAGCCGAGGTCTATGGTCTCGTATCCCGAGATGATGGGGAGACCCTGTGTGAATTGATCAGAATCATCCCCCACTCCTTTATGTCTAATCCTCTTGTCAACCCATTTGGCCTTCAGTGATTCAGGCTCCAAGCAAATATCGATTTTCCCATTCGAATACAAAACCCCGATAACACCAACAGGGTGAGACTCAATATGGAAAATGTCGCAGCCATACTCATCACTGGAGAGTTCCTGGGGCGCCGGTTGGAACAAAAAAGGACCTTGTAACTGCGGTGTAGGGCCAACAGCTCGAGGACGAACCAAACATGACGACACTTTCTTCCGCGGGGATATGGTAGATCCGGTATATACCGCGCCCATATTGGCCTCTTGGTTCAATACATCGTTAATCCACTTTGTCTGTTGACGAAGGATCAACTTTTCTTCCATAGTAACATCGTCCTCAAGATTCTCAAGGCCCCAATTAATGTCGAGCGAAAGGCTTTGAAGATACTCGCGGGGAGCTTTCCAGCGACTTGGGACTACAGGTGTAAGGGCGTAGATATCTCCGCCCCTCATGAGGATATATAGAGTGAATGGCCTCCATCCTTGATGACCGCCACCAAAGCAACATGAAGCCGCCTCCATCTCTTCTTCATCTGCAAAGAAACCGCCGGCATGGCGTGCGCGCCCGCTCAATGTATAAATGTCGAGTGTTTGATCGGGTATCTCGAACGTAAAATCCTGACCAATTGTGAAATCGTAGGTTCTACACTTTTGATGAGCACAGCACTCTGATAACTGTAGAGCAGGAAATGGACAAACCTAACAATACTCTCAGAAGTCAAAACCAGTAACGAGGCACCCTCGACTCCGAGAGGGTGCCATATCGCTCGAACAATGCGGGAATCCTTTTCCGGGTTGTGATAATTCGACCCCACCATGTTAAAACTAGAACCAGTTAGCCAAACACCAAAAGCTGACACAAATCCTCGGGGAGCTCACGCAGGAACTCTTAGTTTTGAGCCATCCATTCTAGCCAGGCCCTCTGCCGGAAGCATGCACACTGCAAGCTCTCTCTCGCCAACGATAGCCAAAAGAAGCCCATCCCGACTGATTTCCAGCTGATGAATTTCGAAATCCAAGGCTGGCAAATCCAACATCTGCCATCCTTAATTAGCAGGCTCTCCGGTCCAAACCCATGATATTCGGGTACAAACTTTATATTCTCTATGTCCATCCTGAGCTCCAGCCTTAGGCGTATAGCGTGCTTTCAAATCCTGAAGATCAGCGCAGCGAACTTCATTTCCCCTCGCAACAAATATTTCTGTCCCCCTATTAGCCATAACCCTCATAGGCCCAACCGTAGTCTCCCCATCTCCGACAGCAACTAGCGAAGGATAAGAGGTCGGATTTTCTGGGGTCTTGGTGAAGAGATCATAGCCAGTGGAGGACCTCGACAACCAGGGTATGCGGTCGGCAGCGGCCATCTTAGTGGTATTTGCAAGGCCTCCCGATCAAATTTTGTGGCTTAAAATTTTATATGACAGGTGTGGTTTTTGTGGGAGTTTGTCGTAGGTGGGGGAGGTGTGATCCGCGTCGCGGTAGGATAGTGGTGTCGGATCGGTGGTGGGAGAATTGAGGGTTGACGCGACTTTTCCTACGAATCCGTTGACAGGCGGAGCTATCATACGGGAACCCGCCTCATACGCACTGTAACCTCTCTAACAAAGACCTTAGCCCAGAGCTTGAGCCTGCTAGGGACACCGGTGTCGTTTATAAGCACGATTACCTTGCCTTGCTACTGTATGAAACATATGATACCTGTATGATACCTAAGGGAGCAAAGGAGTTGGGGTTTCTCCTTTGAGATGCCTACCCTCCAGATAACTACAACTCCCACAGCACCTCCTGAACGGCTTGCTGCTTCATATCATAAACCTGTTGCACCTGGCACTCTGTAGTATGATATGATACTTTATATGGAAGCTCTCATCAAGTATCACTCGATATTTACTAGTTTACTACAGGCAGCAGGGCGGCACAACCATCTTCTGCTGATAATACCAATTTCCGCAGGGCCAATTTCCATGGAGGCTTCACTGGTTTCCCCCAGCCACAATCTATTATGTTATCTATAATCTTGGGCGTCTCCTGCTTTTATCCGCCGAATCACTTGTGGGTTTCGGAGATGGGTTGCAAGTTCTCGTCGTTGCAGCACCGGTACAAGTAACCCATTTGGCTGCCGGCGCCAACAGCAGAGAGCAGAAAGCCAGTGTCAGTGCTAGAGTACCGGTACTCGTAACTCAAGCGCTTTTAAGTCGCACTAAGAATTGAATGTATGATATAATAATTATCATAACAAAAAACGAGAGGTCCTTCAACCCTAAATAGATATCACGGGTCATTCGCTCTGGGGTAGACGGACGGTGCGGATAAGGAATCCTACCCATAATTCCCGGTGAGGCAGAGGGGCAGCCCCGAAGTCAACAATTGGTACCACGGTTGCATCACATAAATCATTGGAACTGTGGCTGGGCAGCTGGCAGCAAGCAGCCAGCAAGGGTCCCAGCCTGCAGCTTCCACCCACAGTGCCTGTAGACCAAGGTTGGCACAGTCCCAGAAAAAAAAAACTAACCGACCAAGTTCTCTCCCTGGAACTTGTCACAACAATCTTTGCGCTCGACATCCCCCACTTCTTCTTACTCTCCGCCAAACAATAAAACGAGAGCAAGATGACCCGCTACGCTTCTCGCTCCCGTTCACCATCGCCCCACGCTAAGCGCCGCCGTGATGACAGATATGATCCCAGAGACGTACGTTCTGCTCTTTTATCCTCCTCCTCCTATTGATGCCTGATGTTTACCTCTTACTTTTAGCGGAGAGATTATAGGGACCGCCGTGGTGATAGATCCACTGGAGGAAGAAGGCGCGATGATTATTACGATTCGTGGGATAGGGGTCGTGAGAGGGACGATAGGGATAGGGACAGAGATAGAGCGAGAGATAGGTCACGAGGAGGAGACAGGGACAGAGATAGGGACAGAGACAGAGACAGAGGCGGGGATAGGGATAGGGATAGGGATAGAGACCGGAGGCGCTCAAGATCTAGGGATAGGCCTAGACGCGCGGATAAGGATAGGGAAAGAGATCGGGATGGTCGACGGGACCGGGAAGATGATCGCAGGGGGGATTCACGAGCAAAAGAAGTGAGAGCCAGAATTCCTTATCCACGTGATACTCAGTGGGTAGCTTGTTTACAGCAGCTAATGAGAGATAGGTTACTCCCCCGCCTGCTGCTATAAATGAGGAGGAAAAGATACGGCAGCGTAAGGAGCGCCTGGAAGCATGGAAGCGTAAACGAGCCGAGGAGGAGGAGGCGAAAAAGAAGGCTTCTCCCGCCGCGCTGATATCATCGTTGGAAAGGCAGCCTGTTTCTGGAACGGTGTCCTCTATTGTTGGCTCAAAGGCCGCGGTGGAGCAGACTCCAAAGTCTGTTGTGGGAATTGTACCTCCATCGTCCGCCTCCACTTCTAGCTCCGCTGCTGCCCGTCCAAAAGCTGACAAAAGTCTATCAGCACCCATCAAACCGTCTTTGGGTACGTATACTTCTTGAGTCCCTAATCTGGTGTGCTGGGCGTGCCGCTAATCCGATGGATAGTCTCTACGAATGGCTCTGTATTGCCTACGAATCGATTGGTATCTGCATTTGGGTTTGAAGGCACAAAGAAGTCTGTGACCGCAGGAGGAAAGAGAAATCTTGATTTTGGTGAGGAAGAGTCTTCCCGGAAGAAGCTTGAGCGTTTGCCCTCACCACTTCCCAATCAGCCTGGTCAGGATGGTGTCCAAGAAGACATTGACGACGATACCGAAATGCAGGACGCTACCGAAGAAGAAACCGCCGCTGCTGCCAGAGCAGCTGCCGCACAACGGAGCGAGCGCAAAGAGGCCGAGAGGGTCCAACAAGAGGCTATGGAGCTCGACAGGCAGAGGGCGATGGAGGAGGAGGAGGACGAGGAGGCTGACCCACTTGACGCTTTCATGGTTGGGATTGGCGAAAAGTTGAGCAAGACAGAAGAAGAGGGTATCGGCAAGTCTCAAATCGAGAGTAAAGAGGAAACGCTTTTTGATGATGATGATGGCTTAAACATTGTTTCAACAGAGGCTGATCCTGACGATATATTGGCAATGGCCGCTAAGCTAAAAAAGAGAAAGGAACTCCCGACAATCGACCATTCAAAGGTCAGCTACGATTCGTTCCGGAAGAGCTTTTACGTCGAGCCTGCCGAGCTTGCAGACATGACTGAGGCCCAAGTTGACGAGCTCCGCCTAGAACTAGATGGTATCAACATCCGTGGCCAAGACTGCCCCAAGCCGGTCCAGAAATGGAGTCAATGCGGACTTCCGGCGCAGACTTTGAGTGTTATCCGACAACTTAATTACGAGAAGCCAACATCTATTCAGGCACAGGCTATCCCGGCTATCATGTCGGGCAGGAATGTAATTGGCGTTGCGAAAACCGGATCTGGGAAGACTATTGCATTCCTCTTGCCTATGTTCCGTCACATCAAGGACCAGCGCCCATTGGAATCACAGGAAGGTCCCATCTCCTTAATCATGACCCCCACGAGAGAGCTTGCTGTTCAGATCTTCAAGGAATGTAAGCCGTTTTTGAAGGCTTTGAATCTTAGAGTAGGTCGCTCATATCTTTCAAACCTTTGGGGATCAACTAACGCTCGATAGGCTGTATGTGCCTATGGTGGTTCACCTATTAAAGATCAAATTGCCGACCTTAAACGTGGAGCAGAAATCATTGTATGCACGCCCGGTAGAATGATTGATCTTCTGGCAGCAAATTCAGGTCGAGTCACCAATTTAAAGCGTGTCACATATATCGTCCTAGATGAAGCGGACCGCATGTTCGACATGGGATTTGAGCCTCAGGTCATGAAGATCATCAACAATGTGCGCCCTGATAGACAGACAGTCTTGTTCTCTGCCACCTTTCCCCGTAATGTGAGTCATCCCCTACCGACTTTTAAGAGTTGCGCTAATAGCATTAGATGGAAGCGCTTGCTCGTAAGGTATTGCAGCGACCCGTTGAGATAGTAGTAGGTGCGCGTAGCGTTGTAGCTCCTGAAGTCACCCAAATAGTCGAAGTTCGTGCCGATGATGCTAAATTTCATCGCCTCTTGGAGCTTCTCGGGGAGTTGTATGATAAAGACGATGATGCTCGAACATTGATATTCGTGGACAGACAAGAATCTGCCGACTCACTACTGCGAGATTTGATGCGACGCGGATACCCTTGCATGTCCATCCACGGCGGGAAGGACCAGATTGATAGAGATTCTACAATTTCAGATTTCAAGAACGGTGTGATCCCTGTCTTAATTGCTACTTCGGTTGCGGCGAGAGGTTTGGACGTCAAGCAGTTGAAGCTGGTAGTTAACTACGATTGCCCGAATCACATGGAGGATTATGTCCATCGTGTTGGGAGAACTGGACGTGCTGGGAATACTGGCACTGCGGTTACTTTCATCACGGAGGAGCAGGATCGATATGCAGTTGACATTGCAAAGGCTTTGAGACAGAGTGGCCAAAAGGTTCCGGAACCCGTTCAGAAGCTTGTCGATGGTGTGTAGTTTAATGCATTTTCCAGCCCACTACTATTGCATGAATGGTACTAATTTGCATACAGATTTCAACGAGAAAGTCAAGGCAGGCAAAGAAAAAGCTAGCGGTTCAGGTTTCGGTGGGAAGGGTTTGGAAAAACTTGATCAAGAGCGAGATCTCGCCCGCCGTCGTGAGCGCAAGCAATTCGCCGAAGAAGGCGACGAGGCAGCCGAAGAAGTTACCGAGGGCGTCGATGACATCTCTAAAGCTGCAACCCCTGTCACTGCGGCCAAGAAGATCCCCACAGGTCCTGCAGTTGATCTAGCAGATAAGATTGTCGTTCACAAGAGAGGACCTACCAATGCTGATCCCCTAGACAGGGTGAAGCAGGCTGCATCTGTGGTTCGCTCGCGTCTTAATGAAGCTGAAAGGCTACGCACGGGGGTGCCAATTGACAACAAGGGACCGGATGCGGGAGCCTATCACGCGACTTTAGAGATTAATGACTTTCCTCGTAAGTTTTTCATTTATACTTATATAATATATACCTATATATACCTCCTCTCGTGGTTGGATGAACGCTATGCTGACACACACATAGAAAAAGCACGTTGGGCTGTCACCAATCGCACTAACATTGCGAAGGTCCTGGAAGCCACGGGCACCTCCATCACCACCAAGGGCAGTTACTACCCTGCTGGGAAATCCCCCCAGCCAGGACAAGACCCCAAGCTGTATATTCTAGTTGAGGGCGATACGGAGCTTGTGGTCACCAATGCCATGAGGGAACTGAAGCGATTGCTGGCCGAGGGAACGGCTGCTGCTGTGGACAGTGAAAGTAGGGCTGCACCGAGCTCGAGATACAGTGTTTTGTGAACGCTTGGCAGTGTGGGGGAGGAATGGAATAAATGAGATGTTGGCGGGGCTTTTTTTTCTCGTTCATTTGTAGATTTTATTACAGTTTCCCTCTATCCTTCTCTGTTTTGCACTGCAATTGCTGTGCAGCGTAGGTCACTCGTACTAAACCAGCTACCGCAGATGCCAAAAAAACAAACAACCCTCCGTGTGTTGCCGAATTCCTACGATGCGAGATGGGAATGAAAAGGCTTAATGCCGCAGCTTATTTGATATTACTCGTGCACAAAATCATCTGTTAGGCTTATTTTGTAGATGTTGCTGTACGGAATGTATATATTTTTCTTGATACTGTGAGCTAATAGTGTAGGCAAGCTGTTGGACGTTTTATTTGAGAAAAATTGCGTTACTCAGGCTACTCGTACCAGTAGCTATGCCAGGGTGGTGAAGCTAGGAGCTACCGTATTGCCGTGATATATGCTCGAGCAGTTCTGCGGTAATTGACGTTAAGTTACTCGCCATCTCGTGGGCGAATAAGTGGATGCTTTGCAGCACAGTACTACCAGTACAGTATCGTACTAAAAATCTGTGATAGGTGTTTAACTTTCCTAGCACTCTTCACCAGCTCTCCTACAGTACCGGTATTGTAGACTGCTCGTAATTACTTACTATGCTCGATTGATTCGAGCACCCTCAAATTACAATACACCGAAACGAATGTGCCATGGGCCCCTTCCTTTACCAAAGGTTTGATTGCCACCAAAAGAAGCCAGCCTTGCAATTCCCTATTATCTTACTCATACTATAATATACTGTAGTTTGAGCAGAGTTACTTTTTCATGAAGGTAGAGCCCAAGTTTGCTCACGGTAGCTGAGTGGTTGACGCCCCCGTGCCATATCATTACCGCGAGTCTTTGAGTACGGTATTTTCGGGGGGAAATGTGCTACCGGTTGGTCGTAGGCACTAGTATTCCCCTCCTCCGAGATACCGGTATGTGCTCGAGTACTGTAGAGAAATCGCGGAAAACTCACCCTTTAGTTTAGACGGAGAGGGAGAAGGGAATGCTGGTGTCTTGCTGCGAGAGGTAGTTACAAGGTCCTTGCAGGTTTCTCTTGTGCTGGTGTTCAAGTGCTTATGACACCCCATGATGAGGCCGGTGCATCTACTCGCTTTGAAAGGTTTGCTGTGGGGCGGTTGCCACTCTTGTGCCATAGACTAGTGGCGCTTGTGGACGCGGATTCTGTGATATCGGAATAGTTATTTTGGGTGCTGGGGGTGGTGCTGTGAAGCAGGCTGGGAGGTATCATACCGTAGGCCGGTGGGAGGATGGAAATAGATGGGTCCGTGAATGGCAGGATCGATGCTTGCGGTAGGGCAGAGCGCCGTACTGACATTGCATAGCAAGGAATTTGGAGTTGTGATAATTGCCTAAGCAGGGCATGCTGATGTCTCGATGTATCACTACTGTGCTATACCGGTACCATCTCTCTGCACATACTGTACTGTACCAGCATGGCAGGAGTGGGCTTTCTATCAAGGTATCATAGTTAACCCGACTCGCTACAGCAGCCATTGAATCTTGATGCCCGGTACGGGCAATCATGGTGGATTCCAGGAACCAATACAGGAACCAGATACTTTTGTCATGGACTTTCCCCCTATCTTACCACCGTGTTCTTTCCGCCTTCTTGGCACACCCTGGCATAACCTTCTCGCCACAAAGTGCAACCGCAAAACCTATTCTTACCCCCCCCCGCTTACTAACCATCACCCTCGCTGAGCTTTGCACCCAATTTCAGAGGAAAAGTGTCCTCAACGACGACAGGTGGCTTTTTCTCTCGGGGCGACAACTCTATAAAGATTTCTTCCTCTCTCTTTCACTTCAACCAGCCCTTCCTCCCCCCTTTCCCTTCCCCACACAACACTTAAACAAACCGCTCCTTCGCTCATTTTTTTCTTCCATCCTCTACTTCCCCCTTCCCTCTCCCACCAACTATTTGTAGACTGGTGCTCTCAGAAACAATCCTCTACCAACTGCTACGACCTTTTAGCCCTTTTTCTTCTTTTATCTCCAAAGGTCGCCCCTGATGTTGGAATCAAAGGGCAAGGGGGTCACTTGGACCACCGTGCTCTACTTGTTTTGCATTTTCTTAGCTCCTCTCCTGTTCCTGTCCCCGGCGACCGCTGCGGAGAATGATACCAATAACTTTGGAACTGTTATTGGTATCGATTTGGGAACTACCTACTCGTGAGGATCTCCCCCCTGTACCATCCGAGCTTGTCGGATGGAGCTCGTCGATTTGGTCGAATTGAAAACTAATCTGATTCGATGCAGATGTGTTGGTGTTATGAAGGGTGGCCGTGTCGAAATTTTGGTCAATGATCAGGGAAACCGTATTACTCCTTCCTACGTCGCTTTCACACCCGATGAGCGTCTTGTCGGTGATGCCGCGAAGAATCAATACGCCTCGAATCCCACAAACACCATCTTTGACATCAAGTAAGCTGCTCCGCATCCGTGATTCTCCAAATTTGTTCAGTTTGCTAATGATTCCGTTCCAGACGTCTCATCGGACGTAAGTTCAGCGAGAGAGATGTACAGAGTGATATGAAGCACTTCCCCTTCAAGGTCATCAACAAGAATGGTCAACCCGCTGTCCAGGTCAAGGTTGGTGGCGAGGACAGAGATTTCACTCCTGAGGAGATCTCCGCCATGGTTTTGGGCAAGATGAAGGAGATCGCCGAAGGCTACCTGAGCCAGAAGGTTACCCACGCCGTCGTCACTGTTCCCGCCTACTTCAATGACGCCCAGCGTCAAGCTACCAAGGATGCTGGTATAATTGCCGGTCTCAACGTTCTCCGTATTGTTAACGAGCCCACCGCCGCCGCCATCGCCTACGGATTGGACAAGAAGGATGGTGAACGTCAAATCATTGTCTACGATCTTGGTGGTGGTACTTTCGATGTTTCTCTCTTGTCCATTGACCAGGGTGTTTTTGAGGTCCTGTCCACCGCTGGTGATACCCATCTTGGAGGAGAAGATTTCGATTACCGCGTCATTAACCATTTTACCAAGCTCTACAACAAGAAGAACAACGTCGACATCACCAAGGACTTGAAGACCATGGGTAAGCTGAAGCGTGAAGTTGAAAAGGCCAAGCGCACTCTTTCTTCCCAGATGTCTGTTCGTATTGAAATCGAGGCCTTCCATGATGGTAACGACTTCTCCGAGACCCTTACCAGGGCCAAGTTCGAGGAGCTCAACCTTGACTTGTTCAAGAAGACTCTTAAGCCGGTCGAACAGGTTCTTAAGGATGCCAAGGTCAAGAAGTCTGAGGTTGACGATATTGTTCTTGTCGGTGGTTCTACCCGTATTCCCAAGGTTCAGGCTCTCCTCGAAGAATTCTTCGGTGGTAAGCAGGCTTCCAAGGGTATCAATCCTGATGAGGCTGTTGCCTACGGTGCCGCTGTCCAGGGTGGTGTCTTGTCTGGTGAGGAGGGTACCGCGGATGTCGTTCTCATGGACGTCAACCCATTGACTCTCGGTATCGAGACCACCGGTGGTGTCATGACTAAGCTCATTCCCCGCAACACTGTCATCCCTACCCGCAAGGCTCAGATATTTTCAACCGCCGCCGACAACCAACCCGTCGTCTTGATCCAGGTTTACGAGGGAGAACGTGCTATGACCAAGGACAACAACTTGTTGGGCAAGTTCGAGCTTACTGGCATTCCCCCAGCTCCTCGTGGCGTCCCTCAAATTGAGGTCTCCTTTGAATTGGATGCCAATGGTATCTTGAAGGTTTCCGCCGCCGACAAGGGCACTGGAAAGTCTGAGAGCATCACCATCACCAACGAGCGTGGTCGTCTTTCCCAGGATGAGATTGACCGCATGGTTTCTGAGGCCGAGAAATTTGCCGACGAGGACAAGGCCAACCGTGAGCGTATTGAGGCCAGAAACGGTCTTGAGAACTACGCTTTCACCATCAAGAACCAGGCCAACGATGATGAGGGTCTTGGCGGAAAGATTACCGAGGATGAGAAGGAGACTCTTCTCAACGCTGTTAAGGAGACCACTGACTGGCTTGATGAGAATGGTAGCACTGCTACCACTGAAGACTTTGATGAACAGAAAGAGAAGCTCAGCTCGGTCGCCTATCCCATCACTAGCAAGAGTAAGTTTTCCCGCTGAATCCGTGGACAAACATAAAGTGAAGGTGATGTTAACATTATTCTAGTGTACGAGGGCGCTGGTGGCTCTGACGGCGATGATAGCGTCCCTGATCATGAGGAGCTATAAGCTTGATGAGTTGACGTTTTTGTTTTTCTGGTTTATATAAAATTTCTTGCAGGTTGGGGAGGGGTTAGGCCCAGATTGTGCTAGATGGAGGAGCTTTAATTCTTCGCCTTGTATGTAAAAACAGCGTTTTTCCTTGTGTTAAAGGGGTTTGTTTGAATACACGTTTTATGACTGGTTGAGTTTCCGTAGAGGAGTGACGAGATGTGAATTTGACTGAGGTGCGTGTTGTCGTACAAGTGCTGCTTATTGATGTTGTTATGTCGATCACCGTTGAGTTTATGCCAAGCTGCCCTCGGAAAGCCCAGGCCGTTTTAAGATGAGATCAAGACATATAAAGTAGCATGGCACTTTTTACACTAGTGGGTGAATACTTTAGGCAAGTGCTCGCGTGCTTCGTTACCTTGTTAGCACTGGCTCGGCTCGCCTTGAGCAATACACGGTAAACTATGTGTCCATATATGATACCTGATGATAGGCTATGCACCCTGTATGTATACTCGAGTACACTGAATAGCGAATCCGTCGGAGGGGGGGGAACATTTAAGGTATTCTTGTATGTATATAGTATACCAGTAGTACTATAATACCGGTGGCAAGGGGTAAGGTTTTAATGGTGGAATGGGTGTTTGGCTCATGACAACCTTGGATAATGCGGGGCCAGTGCTGTGTTGCTAATGTCTTTTTTTTTTTTTTTGTATATATAGACTGGGGCTTTTACAGGTTTGATCTTGTGGGTAGTTGTGGTCCGGGTGGTTTACTTTTGGATTTGTGTGGTTTGGAGGATGGATCGTATTGCGGGATGGGGGACGGGAAGGAGGAGGAGGATGAGTGTACTGTGCTGTATTAGAAGTATCCTCGTGGGGAATTATTCCATGCATGAGAAGTGCTATAGTATACTTTCTGGTGAATGGGGTTTTCTCACTTCTGTTTGCCTGGTCACCTGGGATTAGGTATGATAGATGGGGAATTCCTATAATATCATGCGTGGACGGGGCGGCGCCCTTGTCACCTCTAATACCTAAAACCTACTGCCCCGTTATCCCACTCTCACTCTTCTCTCCTCCTATGATACCATCTTCCGGGAAAAACTCCATTCAGGAAATCCATAGAATTACTCTAGAAAACATGATATCGTGAACTCTCCCATTGGCCCCATCCGCCGCCCACTAACCGGGGCACAGCGCGACAAAACGCGGAAATCATAAAAAGACACGCGAGAGAAACGCGGCAGAAAAATAAACCAGAAATGTCTCGTAACTTGATGCCCCCTTCAACCAAACTTACTACCTTACTATTGCAATCCATAAACACCATAGCCAAACAATTGTACGCCCTGCTCCACCCTGCATGTTCCACCCACCCGCCCTAGTCTGGTCGTTCTGTATTTTTGTAGATATGACGATGGTGGTTTGGTCGTGGTTGGCTGGTTGATCCGAGCTCGAGCTCGAGTGATGAAATAAAAATCAATGAAAAATGAAAAGAGACAAATTCAAGCGAAATACCCCTTCGCATCTTGTGGTAGCAAATGATAGCTCCCTCCTTCCCTCCCCCCTTCCTTGCATGACAAATTCGTAATAGCCGTAGTCAAAAAAACTAGAGAAAGAGCATTCAAATGGAGACGAGGGAAAAAGAAAGGAAAATTATATAAACGGCCCCCCGCTCGCCGCGTGCGTAATGTCGCAATGTTCCCCGATAGTGCCAAAGTCCCTCTCACCCCCGTGCTCGCTGATGGGCCCTTCAATGTCATAGCTTTCCATGAGCGCGTACTCCCGACTATTCACCGCGAATCCAGATTTGGGCTCCCACGTTGCCTCTGAGACGGAACGTCCATACCATTTTATTTGGTAGATTTCCGTTTGCTGGTGATCTGGTGGTGGGGGTGGGGCAGCCGATGGCGGTGAAGGTAGTGGTGTTGGGGAAACGGGGGGTGGGGGTGGTGGTGGGGTGGCGGCGGTGGGTAAAGGGGGGTATGGGTGAAGAGCTTTTCCAAGGATCTTCTCCATGATCCATTCTTTCTCGCCGACCAGGATTTCGTCTTCTTGAGGGGTTTCGGGTTCTGCTGTTAAATCTGTGAGCTCTGGGGTTGGTGGCGGAGGGGGTAGATTGGTGTGGGAGTATGCTGAGAGTATATGCATGTCTGATTCGTAGTCTTCCTCGATGCGTGCTCTCGTCACCCATTTCTTGTCCGGAACGTCTTCGAATGTGACAAGGTAAAGGTTTACGTCCCTCGCTGCATCTATTGACCTATGACTGATGATTTCCTTGACCTTGTGGTCAAACTTAGCATGCCTTGTTTCGCATTTGGTAGTCTTCTTCGGCCAGCAATCTGTGCAGTAAAAGTTGTCCAGGCAGACTTTACAATCACAAGCGCACTTTTCCGATGCTGCCTCCTCGACTTCTGATTCTGTGCCATCGTCTGATGCTGGGGGCACATGGAGGGAGCCGAGTCTGCATTCAGCGCAGACGTCGTTCCCACAGGTTAGACAGGATTTTATCCCTGCCTTTCCTTCTGCCGGATCGCCGCAGCCGATAGGAGCTGACGGCGCATCGGAGGATGAGCAGAACACCTTCTCGCAGCCGCCGCGACACCTCCGGGACCCTGGTAGCTCGTGTTTGATACAGATTTGCTTGCTGCAACAATCACAGTGAGCCCAATGAATGGACGTCATGCAGCTTCCACAGAGAATATCAGCAGAATTAGGAGCGGCAGTCTGACAGCATGGCTGCAGGAAATGGACAACGGGGTTAGTTTCAGTAGCATTGGGTACAGTGGGTTGATAAAAGGTAGGTGCGAGTGGAATGTTAGTAGGGGCGCCGGGAATCGGAAGGTCCAACTGGATTAAGGTGGCGAGAACGACTTGAAATTGCGGTCCATTTGCATTTGTGTTTGCATTTGCATTTATGCCCATCTGGGGAGCCATAGCTGCCATCGTCGGTATTCCGGCAGCTGCGGGATTCGGCCATGGGCCCTCAGGGGCCATAAGTGGAGGCAGAACGCCAGGAGCTCCGTTCGGAACGGTCTCGGCAGGGGTGATGGGTCCGGCCGGCCTGGCATAAGCACAGCTATGACAAATAGCCTTCTTACAGTTCGAGCAAGTCATCTGGTAAACACATGCCTCACAACGGTCCAGTATCTGGGCCTCGCAATTGTCACAGGTAAAGAGCCCCTCCCTCTCCTCCCACCTTCGACGTTGTTGGAGCTCATGCGGAGACAATAGCGCGAGAGTTGGATTCCCCTGGCTCGCTTCCGGATCCTGAACTCGCCACCTCTTATCGAAAGGAACGCAGTATTTCTCCTTTCCCCTTCGTAAAATTTCCCTCCGCCTTGGGCATCTTAGTTTAGGCGTCGGGCACAATCCCAGGTCGGTCCATATCCCCAGCCTCTCGGCGAGTGTAGTAAGGTATCTGCTCGGTTCATCGCCATCGGCGGGCTTCCTGTCGATCAAGAAGGGTTTTCTGCGTACTCCTCGCGCCTTGTAAACATATAGACTCTTGAGTGCTCGTTTTGGAGGAATTGGCGTTGAAATTGAATGAGGCTCGACATCGTCTTGGTACACGAGATAAGGAACAATATGGTGCTTTATCGAAACCTTCCGACAACCGCGCACAGAGAGATGTTCTAAGGTGCCAGCGCACCTACTCATCAGGGGGCCGAAGAGGAATAGACCTGTTACTGCCGTCCAGTCCAGGGTAAGTGAGGTGATTCTCTTTTCGAGAGGTAGCGAGGAGATAAACTTGTCGAGGTTGTAGATAGTCCCTAGATGGTAGGTGTCGAAGCCGGGAGCTTCGTATGCGCTGAGCCTGAAATCGAAGTGAGAGTAAAATGGAGGGTATCTGAATAGTAGGTGGCGGAGGTAGGTCGACGTTTGGGCGAGTTTCAACTTGCTCGGAGTTGGGAGGTGCTTTACGAGACATTCGAGAATTGGGGTGTAAACTGCGAGCATCACCTCCAGCGGAGAGAGCTGATCGTGTATAGGTAGTTTCTGCCCCATTTCTTCCTCAGGGATACTCGGTCTCATCTCCGACACCGACATTATATGGTAGTAGAGCTTTTTGTGTACTGTGTTATCGATGGATCGTCAGTCCTTTCGTTTTTGCTTGCTGACGAGGGGTGGAAAGGACTTTTTTTCTCTCTCGGTTCAAAAGGAGGGGCGTCGGATAGGTGGAGGAGGGTGGAGAAGAAAAAAAAGGCCGGAAGCGAGGACTCCACACCTCGCTGTTCAGAGAAAATAAGGACAAGGCAGCAAATTGACGATGGGGATAAAGGCTGAAGCTCTGTGCATAGAAGGGGGGGAGATATGTTCAGGAGAGAGAAGACGGAGGAGAAAATTGCTATGAGGTGATGTTGGCCGAGTAGAGTAACTTACAGCACTGATTGGGATTTGGGTAAGGGTGTGCTACTCGTACGGCATCCCACCATTGATCCACTTGCTTGCATACAACCAATGCTCGGACTGGGGATAGGGCCAACACCAGAGCAGGAGAAAATTTGCTCCTCGGGGATCCTGTTTTTGTTTAATTCAGGATGATACGGGTACTCGGGTGTAATTATATTCCTGGCTAGGATTTCCCTCCCAACTAATATTTCCCCTATCATACTCTCGACTCCCATCAAGATCAAGTGATCCATCTAGCCCTTGCTATAGCGGCGGGTATTATAAAATACTTTGCCCTAATTTAAACAGTAGGACACCTGCCCTATACAGTACTGTACAGGACTCTGCGAGTAGTATAAGTAAATTCCCATTCTATCCACCGCCAACAAGCCCGCATGGATACTAAGTTAACTGCTGACCTTGCGTGGGAGGGATATTATTAAGACAGTTTATGTAATTTGACACTGCTGAAAGTTACTTTACTTTGGTACCGCTGTTCTCTCGAAGGGTTTCGGCAGCTTCACTGAAGAGTGTCATGCTGTCAGAACAGCTCTCCATTTCAACATCGAGGAGCTCTGGTTTAAACAGTATTCCTCCAATCTCACCCGGAAGCCAAAGATAAGGTTCTCTCCAGTCATGCTCGTATTTTCTTTCCCCCATTTCGGTTTTATTTTTTCCTTCGGGCTCAGGGAGATGGTGTGTCTCTGCTTACGGACACGACACACTAATTCCCGCACATTCTCACTTCACATATCGTAAAGCAACTGTAGCACGCCAAGTCATCATCGGGAGTGCTCTTCCGCTTAAGAGTTCTCATCAGATATCACTCGTATGACATATAATACAAGTCCACATTTGAGCTCTGGAGCAGTGATTGGGGTCGCCGTGAGGCCATTGGTTAAAATCCCCTACCATTGTGTACCTGTTAATTTCGGTGAGTACATGTTTAGTTTGGGAAGGGCATAGGGCGTATTTGTCCCCTGGATTTGGGGTTTTGTGCTAAGTTTGATGGAGTTGACCAGGTGCCAGAAGCAATAACTCGAGATTTACCCAAGTTGTGTTTATACCAGTTATAGAGCAGTAATCTATTCTACTATCCCTGCCGCTACAGTCTTCCCACCTAGCCTCAGAACAAGCCTATTCCCCTTTTCCACTGGAATTCCGGCGCCTAAGGTGACCTCCACCTTTATCCTTGCAACCACGCCAGGCGAGATGTGCCGGGGCTTCTTCTTGAGCGTCTTGCCGGTAGCTTTGTCTATGCTCTCCAGTAAGGAAATCACTCTTCCGCTTGCGTTCAATCGCCCACGGTGGATGCTCACTAACATCGGTGTGATGGTCTCGAGTGCAAGGATTTTGAGGTCAAAGCAGCTGAGTGGAACGATTGGTGAGTCTGGAGAGCACATCACGTCTCCGGGCTTTAAGTGAATTATGTCTATGCCCGAGAGATGGAGAATGACATTGTGCCCCGCCGTGGCCCACTCTGAACTCTGCTCGTTTATCTCTATGCCCTTGACGGTTGCGGATTCCTTCGATGGCAATGTGAGAAGCGTGTCGGTGATTTGGAGACTTCCAGCTTCTATCCGGCCCGATATGCTTACAGGGTTTTGTATTCCCCCGCGAAAAACATCGTTGATGGTAATTCGAAGGGGAGAGCTGATAGCCCGTGATTGTGGTTTCGAAGACTCGAGTGTTTGGATGAGTGTCGGCCCGTTATACCAGGGCATCTTGTCACGTGCGTCATGGACGATATTCGCTCCAGTCAGTCCACTGCAAGGAACGAAGGTCGTTGAGTCTGAATTAAACCCGGCGTTGGACAAGAAGTGGCCCGTTTGCTGCGTTATCTCGATGTACCGATCGTGATTCCAGTTAACAGCATCAAGCTTATTCACTGCTACTACTATTCTGCTGATGCCTATCGCGCGTGCAAGGAGTGTGTGCTCTCTTGTCTGCCCATTGTTTTGAAAGCCAGACTCAAAGGCACCCGTTGATGCATCAAGAACTAGTACGGCAAAGTCGGCTTGGGAGGCACCCGCTATCATGTTGGGTACAAAGTCACGGTGGCCAGGTGCGTCCAGAATGGTAAAGTTTGTGGAGGCAGTAGAAAAGTGATTCGTTGCAATGTCCATTGTTACACCCCTAGGTCCGGTTAGTTTTTGCTAAATGAAATACGAAGGGGTTATACCTCGAACGTTCTTCATCTGTCTGATCTAGCACCCAGGCAAAATGGAAGGAGGATTTCCCAATCTTTTCGGCTTCAGCCTTGAATTTCTGGATTGTGCGTTCGTCTATTACACCACAGTCGTAGAGGAGTCTTCCCATTAGTGTACTCTTCCCAGCGTCCACATGGCCTAAAAGGTTAGTCATCAACTCGTCAGCAGCGTGAAGGGGGGGAGGGTAGCACCTATTACGACAAAGTTTGCATTCTCTTTTGTCTTGGTATTCTTGAACTCCGCTAAAACATCAATCTTCTTTCTGGCCTTAACAGGCGTATTGTCGATGGCCATCGCCTGAACAGCAGCCTCTATCTTCTCGACAGGCTTATCTGTTTTCTTTCTCGCGCTATTCAAACCTGCGCTCGTTAGAGCTTTGTACTTGACCAGTGGGACTGGTTTGCAAGGTGAACCTTTACTGCCACTCTGGGCTGCCATCACTATATCATCAGGGCTAGGCTCTGAGAAAGCTTTGGCTTGTGCCGCCGTTGGGGCACCTGAAATAGCGAATGTCTCTTGGTTAGTGCTCATCTTAATCGTTGAAATCCTCTCCCCGAAAAACGACAGTGCAAAACTGGATGGGGAGCCGAGAAGGCTCGTGAATTGGGGCATATAGATGGATTGGTCTTTGAGGATTGGGAAAAATGCCTTGGGCTCTTCTGGGTGGCCAAGGCCTTGGCTAGAGGCTACGGCGATTTTCTCTGGCTCTGCTCCCGCTTGTGGTTCTGGTATTATAACTTGTTTGGTCTCTTGTTTGGTCTCTTGTTTTATCTCTGGTTTGCTCTCTTGTGCTGGGGGAAACGAAGACTTGGGCATAGGCGCAGGTGCTCGGGCTGGTGCCTTTGGCGTCAGTCGCGCTAATAGAGACACTGATGTCTTCTCTTCTCCGTCTTGCCTTTTTTCTATAGCAGTTTTCTCTTTCCTCGCCTTAGCTAGTGCCGCCAACTTGGACATCTTGCCCGATCCACCCAGCAGCCCTCCTCGAGGGTGAATCCTCTCAACGATTATCTCTCCTCGTCGGTGCTCAGGTATGTTTCCCCACGGACAATCCCGAAAAAAGCCGAGTTCCGTCGCCGTCTTTTTCTCTGAGCCATGGCCTTGACCAATCCCTGGGAAGTAGCCTAGGAGATTAGTTCTGGGCGATGCACAAACGTGCTCATGTGCTATATACGAAGATGACGGGAACAAAATTCTTGATGTACCTTTTTGGGCTTTCTGTGAAAGCTGTGGTTGGGGCTTCTTTTTTGGCTTTTCGGCTGGCGCATGTTGGCCTGGCGGTCGTTAGTGTTGCCCGATGGGCACGGGGAGGGCAGGGCGTACTCAATACGTAGTTTATAGTCTTGCTAACGTCGAAGTAGTAGTACCATAACGATTCTTGTATCTCTTTATCCGTGACGGGAATTCCGGTGCCTAGAGTCTCTCGGACTCGGGCCAGGCCCTCCCGTAATTGTCCTTATTTATTAGATGTTAATTCGCTCCACTGTGCGGGAGAGTGTCCCTACTTTCGTCGGATTCACTAATATCTGTGGATAGTTAGTAAATGATAACGGATGGGTATAATTCAGAACATCGCACCATTAGACTCCTCATAGTCATCTCCATCGAAGTCATCGAGTTCTTTCCTTGTGGTGAGCATATTTTCTGTAACATCCACCTGGTCTCGGGATGGCTGGTACCTGCGTGTAGGTCAAGATTTCGGATGTTCTTGTGTCGTGACATCCTCTCGTCGCTAGAGGGGGGAGATTACTATATGTCGTTTGTTGCTAGTGAGCGGGCCTTTGGCGGGGTATTTAGTGGGGCGATGCAGGAAGTTTAACGAAGGCAGGGCTGTCTTGGATTGCCTCGTCGCCTGCTTATGTCTTGAACGTTACTTATCAATAAAGGCTCAATTGTCTTAGGCGCTTGACCGGGTAACTGTGGGGCGGGTAAGATTACGATATCATGCTGTAAAGCTTTCGTGCAGCTGGACTTCGAGGGCTCAGGGCTGTGATTGGTTTCTAATGGGTGTTTGAAGCCTCCCTTTTTTTCATTGCCCATGGAGAATCACCACAGAAATATCGGCGGGAGGCAATAAAGTTCTAGCGCTGCTTCCACCGCCGCTTATTTTCACTATCGAACGAAACTTTTGACCTCTAAGTTAATTTAGCATTTCTGTTTAGAACCAAATATCGACACAGGCTGTGTACGAGTATAGTAAAATGGATTGATTGATAACTGGGGGAATGGCGAAAGCAGGAACCATAAATGATAGAGAATACCGAAGGTTTCTGAGCATCACAGTGCTCGAACATGGCTAGAGTGGCCGGTAACCGGAACCGTACTCTTCTATCATGGGCCAGGATTCATACCTCGGGTTCTATCTCGGCGAGTCCGGCACGGAGAGGGACTGCCCCGACACGGGTTCCGGCAGGGGAATTTGGACGGAGAAAAGGAAGTAGTCTTGGTCAACATGAACTAAAGAAGAGAGAATGCGGGGGGTTCAAACAAACAAGAAGCAAGCGCTCCGAACATCACGATACTGGGCACAATACGGGCGATGATGGAGAGCGCAGTCTGCCGGTCAAAGCCATATTTCCGGATCCATCACCCGATGGATCCGGCACAAGGGAGGGTTATCCGAGCACTCACTCTAAAAACACTGTTGGATATATTGTCTTCCGTTGCCCATAAGCAATATCTTCCATTGTCTCTCGTATTTTGCTCTCCTGTGTCATCACTTTATATTGGGTGGCATCTATTGAGGTATCATTGTTAGGCAGTTTTAGTTGGGTCTTGAGCACCTGGCGGCTATGTCGTGTGAGTCGGATATCTTTATACCTCTCGGGTTTGGAAGTGTATACCGGCGTGGGAGTGATTATGCATTATGAGTTGAAGACGGGAAATAGGTTTCACCTCATGAAGGACGAGGTCATCGTTGTTCTTTATAGATGTCCAGCCATTAGGCCTTTCCCCTTGGCCCATCCTAAGCTATTGAGGTCGTTGGAGTTGAAGCCACCGAAATATTACTATTCTTCTCGCGCATATCTGAGCTTAATCCAACAAAAACCGTTGGAGATCGGGTGTGCAAGATGAGGGATTGAAGAGAAAGCAAAGACTTGCCAGATGTGATAACTGTGTGGCGGTAGAAGGGGGATCGGAATTGTCTGATGTCCCCTTTTCACATTGCTACTTGGGCTCAAGGCCGCGGTACTTCTGCCCATGAGAGGTATCTATAGACAGTGACAATGATATGAGTCCCACTATTCCCCGCCAGACATCGGTCACATTGAAGCAATAAAAACTGTTGTGGAAATATTGAATGGAACGATGATGCGAGATATCAAGAAGTGATTGATGGCTTGAGAAAAACGGAACACACTTTTTCTGTCTCTTAGGGAAGGGCGAAAACCCTGACTATCTACTATTTGGGAGCGAGACAAATAGGTTGAGCGAACAATAACAATAACAAGAAAAAGAGGGATGAGAGAAGTGCAAGGAGGTATCTTCAATAGTGCAGGAGGTATAATTTACAGTACAGCAGATGTGCGATAAGGTTTGATGCAAGGGGAAAAGGTAATAGTACGAGTGACATCACAGTAGTGCCAGAAGTATGTTTCAACAAAAACAAGGGGTAAGTCTCCGAGTGATACATTATGAATTGGAAACGATAACGAGACAACACAGATATAGTATGATGCTGTAACCTAGTCGATGACTCCCGTGAATGATAAATCTAAAAAGAAGAGAAAGAAAAGAAAGGCTCTAGGTTCTGAGAATGGGATTTGGAAGAAATAATAGAACGTTCACTTTTTCGGCCTTCCTCGGTGACAACGAGGGCTCGGAAGTGTCGGCTACCCGTGGCTCTTATGGTTTTAGCGATTGTGGCGATTCCACAGTAGTAATTAATGGCTCTCGTGGCCGTAGTTTCGCTGGTCCTGGTAGCACTAGTACTCCTCATAGGGGTAGCCTTGAATGAGTTCCACGACCCTCGTCCACCCTCCCTCATCAGCCCAAGAAAGTGCCGTTTGGCCAAGTTTATCTTTCAGGAATGTATCAACATCATTACACCCCATGAGGATTTCTACCACCTCTACGTGACCCTCGCCGGCCGCCAGGGACAATGGTGCTCGGCCCTGTCTGTTTTGTGTATCTGCAAAGACGTTCTCGCAGCCCAGGAGCATAACAACAACGCCCTTGTGGCCTTTCATGGCAGCGTGAGCGAGTGGCGTATGGCCATCAATGTCAGCGGGGTCTGGGTTAACGCCCGCGTGTGCGAGAAGGAGCCCCACTATTTCTTCGTGCCCATACCGAGCAGCCTTAGCTAGTGGTGTACAGCCTTCGCGGTCGATCCAGTTGGGGTTGACATCGTCGCGGCTGAGCAGCAACTCTACCATCTCCTTGTGTCCGTTTGCGGCAGCCCGTGAGAGTGGGGTCTCCCAAATCTCGTCGAACGAGTCGGGTTTGACATCATCTCGGGATAAGAGCAGCTTTGCGATGCCCTCAGCATTAGGCCCTCTTCCCGCCACCCGGGAGAGCGGTGTACGCCCAGACTTGTCCGCTAAGTTGGGATTGACAAAATCGTAATCTAGAAACTGTTGGACAACGTCCTCATGCCCGTTTATAACAGCCCAAAGTAAAGGTGTTTGGCCATCGTTGTCCACAGAGTTGGGGTCGACCTCTTTACGGTAGAGTAGTAAGCTCACCACGTTTGCACCGCCACTCCCAGCAGCCATTGAGAGCGGGGTTCGTCCATTACTCTCTTTTGCGTCTAGGTTGACATCACGGCTCTCCAAAAGAAGCTTTACCACTCCATCGTGTTTATGCCCGGCAGCCCAGGACAGTGGAGTTCTGCCACGGCTGTCAGTCGAATCAGGGTTCACCTCGGTTCGGTTTAGAAGGAGCCGCAATATAGCTTCATGGCCATTCCTGGAGGCCCAAGAGGCTGGCGTTCGGCCATTCTTGTCAAATGTTTCGGGGTTGACGTCGCCGCGGGCCAGGAAAATCTTCACTAGGCTCTCATGTCCTCCCTGAACAGCCCACAGGAGCGGTGTTCTATCCCAGCTGTCGCGCTCGTCAGGTTTCACCTGGCTGTGACTGAGTAGTAACTTCACGACTCCCTCATGCCCATCCTCTGCGGCGTAGGAAAGTGGTGTTCGACCGGCGTAGTCCTTTCGATCGGGATTGACATCTATTTCGTTTAAGAGAATATTGACCACTCCCTCATGGCCAGCCTTACAGGCCAAAGAGAGCGGTGTTTGACCAAGTTGATTTTCTAAGTCGGGCCTCACTCCTTCACGGCTCAATAATAACTGCACCATTTGTTCGTGCCCATTGAGAGCAGCCCATGCTAGCGCTGTGCGCCCAGAGTCATCTTGGAGATTTATATCACGGTTCCCCATCTCTAGCAAAACAACCGCGATTTCAGTGATACCAAGGGCTGCGATGCAGTGTAGCCCAGTAAAATTTTCGGTTGCCGGCGGTGACTGCCATTGCCGCCAGCCCTGCGGACGCAAGAAAAACGCAGCAGATATATGTGAATTCGTATCGTATTGCCCAAGGAGCTCGACGGCAAGAGACCCCACCACTGGTGGAAGCTCTTCTCGCTCCTCTCTGGCGTGGATTCCCCAGTAAGAGGACGCATATTGAAGGAGCGGCAATTCTTCCGGAGCTTCCTTGAGGGTAACTGGGAGCTCTTTTACCTGCTCGAAATTCAAGTAGGTCAAGCACACACTGGCCATTATTCCGTGACAATTTTGAAAAAGAGTTGGATGGCCGCGGAGATATTCATGCAAAGTAACGTGCACAAGACGAACTGTTGATGTTTCCCGATCAACACTCACTAGCCCCACACAGCACCCAAGAAGAGTTTTTATCAAAGGGACATTTTCGTTCTCGATATATCTTGAATCGGGCTCTACTGCGAGCGCATGGCATAATTCACTAACATGTAAGGGTCTCTCGGCGAGAGCAACCCAGGCTAGGACGCCCATCCCGAGCCTCGGCTTGTCACCTCTTTGCTGCTTCAATCTCTCTATGGTTGTGCTATAAGCATCGCCCAAGCCGCTGGCCATATTATACAATTTTCGCCTCCTTGCGAAGACAGTCAATTCCCCTAAAACCGCATCAATATGCAGACTAACAAGGAGGAAGCTAGAAATGAGTGTCAGCGAACTCGCTACTTAGGGTAGTCACAGCAATAGCCTACTCACATTTCTGAAAAATGGTTGGGAATGTAGGCTATAATCTCCGATTTTAACTGATCGGTCATTACCTCAGGATCCGGATCATTATCTAGTTTCGCAGCTATATATGCCTTGATATCCTCTTTGCTAGGCTGTATAACAACCATACCGGCAGACGCGGTAAGATTTTTAGGCAACTCGTTGTAGATTTGTGGCCTTCCCGTTAACAACAATCGTGTCGTTGGGGATTTCTGTAACACTTGCTTCAGCAAGCGGAGGAGCTCAGCTCTCTGTTCGAGTAACAGTTCATCCAAGGCGTCAATACAAATAAATGTCTCCCGGAATCTTGAAAGAACTTGAGGAAATAATTCGAGTATCTTTGGCGGCCGGAGCCCTCTTCCCCCAAGATGCTCCTTTGACGCGCTGAAGGCCTGAACTATCTCATCGGGTATTTCTGGTAACGCAATCACAAATTGCTTGAGTAGGCCACCGATCATACTTGTTGCAACCTGCTCGGTCTGGTAGTGGTAATCGCAGTACAAACAAGCGACCCCGACCTTAAGACCAGAAGTCTCCCCACCAGAGCTGGCGTCGATAACTATGCCGTCACTAGGCCGGGCAGTATTATCGCATAGGGCATCAATAATGAGCGAGCTAACACTTGAGTTAGTCGATACCGCACTTGTAAGCGTATGGGATACCAATTATCTTACCACATATATGTCTTTCCAGCTCCCGGGACCCCAGAACAGAAGAGAGTCGCATCAACCGGCTCCCCGTCCTCTTTACATCTCAGCCACGATTTGAATTCCGGCTTCTCGAAAATCCAAGAGCCTATACCTTCAACCCGGCTGCTGGCTACATCGTGGTGCCGGTCCCAAGGTTCCAAGGGCGATAGCCACTGAAGGATCCGTGACTGGGATTCTGCGACATGATAGGTATTGTAGATGGTGTTAAAACTGTTTGTGGCATTATGACTGTTCTTGTTGAACATGTCGCTGAATGCTGCGCTGAACATGATGCCTGGACTTTTACGGTTTGTGGTAGGTTTGGTGAGTTTGGAGATATGAGAGGGGTGGGCGCTGATATTTGGTTGGGAAACGAGCAAATGAGTTCGGCTTGCAATGCGGGGCACGATACAGAAGTTATTGCATACGAACGAGAGGACGGGAGAGGAATAGGCGCAGTTCTCTGTAGTCTACGTCGGAAGAAATTGGAAAATAGGGGGTCAGAGACACGGAAATCGATTGGCTCGAGCCACTAAACTCTCCAATTAGAACTCTAGAATCTCTTGTCACTTTTTCCGAATCTGTTTTTACAGCAGGTAGCAGCACGGGGGGTACTGTTGCTACCTAATTACTCTATGGTTTCACGAGAGAGTCCGATTTGTAAAGGATTGAACCCCGGCGCCAAAAGTCGAACGAGCTCGAGGATAAATTTTTTTTTATTGCCCGGCATCGTAGATGGCGGCTCGATAGCAAGCGCTTAACTTAAGCTGTTGATTTGTCTCGGTATTTACTGTATTTACTCTTGCGACTTGCTACCTCCTGCACGTCTCTAGCCTCCGGATTCAGAGACAAGCGGCCTTGAGAGGGGTTATTGCTTTCCTATCACGGTATACTACAAGCCACCAGGACGTGTTGAATCTCATTAGCTCGTATGCGCGACTCCGCCAACCCATTGAGCCAAGCCCATACCGGGCTAGCGGAGATAGCGAATAGCCAGAGTAAGTGCGGTGCCCCTACAATTCTAATAGCTTCTCTGGCTTGTAATCTTTTTCTCTCTCTCGGGACTCCGGGATATGCGCGAGTTGGCGTCAATTTGCTTTCCCCATTTGAGCTTCAGGTCATCATGAAGTATGACCCCTGGCCATTTTGCATGCGAATGTTGAAAATCGTGGCTGCGGAGGTAATGATTTACAGTGAGGATTTTACGCAGTGGAGTGAAACTACCTAAGCGGGCATGAAGATTATTGATTGATTGTGTGGCAGGCTGATGAAAGAAGAGACTTGAGGAAAGCTGGTAAAGGAAGAGAGGCGCAAAGCGGGAGAAGATAAAAAGGAAGGAGGAACAAGGGGGGGGTGAAAACATTTTCATACCATAGCTTGCGCGTCTTTTGGCTAATGCGCACATATGCCACGGCGGCCTCAGGGTGCGGGCACGTCCCGCTCCAAGTGCGGCCATTGAACTGCAATTTCCAACACAGTAATATTTCTCGGCGGTAATCTGCTGGTGCCGAGACATGATCACACAAGGTTTAGGAAAATACATTCTGGATGTCTGGGGGAAGTCGTTCGTCATGGCTCCCTTGGGATGCGGGATTCAAATCGATTATCCATACATACTACTAATGAATCGAAACCGACATAAGGGTGTGCTTTGGCAGTCATGAGTTCCAGCCCCGTTTGGTACTGTACTCGAGTACGCACGCACACGGAGAACTGCTGGTCGTGATGATATTACACAAAAGAACAAGAGATCGACAGGTGTTTGGAGAGAGAGAGAGGAAAGAACCAACTAGGATACTATTCACAGGACACTCGCATCGAACCCTCGAAGCCAATAGGAAAAGAAAACGTGAGTGAATAAAAAAATATACTAGGGTACAAGGGTGAGTGGGGCGCGGTACCACAAAAAGTCTCCATTCTGGGTGTCGCCAGACCTTTTCCCCACATATAAAAAAATAGCCGCAAAACCGCTTTGTATGTGTTTGAACGCTAGTTACCATATATGGGTGTCGCTCGACTTAAGGTACCCCCCCCGAGTATATTGTAAAACATGCTTTTGCTAGTAAAGGAACTTATCTTCTCCATAGGTCACGATTGTCACCCCCTCTACCTCTGTTATTGTTTCCACCTGGGCCTCCACGGCCACCTCTGTAACCTCCGCTGCCACCCGCTCTTCCACGGCTGTCACGACGATCGTTATTATGGTCATTGTACCTGTTTTCTCCACCCCCACCAGGGCGGTATCTATCGTCCCGAGGCGATGAATTGTAGTTATGGCCGGGTCCGTTGTAGGGGGGTTGGGGCTGTCCGCGCCCAAAGGCGGCCCTATGTGGGAAGGTAGGGGGTGGGGGAGGGGCCGGATATTGACCGCCGCGCCGGTACCCCGGTGCAATATATGGGGGTGAATTTTGGTAGCCCCCCGGGGGCTGGGTATTCTGTCCACCCCATCCACCCCAACCCGAAAGGGCAGGAGGAGGCGGAGGAGGTTGCCAAGTCCCATTTCCGTACGAAGGTGTGTGATTCTGTCCCGGGTAGCCCTGGGAAGGGCCTCTGTTGGATTGATAAGAACCTTGGAAATCGCCGCCACCACGACCACGACCTCTTCCGCTATTGCTGCGATAAAGTGGCGCACCGCCATAGGATCGGCCCGAGCCCTGAGCTTTGTTTCTAACCAACTCTAAGTCTGCGCGGGAAAGAACTGGAGGATCGGGGTTGACGCCACGAAGCAGTACGGATTTGTGTACATGAGTGTGTTTGGGGAATTCGTAGAAGACGCAGAGTGACTTGTCGCCCTTAATTTTAGGTTTACCGCTCTCGGATAACGGGAAAGGCACAGTGCCGTGGGGAATAAACGAAGGATCCTTAATAACTTTCCCAGTAAGGCCTTGACTCATGGCGGGGTCAAGGGTATACTCCTACATAAGTTAGTGAGCGCTTTAAATACTGTAAGTGCTCGAATACAAGAGGAATGCGCTAGGACGTTGCAATTGCCTCTCCCAGTCAGGCGCGGTGTATTTTTCCTTTTTTTGTCTGAGCTGAGAGCTGAGTTTGCGGTGAATTCTCTACTTCTACCCTAGTGGGGCAATTACAACGACCTCGCACATTCTTGTATCGGAGTACTTACGGTATTGGGGGGCGGGGGGGGGAGGGGGAGCATACATCAGAGATTTGCCTCTTGTGGTAGAGCTGCGTCGTGATGTCGTCGTACATGGGATTGTGGTCTGCACAGTATAGAGAATCGTATCCCAATGCATTCCTCGCAATATCCTCGGCACTTAGTTTGGGATAGATTTTTGCCGCGGCGTCCAACAAACGTTTCTCATCGATGAATGGCAACAGAGCTACGCCTTGCCAGGCAAACTTCTTGCCATTTAAGTCAATAGGGAAAGACTCGGGATAGAAGTCAATGATCTCAGAATCCTCCTCGGTCATAAGCTTTTGGAATGGCTCTGGAAGAGCGTGCTTACTAGCAGCGGGCAGAACGCCCATAAGCTGCTCAAAGGGCTTGAAAGGCTTGCCCTTCTCAAATTTGATATCGAGCGTTCCCACGTCTTTGAAATCTTGAGCGAACGGCGCATAGTGATATGGATAATACCAGGTCCAACTAGGACATCCTTGGAAATAATAAAGTAATACCCAGCATAGACCTTCAACATAGCTCGCAGCAACTTTATTTCGGAACTCAACATCGTCTGGTGAGACATGAAACTTTTGTTCGTAATATCGTTCACGGTATCCGGGCTCCCAAAGACGAACCGGATCACGCTCAGGGTCATCGGCCTCAGACTCAGAACCAGGGGTCTTGGGAGTCTCGTCCCCTTCAATAATATCGGCCTTTCTCTTAAGGGATATGGCGGAAGCAGCTGTGGAAAGTCTGTCTAGAGTAGGAGATGTGTCCGTCTTAGAACCGTTACCCAGTGGTTCCATAGCGGTGCTGGATGAGCCAGTCAATAGTTGGGCCTTTAACGCCTGAGCTGCGCTCTTGTTCTGAAGATTAGCCTTTCGGATGCCTTCTCTATTCATCACCATGTCGTAATTCATTTTCTTCGTATCCTTTGAAACATCACCAGGCTTGAATAGTGGGATCATGGGAGGGGGGGCAGAATTGGGAACGCCTCTCCCTCTCCCTCTTCCGGCGGGAGCAACGGAAGGCGAGTCAAACCCTCCGCTAACAAAATTGTCGCCACGGCTTCCGCTGGCGGCTCTGGCCTCCTCCTCTAATCTCCTCCTCTTGTTGTTTTGTTCCCTTCTGTCATCGACTCTCTTCCGGTTCCTAAAGATTTGATCTTCTTGCTTTGCCAACCCATCAAGGATGTATTGAACCCTTTTTAGATCTACAGTTCCATCTTTGGTAACGTAACCTTCCATAAGAGGGATATTGTCTTTCCAAACAGCAATCAAAGTGTCGATTCCGTTCTCTCTGATTTCCAAACTTGGCAAATGGGGCAAAAAGTCGTTTCCGACGAAAAAGCACATAAAAACCCAATCATCAAGGGCTCTCTCTAACTCAAACTTGAATGGTTGACCGGAAACCTGAAGTTCTACCTCCAAGTATTCACGAAGTATTGAGACATGTAACCAGACAAAGGGCTTCAATGGCGAAGCATTATCTTTTTCATCAAACTCGCCTTGTTTCTCCTTGGCCTTTCCTGTACATTCCTCAGCACGATGACCTTTCTGTCCACATATCTTGCAAGTCTTTGCCCTAGCTTCCTTCGCAAAGACGTCTTCACGGAGGACTCTAAAATGCGGTTCGTGAGTTCCGAGCCCCAACATGATTAGATCGGCGTCGAGGCCATATATGACATGACGAGTATTTGGGTCGTATTCTGGGGAGATTCGCTGGGACCTGATGAATTCCATGATCTTGTGCTCTCCCTCCCCGGGAACGGTGGAATCTGAGATAACAATTTTTAACTAGAAAGGTGTTAGCACATAATCAATCCGCAATGTCGGGTTAACTTGATAAGAGAAATCTGTCTTGGGGCGTCCAAGTTTCCCCTTTAAGTAACATGTTGTCTTGTTTCGCTGGTACTCGCAGGGGGGGAGCATCAAAAACCGGAAAACGTAACCCTTAGACCAATTGCACCTGTGGTGAGTTTGGCCCCTTCAGTGAGATTGGTCCGCAACCACCAATCAGCATATCGCAACTGGGCTTATTAAGGCAAAATCTCGCTGAGGGGGCCAATCTCGCCACAGGTGCAATAGGTCTATCTGGGGTCAGCAGAAATGGTTTTTTTCTGGCTTTTAATGACCCGCCCGAGTATTTTATTATTTTTCTCCCACACCCACCAGAATAGGAAACTCGGACGCCCCAAGATGGATTTCTCTTATCCGAGTTAATATGGTAGTCCAGGTGACTTACTTTAGCCCAGGCAGGGTCATCGTTGAGTTTTTTTGCGATCCAGTACTTGAGCGATGCTGCAAGAATATCCATAAAAGGAGTGCCAGGGGTAATGGCATTACTATCCCAAACCTTTTTATTCTTGAGAACATCGTCAAAACTGCTCCCTTGTCGCTTCTCCATCTCCTCAATTAATTGAGCAGTCTCATCTTCTTTTTCCTTGGCTTCCTGCGCCGATCTAAAGCGGCGAGAGCGCTGCTGATTCATTTTCGCACGAGGCGCAACACCATCTGTGGAGCATTAGTATCCGCGATAAAATGGTCTGACTGGGGCGACAGATAGAAGCAAGGTTGCAAAGCTCACTGCTCCCATGTAAGCGATCAGCGAAAACATACCGACAGCAATCATGAGAAGCTTGCGAGGCCTCACCATGTTTACAACACGCTCAGTATAGGCGAATACAGCCAACATCATCGCCTCTTCTGTTTCCGGTGGCTCGCCTTCCTCGGGATGAGAACATGGATGTACGATACCATTCATGTCAAGGTAAAGATTGTCCGCCTTCAGCGTGTGGGGATAAGCAGGGTAAGAGTTAGTACTTATTTAACAAACCGATCAATAATGATGTCTGTCCTTACCTCGCCATTCGGATTCGGCTGAGTTGTGTCCACTGCCCGGACTACTCCGTCGATCTCTTGAGGTTGCTCCTCAATCACAGGGCTAACAATTTTAGGATACTTGTTTGTAAGCCACCTGAACAGGGCCGGAACACCCATGATTGCTGACGAGCTTCGCGATGCGAATGTGTTGAGAACAAAAAATGGAAGGGGAGGTGGTGATAGAGGTGATACTATGTGAGAGGCGACTCTCCTTGTTGAGGGCCGAGATTAGAAACTTTGCGAAAAGGCTCTGGGTGTGCGGCAAATGCGGTTGTGGACAAACCAGATTGCTGGGGTTTGGCCCTGTATGCGATGTCGCAAAGTCCCTATTGCGAGCGACCGAGGGGAGAGAACGCGGTGTCGGGTTACCGTAGTTGCCTTTGTGCAAGAATAACAGCTAGAGTTTCGCCCTGGAAGAAAAAACACGATGTAAAAAGAAGAAAATAAGAATTGGGGCGAAAGCTGCAGCCCGTGTCGGTAAGCCCGCAAGACGAACGTGGATGATGGATTGTCTTGGCGCTGAGCGTGTGGAAGTGCTGGTTTCGGGGGTGTCGGGCACTTGAGGCCCTAAAAGGGTAGCTATATTGCTTAGTAAGCTATCCATGTGATAACCTGAGCGATCCTCCTCTGATTTCATTGCGCTATTATACCGTAAAAGCTCGAATACCGTGATTGAACCATGTGCTACTGTATGAAGTCAATTTCCTTCTCTGGAACGGGGGCAAAAAACACAGCAAAAACACAGCCCCTTTCCCCCTTCCGAGACAGAAAAAAATTAAAAATTTCCCGACCCCACTCAGAGAGGAACGTCCAACGTCATAGCGCACCGTTCAATTGTTCACAAGTTTCTAGGGTATTTGGGACGTTATATTGGAGAAACGTCTGCAAGCGCTTTTCCAGACTCTGCGGAAATCCAAACTCCTTTTGTAGTCCCGTGAGTTGTGTATAATATGCTCTCTCCCCTCATACACCCATACACCCACCGACTCGCGATCTTTCTTAAAAGCTGTGAGAATCGGCACCAAACGAAGGGTGATTATAAGGCTTTTGTCAGGAAAGCTTTCCATCCAAGCAAAAAATTAGTCCTTGCGAGAATTGGGAGGGTTAGAACAGTTCTATGGTGAAAAATCATTTGCTTGCCCTATTTGCCGTCTTGGACTTTTTCGCAACCTGCTTGGTGGTGTTACCTTGTTCTTTATCATATCATACCTGTTGTGGAGATGGTTCGAAACCCGGACGGTTCGCCCTGAACACCCCACCCCCGAGTTTTGTTTGGTATATGCCTCAGCCCCTCAGGATTACGGGCCTTTACCCCTGAAAATACTGGCAAGTCAAATGCAGTCGAATTCTATCAGCTTACTGTGCGCCGGATGATAGCAAGCAAGAGGGAGGGCAAAGCAGGGACCCAGGGGAATGGGCGGCGATGCGCAGAATACCGGCACTCCCTCCCACCTGCACCCTCCCAACGGTTTATTTTTGGTCTATATGATTCCTTCTTCCTAAGAGCCTGTGGGTGGCGCTGTGACCATTCTGAAGGCTAACGGTTTGAAATGTTTAGCGATCTGGCGGGGTCAGAACCTGAAAAGCGTCATGATGATCATTTCCAGTCTACAATCGCTGCATACTATCGATCAATTGTGGTGTCTCTAGTTAAATTAAAATACTCTAGGTAACAGCTCCTTTGACAGGGCTCTATATTGAACATATCGGTATGATGCCAGAATATGAGGTTCACCCAGGCCTTCCCTCCGGAAACCATCCAAACTTTAAAGATCCGAGCCTATCGTAGAGATACAAAAGAAAAACGCCCCCATATTATACATGGTTCTACTCTTCTCCTACATCCTTTGAGCTCTTGTCGTTTTCTCGTACTGTTCTATAAGGATACTCGCTAGCAAACAGGGTATACTCTGCCTGGCCATCCAGAAACTACACTGATTCTTGATCTCTCGATGAAACATGCTGTCTGGCCCACCAGCAACCTTCATGGTTCCTGTTAACGAGTGCTAATTAGTACGCAAACTTATAAAATATGCAACACAGCAACCCACCCTTCTCCCCATCAAATTCAATGCTCTGATCTTCGTTGCCTGCAAACATGTGGGTCACCCGAACCCTTCCATTCGGCAGAAAGTCAAGCTTATACCCCAGAAGCGAATAGACTGCCTCACGGAATTCCAAGGACTTGGCGGTCCAAATCTCCTTCAGACGGGTCATCCGTTTTTCCTTCTCGCTGATAACCTTCTCCATGGCCTCCATCTCACCCCGGAGATTGTTTAGAGTATGGATTGGGACAACCTTGCCAATCTGATCCGTTCGCTCCTCCACTTGCGCGAGGAGGGCGGTGTTCTCTTTTCTGAGAGAGTCGAGAGTAGCAATTTTGATTGCCTCTTCCCGGCTAGTGGGATTGTCCTTTAGTTGTAAAATCCGTGTAGATGTCTTTTCCAGTGACTCGAGCCGAATATGGAGTGATTCGATTTCCTTCTTTGATAAGAGGATGGTATTTTGGAGTTGGATTATCTCTAAAAATGGGCTCATGAGTATATTGTCAACACTTAACGCCAATCTGATGCTTACCATCTTGCAGATGTCGGTTCTTTCGAATCAATTCCCCATTTCTTTCGTTCTCTACTCCCTCTTCCTCCCTTTGTCGCTTCCTACCCATCATCTCCCCTGTGTCTGCCCCCTCCCTTTTCGCTAGCTCTGCTATTAATACATCATTCTCCTTCTTATACTTCTCCAACATCTGCTCAAGCTCCTCAATTCGCTTGGTCTTCTGCTCGTCGTAATTTCCTTGCATATACATGGTTTCCTCGGTTGAAAAAGATTGTAACTGTTCTCGCAGGAATTGCGCTTCTTTCAACGCAAGCGCGCGCTGCCTTTCTAAGCGGGCTCTTGTCTTGACATCTCTAGAAGCAGTCTCACCCATCTTTTCCAGCTCTTCTCTCAAGCCACGAATATTTCTCTCAAGCTCTTCGATAAGAGTTTCCTTTTCTGCTAGCTCAGGATTAGTACGACCGGCCTGCTCCAACAGGCTAGCTTTCTCTAAGCGTTCCTGTATGAGAGCTCGGGCAAGGCTCTCTGGGGAGTCGAACTCGAGCCCTTCACTTTCAAAGAAGCTGCCCCACGAGTTCTTCTCATCTTGGAGGATTGAGACACGGAGCTGGGTTTCGGCAAGCTCTTGTCTAACTTCATCCAGCAGTCTGACTTTAACTTCCAAAGACTGTTTTTCTTCCTCCAATATATCGATTGACTTGTTGTAATCTCGCAGTTGCTTGACTTCCGATGAAAGTTTTCTATTGGTACTCTCCAACGTTCTGATATGTGCGACTTGTTCTGCGACATAGTCAGCCTCGATGTCCATGCCCGTAAAACCAATAGGTAGCACATACCAGAAAGCTCTTTCTTAAGAATTTTTAATGTTTCTATGTCACCTGTTTGTGCCTTCACCCTTAGGAGCTCTGTCTCTAGGTTACTTATTTTAGTCTCGTTTGTAGCAAGCTTTGTTTCGGTTTCCTGCAAACCATCACTCTTGGTCTCGAGGTCCTTTTTGAGTTCACTGTTGATTCTCTCGAGAGACTCGTTCCTAGTCTTAAGCTCCTCTACCTGGCGACGATGTTGTCGGTCCTGAGATTGTATGTCACCTTCTTTATCGCTAACCTGCTCCTTCAGATCCGTGTTCTCTGATCTTAACCGTCGGATCTGGCGCTCTAGATCTTGCTGCAAACCAAACTTAGCACATACGTGTCAAATATCCCTTGGGCCGTTAAGTGTCACCAACCTTTTGGTTTATCGCTTGATCCTTCGCCTTCTCCAATTTCTCCGATAGATCCTTTTGTCTGTTGAATAGGTAGGTCTTGTCGCTCTCCACCGACTAGGACTTTGAGTTAGTATAAAATAGGGATAGACGGGCCCGGAAGACTTACATCTGCTCGTTTCGCCTGCTCCTCGCACTTGGCTTCTAGGGTTCTAAGTTCCTTCTCATGCCGGATTCTCTCGAGCTCCCGCTCATCTTGCAATGTTGATAATTCGTATCGCACCGTGTTTAGTTCCGATCTTAGGCCTTCGGTTGAGTGATCTAGACATCAGGGTCAGTAAACGCCTCGATTGGGGGCGTGTGTGATTGTGAGGATTACCGGCCTTCATCCCCACCGGGAGTACTCGCTGCCGTGGTGGGGCAGCTGGGGATGGCGCTTGCACAAGAAAATCGTAACTAGGTTGGACCGAACAAGTAGACTGGAATATGAGTTAGTTATTTTGCGCACAGCTATAACTGATGTTCCGGCGGCGGAACATACTGCAAGACGCTGATTTCCAAATAGGGTCCGGTTAGGAGCAGAATCTCGGGGTTGGGGGGAACCGTAAAGAGGATTTCCTGGAATATTGGAGCTCCTTCCGTGCGGGTTCTGGGTAAAAGGGGAGGAGTCCATGGTGAATGTTGTTTCGTTGGAGTGCGGTGGACGCGCTCCCAACTCAATTGTTTGTGAGTTTGTCTGTTTCTCGAATCTCTAAATTCAAGGCGCCAGAAGATCTCAACTCTGGAAGGTCATGTGATGAGGCTCAATATTAGGCCAAGCCATACCATCAATGACATTCGCAACGCGGTAAGGTAGGGCAACACCTGCCGTTGACTGTGCGCGCGATGATTTTCCTTCTGCTCGCACTGTCATGTTGACCTTCGCCATCATCTTTAAACTAAAGTTGGCCTAACACCTCTTCCTAAACCTTCCCTCTCAGCCATTGATAATATATATACTCTTTTGGCCACAGCACGACTGAGGGAACATTTCCTCACCCTCAAACACCATTATGGTGTCCTCAATCTCCAGATCGATTCCCTCGTCCGCGCCCCCGAGGCTCCCACCCCCTCACTATCAGACATTCTTGACCCCTATTCTCCACCGACGATTTGCTAGAGCATGCCTAGTTGGGTTCGCCGCCTGTTATCTTGAAGCTTTTGTAATAAGCAACAAGTCGAGCTGTTTGTCTCCCCCGTTATTGTTGTCGCGTTGTTCCAGCCAGAGGCTAACGATAGTGTTTGACGGTAGTTTTCTGGGCGATTTTTCCATTAGGATGGACCGGATTCAAGGCGATCATAATCTTCTTCCTATCCGTATTTCCCATACTCATTCTTCGCATCTCGCAGCTTCATGGTACGACTCCCAGCTTTTTCTTGGTCGGTTCGATGATTCTTTCGGCATGGCGGTACTGACCTCTGGAAATAGTGGGCGCAAGAACACATGCAACTGTGTTTCATGCAATGAAGACATACATTGGATCTTTCTCGACCTATTCAACTCTCCTTACACATTCGTTTGCTTCTCTGGTGTTTGCCTTTCTCTATTTGTGGTCCAGTTCGAGGGAAGATCGCCTTGGCTTCATCATCGAGGGAAAGTATGTAACTAGAAAAATAGCACATTATTGCTGCCATTTGCTAATCTCCCTTCTAGAAGCTACGAGCGTCCGCGGTTAAATGAGCGATTCTTATACTTGGTCTTTTTCGCCTGCTATACTGGGTTTATCCAAGCAGCGCTCCATCTGTACGAAGATCGGGGGAGGCTCCAATTGCCACATCTCTATGTATGGCCTAATGAGGTTGAGCGCACCTCCATCTTGGATGCTAAATCGTCGCAGTTATCTCCTAAGGCGGCCTTCAAGAAGAAATTTCCTGAAGTTCCCTCTGGCGCCTTGCACATGGCGCTCGTATCCTCTTGTACAGCCCCATTTGCCTACATGCCTTTTCGCGGAGTTATATGGCATTACACACTGGCCACCGCCAAAACCTTTTACTGGTAACACCACTGCCGCGGGGTAAGGGAGTTTCGCATATTAATCTGTGGTTATCCTCTAGGCTTAATCGATCCAGTACCCTTCCTTCGTTCCCTGTCGGTGCTGGGATGTTTATTAGATCACTATGGCTCTCATTTCTCATTGGGGTCATGTGGCAAATTTCCAACATAGCATTCGACGTTTATTTCACCCAGAAGCCGCTCTCGGCGGATGGTAAGACTATCAGTGAAAAGTCTCCTGACCCCAATGGGACCCTAGTTAGTGGTCTAAAGGCTTCGCCAGCGCCATTGACACAGGTTTGTTTTTGTATCACTAGACTGATAAATGTTTGCTAAAAGTTTCTGTAGATGCTGGCCTTCTGGGAATTGGCTTACCTTGCACAGAATTCGGCAGCGCGTAGGAAGGCGATATACCTTGATGTCACCCACAAGCCAGCCAAAATATTTGAGCAAATTTTGGATCAATCTCTATCCATCCTCGGGGATATCGATTTAAAACTCGCAGGAGTTGGAAAGCCTCCGGCGCCTACCGCAGTGATCTGTAAGTCTATTTGCCACCTTTTTCCTAAAATGGATCTAATTGTGATGATTTCAGTAGCGACACCTAGTAGTACCGCAGTGTCAATCATTCCGTCCCCCCCTCCGATTCCTATGAGTCAAACCAGCCCCTTGTTGACGTCCCCGGCCTCTTCGACACGCAAATTTCTAGAGGGTGTCCAATCAAAAGATGGATCAACGCCCACCCTCCAACATGTAATTCAGAAGCTTCCCTATCAGCCACCATCGATTGCAGAAGTAGAAGCCACTGCCACTAAAAGCTTTAAAGCGAGAATGGCGCCGTTTCTCTCCTCTCCTTGGGGCGGTATGTTTAGACAGAGTATACACGCTACAACCTCACAACTTATTCCAAATGTGGGATTGCAGGTTAATGCTGTACAAGGTACTTGTTTCATGCCTTGATCCTCAGGAGCGTCTAAGCTAACTCATATTCAGCGCTTTCCCGCCTGGTAACCTCGGCTCTCAAAGAAGATGAATATGGCATTGTTCAAAACCATGTCCCTACACTCCTCGTTTCCTTCATTTCAACGATGAATGCGCTTGAGAAGTATCTTGCTTCTCCACCAATTAGTTGGACAGACGTGGAATCTATCCAAAAGCAAGAGAAGGGCCAACTACATTTAGCGGAACCGCAGCTGCTGCTTTCCACCATCAAAGAAGGTTTTAAGGATATTGCCACAGCATACGCGCCGTATGTCGATAGCATGAAAATCCCGTCCTCCACTAAGAAAATCGTTTTGGAAGCTCGAGAAAGAGGCTTACCTTAATGGGGTGTGAGCAAGCTGTTACCGGAGAGAATAATGATACATATAATTGTCCTTTGTCTTGTTTTTTGTTTTTTTGCTTTTGTAGTTTCACCGGAAAATTGGACGCATGCAAGGGAGTTAGGACTTTTATGTTTATAGCAAGATACTTGGTCGAAGTTTGTAACTGTACTCGTGCGAGTTTCTGCTATTCGAAAATTACGTGATCAGTTTTTGCAGTTCCAGGGCTCAGTTCTCACTCATAATAAAAATATCTAGTGTATTCTGGTTTTTTTTAAAAAATAAAATATATAAAAACTCCTGTGAAATTCGTCCGTATCCGTTCTATCCTACCCCTTAAGGAATTTGCTTGGTTGAGAGGATATCCCGTTGGTCCAGTGGCCATCCCAGCCACCCAGTAAAGAGAAACATTCAGGGCATCATGACGGTTGATGGCCTGTCAAGGTAAATAAATTTCACTTCCACCAGCCCAGGTATCATCCCACCACCGGGAGCATTTTCCTACCTTAATGAACTCTTTCGAGCCAAGGGGCAGCCAAAAGAGCTAAAACCCCTTGGGGGAATCTGTTGTAATGAACTGGGTTTTTTCAGGGTCTATATGGTACTTAAATATCTTAAAGATGGATTGGTACTGTACCTTTAGTGACTTGCGGGAGCCAACCGTCCATCGAGAGTGTTGATAGACGAGAAGCCGTGCAGTATCATGTAAGGTATGATGTTGTAGTTTAGCGATTAGGGCGCCTACCTTCCAAATGCTATGCTCAGAGGAGAAGCGGGGCTGGAGTAGAGGCGCTATCGCAAGAAAAACGCCCAAGTCATACCACCGAGTCATATCTCATGATGCAAAACTCCCCAGGTGGCCTCGCTGAGGGTGCAGCGTGGCCCCTAAGCGAGAAATCTCCAATGGAGGCCAAGTGTATACCTCCTATTCAAGGGGGATCGATAGGCACGCTTTAGAGCGGAGCTGCTTAATCTAGCATAAGATGGCAAATGGGTTTGAAATCTGAACCAGGGCTCCCTGAGGAGAAAAGTTGTGAGTTTTTGGGATTAAAGCTCGACCTGAGCTTTGACGACAAAGGCTAGATACTCTTAGGAAGGTATTTCACCAATACTGTCAATAGAGTTGAACTCTAGCGTAAGAATTTTGACTCTCGAGTTTGCTGATTCGCTCTTAGTTGCTGAGTTGCTGGCCGTTCTTGGATCTCTGGGGTTACGAGAGTGCTTGAGGAGTGGCTTGGGCATGATGTTAGCAGGTCTCGTATGACATGTTTTTGTCTAACGTTTAGCAAACAACTAAAATGTGTTGCAGTGTGCTAGTCTAGCGTCTCCTTTGTTGTTTAGCTCCTCTTTATTTCTATAAACCGGTCTAGCGCCCTCTCCCTTGCTGCTAATGGTTCGAGTGGCCTAGGAATGCGCGGGTAGGAAGCCTATGATAGCTGTGTTTGTCGTCGCATCTCTGGATAAGTGAATTAATTGGACATCCCACTGCTAAGATCTGCATTGTTCCGCCAAATGCGTTGACTCTCTTTATTCGTTTCTCATCCGTCCATACTTTCCTGCCTTATGGGTGAGCTAGCCGGGCTACCCAAAAACCCAGAATTTTAGGAAAGTTTAATAATGGTCTACCATTGATTATAGCCTCGTTCGAGGTGTTACGTCCGACCTTCGAGTATCATACTCGAGTAGAAGCGTCGCGAGGGTCATTACCCTATTTGTACCTCTCATCCCTTTTCACGCGCTTTCACGTGCGTGAATATTGCGAGTGACGGGCAGTGTTGGACCAGAGATTGGCTTGGACCTAACTCCCCTTTCCCATTTTCTGGTTAGATATCATACTTTAATATTATTATTGTCCGAAGGAGAACCGTGTGCTCGGAAATAGCCCCAGTACGAACTGTTTGTATCGAAAACCCAGTGCGATTATCGAATTTATGGTTCTCGATAGAGAGAAGCTCATTCCTTTCCTTTGGATCACATTCCCCCGAATCACAAAGACCAGCGCCTCACTCCCAAATCCGATCGCCACCTCCTAGAGGATCGTCAAAATTCTCGTTAATCTTGCCTCAACTAGCTAATTGGATAAATATGCAGTACGAGCACTCTCGAGACTGAGGGATACCGCACAGAGCTATTTTCGTTTTTTCATTTTTTTCCGTTCACCCTACCAGCGCTGCCACCATATATTCGCAACAGAAGATGTCCGTGCTGCCCCCTTGCGATGACGATGCTGGAAGCGATCACCGGCCGCCCTATCGATTCCCCGCTTAACTGGGGTTCGAAGATGCCAGCGGAGTGAGTTCTTAAGTAATACATACAGTAAGGCACAGACGAATCTTGGACGCTCCTGTTCTGTGAAGGACTCGCTCGATGACCGACATCGATTCCCACCCTCCGGCTCCGGGGTCCGCATGAGTGATAGATACCCCATGAGCTACAGCTCTCCGGCTGACCCATACGCATCAGCAAAGGTCCACCAAGGCCAAAAAGCTTCGCCGGTCCGTTCATTCATCCATCCATTAATACCGCTTTCCATCCTCTCCGCGCCGGCGACCACTTCCCGCGTTCATACGGCAGAAAACAAAACTTGGAAGAGTAATGGCGCGAAGGATCACATGCATGACTTCGGATTTGCGTTCCGAAGTGCCCCCTATTGGTTGATGCTTCTCCCTTCTTTTGCTTTCTTTCCTCAGCCCTTCCAAGTTTTTTTTTGGGTTTGCAGTAGTTGTGGTTTTTGCGCGCCAAGGGGATTATCGGACATGCATCGGGCGGGGTGAAGTGCTGTGCGCGGTGCTGGTGCCACCGGCTGCCTAGGATAACCCGCTTGTTCCAGTGGTAAGTTATCGGTAGACTTACTGAACCGGTGGATGGGATTTGGTGGGTGAATGAATGGACTTGACTAACTGATTGATTAATTTGCGAGTCGGGCGCACGAGCCTGAAGCAGGGCTTTTGGGTTTATGGATTTGGTTTCTTGCAGGGGGGTTTTTTTCCCTTTGTGCTGGCGGAAGGTGGGATAGTGGATAGTGGGTAGAAGTAGATGCCGGTAGATAGATAGATGGGTGGGTAGGTACTCAAGTTAGGTAACACAATGCACAGAATGTGCTCGTGGGTTTCATGTATGAAATCTAACGTTCGCCGAGAGTAAATCATCACTCTTCCATGCTTTTCCAACTTTTGCTACTGAAGAGGGCTTCAGCCGAATGGGCTCCTCAGCAGCACACGGCCGCGCTTGGGCAACATTCCTTCCCCCTCGAGCCCCAACCAACCAATCAGTCAATACCACACACACCACCCCAACCCCGATCCTCCAAAACCCCACAAAAAAAAAAGAAGTTAGATCATGATCTCCCTCCTACTTCCAATTCCCCCTTCCTTTCCTTTTTTTTCTTTTCGTCCTAAACCATTCAATAGCCATAAAGCCTCTCCTTCCATGCACCCCATCCCAATCTAACAATCCACCTCCCGTCAACCGATTTATCAGTCAATCAATCAATCGGCCCAGCCAAAGTTCCCGAAAATCCCCCCCACCTCCACCACCACGCACAACCTAAGTCCAGCGGAGTGTAGTGCAATTCCGCGATGAGACCTTGACCCGATCGCGAGTGCGCAGCCATGACCCATCACGCGACCACAACCGCATGGCACATGCAAACGCACACTGCAACGTCCCCGATAATCGATGATGGATCGGACATCAACCTTTCCATCCATCCACCATATCCGGGCCCATGGGTGCATCGTAATTTGTTCTATTCCTTGAATAAAAGGGTGTGTCTTGGCTGGCTGGTTGGCTGGAGGAAGGGGAGGAAGGGAGGGAGCGAGATAAAACAGATCGGAGATGAGATACCTATGCCTTGCCAATTGGACTAACTTACGGTACTGTAGTTTGCTCGTTGCTGGCCTGTGGGGTTTTCTTGTTTGGTACCAGGGGCGGTTAATGACCGTAAAGTGTAGCTTTCCTCGAGCACAGTACGGGACACAGAGACCGGGTGAGAATTTGCATTCGCGAATTAGAGATGATGGAGATGGCCCTTTGGGAGGGCATTTTTTTTTTTACCTTGCTCACATTTTCATACTTTTTAATCGCGCTCTTTTTAACTAGTCCTTCTTTGTTTTGGCATAATTAGGACACCACCTTCGGATAAATGGTGTTTTGCTCCCGTACCACTACCTTTTTTTTTTTCATATAAAGGCGGTGAGAATAGCTTTCCAGCACGCTTTGGGTTTTCGCGATTTCGATGGGGGGAATATAGTTAAGGTAGAGCATTGGGCGCGATTTTGGGCGTTTAAATGCTGTTTGTGCTCGCTTGGTTGCGTATTGGTGGTTTTTGACGGTGATAGCATTGTTGGATAGTACGGTGTCGTTTTTGGGCTATTTGAAGTGGCTTATTACTGCTCAGGATCACCGATTATCACTATGCGCTATGGATTGGAAGGCTTTGAGGGTCACTGCCAACTATTGTAGTGTTCGGATGCCGTGTATGTAGAAAATTAAACAAATTTACAAGATCTCAACTCGGTCAAATTTTTTAATGGCTGGAACCACCCTCTTCCCGCCCCCTCCAGCGCCGGCTTCGGGGTTAACCACTTCGCCAGCCTCTTCAAAGACCTCCCGAACACACCCCTCCAAACTAGCCAGCACCTCCTCCATTAAAGTTTGCAATGCGATGGCCCTCTCCCTCATCCTTCTGCGGACAAGCCCTTCTAGTAACTTTTTGGTCTCATCTCTTACTGAGTCAAGCTTTTCAACCATACGGCCGATCGAGCTAACGAGATACTCTTCCTCATAAACACTACCCTTCTTACCACGAGCCCGCTTGCGCTCTTCGCGTCGGCGGTTCTTAAAGGTGCGGCGAGTAGTTCCTGTCATAGCGGTTTGTGCGCCGCCAGAAGTGTACCTTGTAAAGAGGGATGCAGATGTCGATGCATTAGTTGGAGCTAAAGAGACATTATCCGGAGCGCCTTCTTCTGCTACGCCGTCAAAGTAGGCCACTGAAGATACAGTCAGTTTAATATCTCGAAGATAGGTAAAGGGGACACCTGCAAGGATTTTCTTCTTTCTTTGTACGTAGCTCGAGTATACGATCTAGTTGTGCCTTTAGCTGTCTCTTGCATTCTGCTATCAACTCGGAGGTTTGTGCAAAGCCTTCTGCCAAGCCAGCATCTACCACAGTGACTAGAAGCTCCGGTTTGCCGTGTTTGCTGATCTGCTATCTTATTAGTTGACACAAGAATATGGATAAGGGTATCACCAACTAGTCTCATTGCCTCGCTAAAATAGCAGCCCTTGCAAAGAACTTTGGCGGCCTCCTCCAAGTCACTACGGTGGTCCATGTGGATCGTAGCAGTACTTTGGTAGTCCTTCGATTCATAAAGGGCTTCGGCGAGAGATAAACTAAGTTCTTCAAGATCTTCTGCCGAGTATGGCACTTGAGCGGCGGTGAAGAGAGCTTCTTGCCATAGCCCAGCACGACGGTAGCATTGGGTCGCCTGTGAGTGGTCTCCAAGAGATTCATACGCTATTTTAAACATAAGCTATCACTCGTGCGCTCTAGGTCCTGCCACAGCCTACCTAATCCTGCGTCCGGATATCTCGAGACCCCTTCGAGGAAAATCGCGTACAAACCCATGATCACCTGTCCCGGTCAGTGGCGCCAAATACTCTGAAACAATAGGAAAACGTGCCTGTAACTTGTCGGGGCTGTATTTGTACAATCCTAGAGCCACCGAGTAAAGTTCATGTTTCACAACATAGTTTTTCATTTCCTCAAATGCATCGTCACCAAGCTCGTGCAAATAAGCACAGGCCTTCGCGGGCCTACTAAGATAATCGTCAATTGTGAATTTGCGTCGTGTGGGTTCCATCTCTTGAAGCTTCTGTAAGAATGGCAGATATTCTCGGGGGTCCTGTGGCGAAATTAGCGCCGTACCCGAAGGGACCTTGTTCAACATCTACCTTTTGGGATTGCTGGGCCACCATGAGTGTGAGCTCAAGATCGTAGAGCCCTAGAGCATTGTCGTAGAGTTTATTCACATCGGATAGGAAGCAAACATGCTGGATCGCCTCTTCGGCAAGCACAAGGTCTTTCTCTTTAGAGCTTTTAGCACACCTGAGAAATACGCCCTCTGGTACCAACATACCTCGGAGATCTCCAATCAATAGTAGCCCCGCATCGTAATCTGGCGGTGTTTTACAAACATAGGCGGTGATGATGTTCTGAAGGTTGCTTGAAAGCCGCTTTGGTAGTAGAACGTTAAGGAAAGCATCACATATTGTGTTTACTTTCGGTTTGGAGCTATTGATAGTGCCAGTCTGATTAAATGGCTCTGGAGCCTTAGCCGATTGTAGGGTCTCTCGGTACATCGTCTTTGAAACATCTTCTTCCCTGTTATCCATTGTTAGCAGAGGACCAGCATTACCATCCTGCATCGGCCAATTATGGGAAGCTTGCCTTAATTGGGACAAAAACAAATCAATGTATTCAATTTTCTTAACCTGGTCTATAAACAACTCAACCTGCTCAATAAACTGCCTGGGAGCATGATCATGTATGATATTGAGATCTACGCGATGATTTCTGCACGCCAAAAATGCTAGAAGATAGTCCTTAGCCTCAATACTCCTCCTAACTCCCGCTAGCACTAAAACACGAGGGTATATTGTTTCCAGGTTCCCTCGTGGCATCTGTAAAGTTAATGCAAATTTAGTTGGCATCACCTGTACCAGTCGAGCGCCTCTCTCGATGCTTCTGCAGCGCTCATCACCACTTGGATCATCTCCTGGTATATCCAAGTCTAGTTACTTTTGTTAGCTTAGAACATCATAATCGGTGGTTGATATACCTTGATAATTATCGTACAAGTGCACAAATTTGACAAAGTGCCGTGTTGTCGTAAATATCAGATGAGCTGGGGTAATTGCAAATGATGTACAGTTCGAAGCTATCAATTTAGAATTCACGTAGAGCCGACCATCGTTAGAAAGGCCAAAGGCCATTTCCTTACTAGCCGTTAGAGCTAAGGATACGCGGGAAATACGCAGATGCTCACTTGATAGAAGGCTATCTCTAGCCAGGGGCAAATAGCCGGGAGTTGCGTAATATATTTCGCAGACTTGTTCTCTATGTCATAGAAGTAAACTTTTCGTTCGCTATCCTGATAGAAGAGAGATTTGTGGTCTGGTACACCTCCTAGCCGCACAGCGGTGGCACCATTTTGAAATTCATGTGTGCATTTTGAAATTGCTTGTCCATTGTTTGTAATTGATATCACTTGTAGAACACTGCCGACTTTCATGTCACGGACCACTCCTAGCGTCTCATCATCAGCGAAAGAAATCTGACGGAAATATTGACCTGGGTCAAGCTCCATGATATCTGAGGCGAGAATTGGACCTGAAACGAGTTTGTTTTTGGAAAAATCCCATCGAATCAAATCCAATGCTTTATCTCTGAGGACTGCAATAAGGCGTCCAGTAGGGCTAATAACTACATCCACTGGAGTAGACTTGAGTTCTACTTCCTTGAGCGCCATTGGTGGCGGAATATTAGCAACACGCAAAGGTGTAAGCTTAAGGGTAGCTAGATCCATTCATCATAAGCAAGCACACGTCATAATCAGGGGCACTTTTGTGGGGGTTTCTTTCTCATACCTCCGTCTACAACTGCTAGGACACCATGGTCATCTGGTGGTCTCGAAGAGCCTGAGAACACAGACCAGGAAAATTCATAACTTATAATACTCTCTAATTGGTTCTATCAGTGACAATGCCCTCTACAAGAGTCAATGAAACGGCATACCACCCAGTCCGAGGGCAAGTCGCAACGGCTTCTCAGAATGCCATTTCATACACAAATTATGCTGCGCTACGTGATATCCCTCGGGATAAATTAGTTCCTGCTTAAGATACCAATGATAGTTACCCATGCTCCACAGCTGTGTTCTGCCTTTGAAACAAATGGCCAGTACCGAGGAGTCATGATTCCACAGTAACTCCAGTATTTTCTCATCGGAGACTTTATCCATTGGTATTCTTAGTGTGAATTCCCCGTGTCGGAGACCGTTTCGCTCAAAAAAGACAACATCAAGTCTCTCAGGGAAGCGTTGGATGCCAGCCATAAGGTTTCCAGCTGGTCTCCAACTCAGGGGCCCTTCCAAACCATCAACAGGTTCGCTGACACTATCCAGGGAGCCATCCCGACTGTAAACCCGAATGACTCTCCTCTTCGAATCCTCCACGGAGGATAAAGCGAGATATTCGCCATCTCCCCTCCAACTAATTCTCGTACCGTTATCGTCGTGGGGGCTGAGAATTCCTTCGTCAATCTTCTCAGGAACAGTCGGATCCCTCATAGCCTTCGCCCGTTTCCCTTTAAACTGAGTCTCTGATTTCCCCCATCCCACAGAGACATGTCTTGAAGCATTGAGATCATTTGGCGAAAGAATGACGTCGGCAATGGGCTCGAACTCTCGTGTCATAAGAAGAAAGGTTGATGCTCCAGTGGCAATGGCTAAAATTTCTTCATCAGGAGACCACGCTGCAGCGGTTATTCCTTCATCAACAGATCCAACTATTTCAATTTTATTAACCCCGGGGGTGGGGTCTTCCTGGATGACCACAATGTTACCTGCGGCGAATATTACGCAGGTTGAGGACGTATCAGGGAAATAATGCAGGACGAGAATGCGATCGCAGGGCAACGATGGCGATGGGCAGGGCGAGGCATCCCACGATGCGATGGGAACCGATTGGCCGTTCTTCTATTTTTGAACATAATCAGCAAATACCTCCTTACAACGCAACAA
>Ga0307509_10000181_pt1 | contig 98346 bp, 98 predicted proteins | sample 10_EM_MG_FD_202245 | JGI IMG/M metagenome (GOLD analysis project Ga0307509, IMG submission 202245) | Populus trichocarpa ectomycorrhiza microbial communities from riparian zone in the Pacific Northwest, United States - 10_EM | ecosystem: Host-associated > Plants > Roots > Unclassified | place... | reverse complement strand
CGAACAGCACGCGCCTGTTCGGCAAGATCACGAACATCGCCGACTACGGCGCGTTCGTCGAGATCGAGCCGGGCATCGAAGGCCTGGTGCACGTCTCCGAGATGGACTGGACCAACAAGAACGTCGCTCCGAGCAAGATCGTCTCGCTCGGCGACGAAGTCGAAGTCATGGTCCTCGAGATCGACGAAGACAAGCGCCGCATCAGCCTGGGCATGAAGCAGTGCAAGGCCAACCCGTGGGAAGAGTTCTCGACCACCGTGCAGCGCGGTGACCGCGTCAAGGGCCCGGTCAAGTCGATCACCGACTTCGGCGTGTTCGTGGGTCTGGCCGCCGGCATCGACGGCCTGGTGCACCTGTCCGACCTGTCCTGGCACGAGCCGGGCGAGGCCGCGGTGCGCAACTACAAGAAGGGCCAGGAAGTCGAAGCGATCGTGTTGGCCGTCGACGTCGACCGTGAGCGCATCTCGCTGGGCATCAAGCAGCTCGACAGCGATCCGTTCACCACCTACACCACGGTCAACGACCGCGGCATGTCGGTGACCGGCAAGGTCAAGACGGTCGACGCGCGTGGCGCCGAGATCGAATTGAACGCCGACGTGACGGGCTACCTGCGCGCTTCCGAAATCAGCCGCGACCGTGTCGAAGACGCGCGCAACGTGCTGAAGGAAGGCGACGAAGTCAACGCCGTGATCATCAACGTCGACCGCAAGACGCGTTCGATCCAGTTGTCGATCAAGGCCAAGGACAACGCCGACAACCAGGAAGCGATGACGCGTCTGGCGCAGACCAGCGAGCGCGAAAACGCCGGCACGACCAGCCTGGGCGCATTGCTGCGCGCCAAGCTGGACGGCAACAACAATTCCTGATTGTTGTAGATGACCCGCTCCGATCTCGTGGCGCAACTGGCCGAACGCTTCGGCCAGCTGACGCACCGTGACACGGAGTTCGCGGTCAAGACCATCCTCGATGCGATGTCTGCGGCGCTCGCCAAAGGGCACCGCATCGAGATCCGTGGTTTCGGCAGCTTCTCGATCAACCGCCGCCCGCCGCGCGTGGGCCGCAACCCGCGCAGCGGCGAGCAGGTGGTGATCCCCGAGAAGCTCGTCCCCCATTTCAAACCTGGCAAGGCGCTGCGTGAAGCCGTCGATGCGCAGGTTCCCGTTGTCAGCGACGCTGCCGGCAGCTGAAGCCGTGCATCACCCGGCCGGTAGAATCGGCCCGCCTTGATGCCCACGGTTGCCGATGCGAGTTTTTGTCTGGTTCATTCGAGCCACCATCTTTTTCACGCTGTTCGCGTTCGCGCTGAACAACCAGCAGGAAGCCGGCATTCGCTGGTTCTTCGGCCAGGAGTGGCGCGCCCCCATGGTCTTCATCGTGCTGGCCGCATTCGCGCTGGGCTGTGCCTTCGGCGTGTTCGCGATGGTGCCCGCCTGGTGGCGGCATCGCCGCATCGCACGCAAGCATGCACCGGTGATCGTGACGGCTGCTGAAGCGCCTGTCTCGATGCCGGCCCGCGACATCACCCTACCGCACCCGCCGCGCGATGGGGTTTGACCTCCAATGGCTGTTGCTCGGCCTGCCGCTGACCTTCGCGCTCGGCTGGCTGGCGTCGCGCTTCGACCTGCGCCAGTGGCGGCGTGAGCAGAAGGATTCGCCCAAGGCCTATTACAAAGGCCTGAACCTGCTGCTGAACGAACAGCACGACAAGGCGATCGACGCCTTCATCGAAGCCGTACAGCAAGACCCCGACACCTCTGACCTGCATTTCGCATTGGGCAACCTGTTCCGCCGCCGCGGCGAATTCGAGCGCGCCGTGCGCGTGCACGAACACCTGCTGCAGCGCGCCGACCTGCCCCGCAGCGAACGCGACCGCGCCCAGCACGCGCTGGCGCAGGACTTCATGAAGGCCGGCCTGTTCGACCGTGCCGAGAGTGCGTACCGCGCACTCGACGGCACCGCGTTCGACACCGAAGCCCGGCTCGCATTGCTGACGCTGCACGAGCGCTCGCGCGACTGGCGCGCCGCGGTCGAGGTCGCCGCCAAGCTCGAGAACCGCGGCACGGGTTCGTTCGCGTCGCGCATCGCGCACTATTGGTGCGAGATCGCCCTCGAGGCCGATGCCAAGCAGCAGACCACCGACGCCGACACCGCACTGCAGCGCGCCCGCGAGGCTGCGCCGCAGGCCGCGCGTCCGCAGGTGCTGGCCGGCGAGCGCGCCGCGCGCCGCGGCAGCCATATCGAAGTCCTCGCGCTGTGGGGCGTGTTGATGGTGGCGCACCCGCAGGCGTTCAACCTCGTCGCGCGCGACTACGCGGCCAGCGCGCTGGCCGCCGGCGATGGCCCGGCCGCGCTGGAGCGCCTGCGCGGGTTGTACAAGCGCGCCCCGTCGATGGACCTGCTGGATGCGATCACGCTGCTCGACCCCACGCACCAGCGCGAGCGCCTGCTCGCGCACCTGCACAGCCATCCCACGCTGTCGGCTGCGAAGGCGCTGATCACGCAACCCGACGCGGCCAGCTTCACACCGCAGGAAACGCAGACGCTGGGCGACGCCATCGGCCGCGCCGCGCAACCGCTGCACCGCTACCGGTGCGCGGCCTGCGGCTTCGAGGCCAAACTCTACTTCTGGCAATGCCCCGGCTGCCTGAACTGGGACAGCTACCCGCCGCAACGGCTGGAGGATTTGTGATGACAACGCAGGTCACCCGCGAACACCTGGCGCGGTCCGGCGTGCTCGTCGTCGGCGACGCGATGCTGGACCGCTACTGGTTCGGCGCGGTCGACCGCATCTCGCCCGAAGCCCCGGTGCCTGTCGTGCGTGTGTCGCGCGAGGAGGAACGCCTGGGCGGCGCAGCCAACGTCGCGCTCAACGTCAAGACGCTGGGTGCGCAGGCCACGCTGCTGACCGTCGTCGGCGACGACGAGCCCGCGCGCAAGCTGCGCCACCTGCTCGAACAGCAAGGCGTCACCGCGCTGCTGGGCAGCGACCCGCAGCTCTACACCATCGTCAAGCTCCGCGTGATCGGCCGCGCGCAGCAGCTGATCCGCATCGACTTCGAAAACCAGCCCGACCACGAAGTGCTGGCCGGCATGCTGAGCGAGTTCGAGCGTGTGCTGCCCGAGCACGGTGCGGTGCTGTTCTCCGACTACGGCAAGGGCGGGCTGACCCACATCCCGCGCATGATCGAACTGGCGCGCGCCGCCGGCAAGCCGGTGCTGATCGACCCCAAGGGCAGCGACTACAGCCGCTATGCCGGCGCCACCGTGATCACGCCCAACCGCGCCGAGCTGGCCCAGGTCATCGGCACCTGGGGCAGCGAGGCCCAGCTGCACGAGCGCGTGCAGGCCTTGCGCGCCGAACACCTCCTCGATGCGCTGCTCCTCACCCGCTCCGAAGACGGCATGTCGCTGTTCGATGACCAGGGCCACGTACAGGTGCCGGCCCAGGCCCGCGAGGTCTTCGACGTCACCGGCGCCGGCGACACCGTGATCGCGACGCTCGCCGCGCTGCTGGCCACCGGCATGGGCTTGCGCGACGCGATGCCGATCGCCAACCGCGCCGGCGGCATCGTCGTCGGCAAGTTCGGCACGGCCAGCGTCAGCTACGAGGAGTTGTTCGAATGAAGATCGTCGTCACCGGCGCCGCCGGCATGATTGGCAGCAACCTCGTCCATGGCCTGAACGCCCTCGGCATCACCGACGTGATCGCTGTCGACGACCTGACCGACGGCCCGAAGTACCGCAACCTGCTGGGCGCCCAGCTCAGCGACTACTTCGACAAGACCGAGTTCTACACACGCTTCGCGAAGGGCGAGTTCGGCAAGGTCGATGCGGTGCTGCACCAGGGCGCGTGCTCCGACACGATGGAGCACAACGGCCGCTACATGCTGGACAACAACTACCGCTGTTCCAAGGACCTGCTCGACGCTGCCCAAGCCCAGGGCACGCGGCTGCTCTATGCCTCGTCGGCAGCCACCTATGGCGGCAGCGCGGCCTTCCGCGAGGAACCGGCCTTCGAGCAACCGCTCAATGTCTACGGCTACTCCAAGCTGTTGTTCGACAACCTGGTGCGGCGCATGCTGCCCGTGTCCACGTCGCAGGTCGTCGGCTTCCGCTACTTCAACGTCTACGGCCCGCGCGAGCAACACAAGGCGCGCATGGCCTCGGTGGCCTTTCACCACTTCAACCAGTTTCGCGAGACCGGCAAGGTCAAGCTGTTCGGCGACTACGGCGGCTATGCACCGGGGCAGCAGAGTCGGGATTTCGTTTTTGTGGACGACGTGGTCGCGGTGAACCTGTGGTTCCTGCAGCACCCGGACCAGAGCGGCATCTTCAACCTCGGCACCGGTCGGGCCCAGCCGTTCAACGATGTCGCGCTGGCGGCGGTCAATGCCGCGCGGGCCCTCAAGGGCGACTCGGCGCTGCCGCTGAGCGAACTGGTCAGACAGGGCCTGGTGGAGTACATCCCCTTCCCCGACGCGCTGGTCGGCAAGTACCAGCCGTTCACCGAGGCCGACCTGGGCCGGTTGCGCGCCACCGGCTGCTCGCATGCGTTCGCCGACGTCGCCACCGGCGTCAAGGCCTACGTGGGCTGGCTCGCGCAACAAAGCTGAGTTTCTTTGCCGGGCGGGTCAACGTGGTCACTGCGGACTTCGTTATGAGGCCAGCGCCGCTCGGCATCCTGCCCGGCGCACCTCCACAAGACACCGGGGAACGCACATGATCAAGAAGATTCTCGCAGCGCTGCTGGCTCTGTTCGCGGCTGCGGCCTTCGCGGCCGTCGACGCCAACAAGGCGACGCAGGCCGAACTCGAAGCCGTCAAGGGCATCGGCCCGGCGATCTCGACCAAGATCATCGAAGAACGCAACAAGGGCGCGTTCAAGGACTGGCAGGACATGGTCACCCGCGTCAAGGGCGTGGGCGAAACCAACGCCGCCAAGTTCTCGACCGAAGGCCTGACCGTCAACGGCGCGGCGTTCGCAGGCGCTCCGGCCAAGGCCGCTGCACCCGCGGCCACCAAGCCCGCGGCGAAGGCCGAAGAGAAGAAGGCCGCTGCGACCGCCGCCGCCCCCGCCGTCACGGCCGCTCCGGCAGCCGCTGCCTCCAAGCCCGCGGCCGTGAGCGCCGACGACAAGAAGGCCGCTGCCGCGAAGGCCAAGGAAGACAAGGCCGCCGCGAAGGCTGCCGCCGCCGAAGAAGCCAAGAAGGCCAAGGCCGACAAGGCCGCGGCGAAGAAGGCCGCCAAGGAAGCCAAGCCGGCCGCTGCCGCCGCCGCGTCGGCTCCGGCCAGCGCCGCGAAGAAGTAAACACAACTCGAAAACACTGCAGGCCCGCGGGCCTGCCACTCTCAAGCGCCTCGATTCGTCGGGGCGTTTTTCTTTTCGGGCTTCAGTTCTTCCCAATTGAAGAAGCGCAGCACATCGTCGCGCCGGCTCATCGTGTCGGCCACGCCCAATGCCATCAGCTCGCGCGTGTACGGCGCCTCGAACAGCAGGTAGCTGGCCAGCGCCGCGCCGCGCGCGTCGTCGCCCTTGCCCTGCACGCCGAGGCCGCGCAGCATCGCGCGGATCGGCAAGGGCAACTCGCCCAGGTGCTTGGCCGCGATGTCGTCCAGGCGCTGGCTGGGCGCGATCACCAGCACGTCGAGCGGCTTCAGGCTGGTGCCGGCGCGCTGCTCGGGCGTCAGCAGCGCGAGCGTGCTGTTGATGCGCTGCAGCCGCTCGACGTCGACCGCCAGCGCATCGAGAAAGATGTTCGACAACGCATGGCCGGCGATCTGCGCGAGGTTGGGATACTCGCCGCTGCCGGCACGCTCGCCCGGCGGCTCGTGCATGCGGCCGGCGCCCACCACCAGGATGCGCTCGCCGCCCAGGTGCACGGCCGGCGAGATCGGTGCGGCCTGGCGCATCGACCCGTCGCCGCAGTATTCGACGTGGCCGTTGATCTCCAACGCGGCGGCCGGGAACACAAACGGGATCGCCGACGACGCCAGCAGATGCGGCACGCCAATGGCCGCGCGCACCGCGATGCGCTGCGAGCGTGTCCACGGCACGATGTCGGCGACCGCGTCGTAGAAGGTCACGTGCAGGCCCGAGCCGTAGCTCGACGCGGTGACAGCCAGACCTTTCAGATGACCCTCGCGCATCACCCGGTGCAGGCGCTCGGTGCTGACGAGCTTGCCGAGCAGCGCAGCCAGCGGCGTGTTGTCGAGCAGCGATTTGGGCCGCGCGCGGCGCCAGCGTGCGATCACCCAGCCGATCGACATCATCGTCAGCCAGCGCGCGCCGGTGCGGATCACGCCGATCGAATCGGCCCGGTAGACCTGCTCGGCGCGGAAGTTCTCCCAGACGCTGCAGATGTCATGCACCGCGCCATCGAAATCGTCGGCACGACAGGCCAGCGCCGCCGCGTTGATCGCGCCGGCCGAGGTGCCGGCGATGACCGGGAAGGGGTTGCCTTGGTCCACACCGGTGGATTCGCGCCGTATGGCTGCGATCGCCTTCAACACGCCCACCTGGTAGGCGGCGCGCGCGCCGCCGCCCGTGAGAACCAGCCCGGTGACGGGAGTGGGTGTGGTCATGTCGGGTTATCGGCCTCAACGCGCGGCCACTGAAGGCCGGCCCTCATTCGTAGACCACCACCGCCTCGCCTTGATGGGCCCCGGCACGCCAACGGCTCAGCGCCTCGTCGGTCGGGTAGAAACGCGCCGCGTCGCCGAGGTCGAGCTCGCCGCTGGCGCTCGCGTCGGCCCGCGTGCGGTGCAGTTGCAGGCGCACGCTCAGGCCTTGCGTCAGGTCGCCCTGCTCGGTCGCGACACGGCGCGACGGAAAGTCGCGCAAGACCTCGGCCACCGGCGGCACGCTGCCATTGACCGCGACGCGCAAATACTTGCCGAAGCGGCAGCGCGCGGACGCCAGGTCCCACACCGCCGCGACGGTCAGCCGCAGGCCGCCAGAGAAACGGTCCGGCTGCACCTTGCCCTGCACGATGATCAGCTCGTCGTCTTTCAGCAGGTCGCGGTTCGCGTTCAGCAGCTCTTCGTTGGCGACGGCCTCGATGGGTTCTGATTTGTCGTCCAGCTTGAAGATCGCGACACGGCCACGCTGGCCGTTGATCACGCGCAAGTCGCTGACGATGCCGGCGAGCAGCTGCGGCTCGCGGCTGTCCATCAGGTCGGCGATGCGGCGGCGCGCGAAGCGGCGCACCTCGTCGGCACTCTGGTCGAACAAGTGGCCCGACAGGTAGAAACCCAGCGCGCCCTTCTCGAGCGTGAGCCGTTCCTTGATGCTCCAGGTTTCGGCGGCGACCAGTGCAGGCTCTTGGGTGCTCGCGCCGTGCTGGTCCTCGCCGTCGTCGGCGAAATCGAACAGCCCGCCCTGATCGGCATGCGCCGCCTGCGTGTCGGCCCAGTCGAGTGCGAGTCCCACACTGGCCAGCATGCTGGCGCGGTCAGGATGCAGCGCGTCGAAGGCACCGGCCTTGATCAAGGCCTCGAGCACGCGGCGGTTCAGCAGTTTGCGGTCGACGCGCGCGCAGAAGTCGAACAGGCTCGTGAACGCGGCCTGGTCGCGGGCCGCAACGATGGCCTCGATCGCGCCCTGCCCCGTGCCCTTGATGGCGCCCAGCCCGTACTGCACCGCCTTGTCGCTGACGGGCACGAAGCGGTGCACGCCGCGGTTGATGTCGGGCGCCTGGATCTCGACGCCGAAAGTCTTCGCGTCGATCAGCAGCGCACGCAGCTTGTCGCTGTCGTCCATTTCCACCGTCATGTTGGCGGCAAAGAACTCGGCGGTGCAGTGAACCTTGATCCACGCGGTGTGGTACGCGAGCAGCGAGTAGGCAGCGGCGTGCGACTTGTTGAAGCCGTAGCCCGCGAACTTCTCCATCAGGTCGAAGACCTCGTCGGCAGTCTCGTTCGAGATCTCTTTCTTGGCCGCACCGTCGCGGAAGATCTGGCGGTGCTGCGCCATCTCTTCTGCCTTCTTCTTGCCCATCGCACGGCGCAACAGGTCGGCGCCGCCGAGCGAGTAGCCGCCCAGCACCTGTGCGGCCTGCATCACCTGCTCTTGGTAGACCATCACGCCGTAGGTTTCGCCGAGCACGGTCTCGAGCAGCGGGTGCGGGTAGCTGACCTCTTCCTTGCCGTGCTTGCGTGCGCAAAAGCTCGGGATGTTTTCCATCGGGCCGGGACGGAACATCGCGTTCAGCGCGAACAGGTCCTCGATGCGCGTCGGCCGCGCATCCTTCAGCATGCGCTGCATGCCCGAGCTTTCGAACTGGAACACCGACTCGGTGCGGCCCTCGCTGAACAGCTTGTAGACGCGCTGATCGTCGAGCGGCAGCTTGTCGTAGTCGAAGTCCTTGTGCTGCGGGCGGCGCGCCTTGATGAACTCCTTCGCCAGCTCGAGAATGGTCAGCGTCGCCAGGCCCAAGAAGTCGAACTTCACCAGGCCGATGGCCTCGACGTCGTCCTTGTCGAACTGGCTCACCGCGCTGTCGCTGCCGGGCTGCATGTACAGCGGGCAGAAGTCGGTGATCTTGCCCGGCGCGATCAGCACACCGCCGGCATGCATGCCGATGTTGCGCGTGATGCCCTCGACGCGCGTGGCGAGCAGCAGCAGCTCAGCCACCTCTTCTTCGGCGGCTTCGCGCTGCTCGAGTTCGGGCGCCTCGAGGCGGGCGTAGATCAGCCCGGCGTCGGGCTTCTCGGGCACCTTGGCCAGCGTCACCTGCTTGCCCGGCGGCGCCGGGATCAGCTTGGCGATGCTGTCGACATGGCCGTAGCCCATGCCCAGCACGCGGCCGACGTCGCGCAGCGCAGCCTTCGCGGCCATCGTGCCGAAGGTCGCGATCTGGCTCACCGCGTCGCGGCCGTACTTCTGCTTCACGTAGTCGATCACGCGGTCGCGGTTGCCCTGGCAGAAGTCGATGTCGAAGTCGGGCATGGACACGCGTTCCGGGTTCAGGAAGCGTTCGAACAGCAGGTTGTATTGCAGCGGGTCCAGGCCCGTGATGTTGAGCGCGTAGGCGACCAGCGAACCGGCGCCCGAGCCCCGCCCCGGGCCGACCGGGCAGCCGTTGTTCTGCGCCCAGTTGATGAAGTCGGCCACGATCAGGAAGTAGCCCGGGAAGCCCATCTTCAGGATGGTCGCGATCTCGAAGTCCAGCCGCTCGACATAGCGCGGGCGCTGCGCCTCGCGCTCGGCTTCATCGGGGTAGCGTTGTTTCAGCCGGTGGTTCAGGCCTTCGTGCGACGCGATGCTGAAGTATTCGGCCATCGCGAGCGGCTGGCCGTCGACGATGGGGGTCGGGAAGTCCGGCAGCTGCGGTTTGCCCAGCACCAGGCTCAGGCTGCAGCGCTTCGCGATCTCGACGGTGTTGGCCAGCGCACTCGGCAGGTCGGCGAACAAGGCCTCCATCTGCGCCTGGGTCTTGAAGTACTGCTCGCGACCGAAGCGCTTGACGCGCTTCGGGTTCGTCAGCATCTCGCCCTCGGCGATGCAGACGCGTGCCTCGTGCGCGTCGAAGTCATCGGGCGTCGCGAACTGCACCGGGTGCGTCGCAACGACCGGCAGGGCCAGCGCGGCGGCCAGCATCGCGGCCTTGCGCACATGGGCCTCGTTGCCGGGCAGGCCGGCGCGTTGCAGTTCGATGTAGAAGCGATTCGCGAACAGCGCGTTCAACTTGTGCGCCGCCGCTTCGGCGCGCGCCACATCGCCGGCCACCAGCGCCTGGCCGACCGCGCCCATCTCGGCGCCCGACAGCGCGATCAACCCGTCGTTCAACTCGGCCAGCCACTCCCATTTGACGCAGGCCTGCTGCGCGCGCGGCTCCTGCAGCAGCCAGGCACGCGACAGCAGCTCGCACAGGTTCAGGTAGCCCTGCTTGTTCTGCACCAGCAACACGAGGCGGCTCGCGGCCTTCTCGCCGCCAGTGGGCTCCAGCCACACGTCGGCGCCGATAATCGGCTTGACGCCGCGCTTGCGCGCCGCGCTGTAGAGCTTGACGGCGCCGAACAGGTTGGTCAGGTCGGTGATCGCGAGCGCCGCCTGCCCGTCGGCCGCGGCCAGGTCGACCGCGTCGGCGATGCGCAGCGTGCCATCGGCAACGGAAAACTCGGTGTGGGTGCGCAGGTGAACAAAAGCCATCCACGCATTTTAGGGAAGGCGCGCCTCGTAAAATTTGCCGGGTGAAATCAATTCTGAACATCTCGGCCTACAAGTTCGTGAGCCTGCGCGACACCATCGCCTGGCGCGAGAGCATCCACTCGCACGCACAGGCGCGCGGGCTCAAGGGCACGGTGCTGCTGGCGCACGAGGGCATCAACCTGTTCGTCGCCGGGCCGGAGGCGCCGGTGCGCGAATTTCTCGCGTGGCTGACGGGGCACGCGGTGTTCGCCGACCTGCCGGTCAAGCCCAGCTGGTCGAGCGAGGTGCCGTTCGGCAAGCTGCTGGTGAAGGTCAAGCACGAGATCATCCGGATGAACCACCCGACGATCAAGCCGCAGGACCAACGCGCACCGTCGGTCGACGCGCACACGTTGGTGCGCTGGCTTGAAGCGGGCATGGACGACGCCGGCCGCGAAGTCGTCATGCTGGACACGCGCAACGCCTTCGAGGTCGACCACGGCCGCTTCAAGAACGCGATCGACTGGCGCATTGCCAAGTTCAGCGAGTTTCCCGACGCGCTGCACGAGCACCGCGACGAATTGGCGGGCAAGACGGTGGTGAGCTACTGCACCGGCGGCATCCGCTGCGAGAAAGCGGCGCTGCTGATGCGCGAGGCTGGCGTCGAGCACGTGCTGCAGCTCGACGGCGGCATCCTGAAGTATTTCGAGGAGGCCGGCGGCGCCCATTTTGAAGGGAATTGTTTCGTCTTCGACGAGCGCGAGGCGTTGTCTGACACACTGCTGCCGACCACCCCGCTATAAGGTCAGGCATGAACATTCATCCGCGGCCCGCGCCATCGCTCAACGGTTCGCTTGCCCAGTCGTTCGCCGACATCCGTCGGGCCACGCTTGCGCTCGCCGCGCCGCTGTCGCCCGAAGACTGCCAGGTGCAATCGATGCCCGACGCGAGCCCGACCAAATGGCACCTCGCGCACATCACCTGGTTCTTCGAGACCTTCATCCTCGAACGCTTCGAGCCCGCGTTCAAGCCTTTCGATGCGCGCTACCGCGTGCTGTTCAACAGCTATTACCAGGGCGTGGGCGAGATGCACCCGCGCGCGCAACGTGGGCTGATCACGCAGCCGACGCTGGCCGACGTGATCCGCTACCGCGCCGAAGTCGACGCACGCGTGCTGCAGCTGTTGGTCAGCTGTGCCGATGACGCCGTTCTCGCCGAACTCGTGACGCTGGGCTTGCACCACGAGCAGCAGCACCAGGAACTGCTGCTGACCGACATCAAGCACGCGCTCAGCCTCAACCCAGGCCACACGGCCTACGCGAAGCGCTGGCCGATGACCAGCGTGCAGACCCAGCCGCTGCGCTGGTTCGGGTTCGAGGCCGGGCTGATCGAGCACGGGCATGACGCCGCGCGCGACGGCGCGTTCTGCTTCGACAACGAGACGCCGCGACACCGCGCCTACACCGCGCCCTTCGAACTCGCGTCGCGGCCGGTGAGCTACGGCGAATACCTGGCCTTCATGACCGACGGCGGCTACCTGCGGCCCGAACTGTGGTTGTCGATGGGCTGGGACTGGGTGCGCAGCGGCGGGCGGCAAGCACCGCTCTACTGGCGCGAACTCGACGGCCGCTGGATGCACCACACGCTGCAAGGCCTGGTCGACCTCGACCCGCGCACGCCGGTGTGCCACCTGAGCTACTTCGAGGCCGATGCCTATGCGCGCTGGGCCGGGGCGCGCCTGCCGACCGAGGTCGAGTGGGAACACGCAGCGCGTCAGCAGCGCGAACCCGCGCATGCGAACTTCGCCGACCGCGGCGCGTTCCACCCCTTGCCCAGCGAAGACGTGGCCAGCGACGCGCCGGTGCAGTTGTTCGGCGACGTGTGGGAGTGGACCCAATCGAGCTACGGCGCCTACCCCGGCTACCGCCCGCTGCCCGGCGCGGTCGGCGAATACAACGGCAAGTTCATGTGCAACCAGTACGTGCTGCGCGGCGGCTCGTGCGCCACGCCGGCCGGCCACGTGCGTGCCAGCTACCGCAACTTCTTCCCGCCCGACGCGCAGTGGCAGTTCAGCGGCTTGCGCCTGGCGCGCGACGTGTGAACAAGGCGCCGTTCACGAGCTGAGCACCGTCAGCACTTCCGAGCGGAATTCGCGCTGGTACAGGATGGTCACGACGCCGAAGGTGGCGACGACGAAGATCAGCGGCGAGAAGAACCAGCCGATCGCCGCGAACGCGAAGTAGTAGCCGCGCAATCCGTCGTTGAAGGTTTCGGCGGCGAGGCCGACGACGCGCCCGGCCTTGTCGGCAAAGACGTCGCGCGACAAGCCCTGCGTCAGAAACAATTCGGCCTCGGGCGCCGCGGCAATCAGCAGCGCACCGAAGGTGTACTGGCGCATCGACCAGGTGAAGCGGAAGAAGGTGTAGACGAAGATCCCGAGCAGCAGGATCACCTTCATGTCGAAGATCAGCGTGCTGGTGCGCGCCGCGAACGGCAGCTCGCGCACGAGTTCGGTCGCCTTGTCGGTGCCCAGCACCGCGAGCAGGCCGCCGATGATCAGGATGGTGGTCGACGCGAAGAACGACGGGCTGGTCGACAGGTTCTGGATCACCACGCCGTCGAGCACCCGCACCTCGCGGTAGGTGGTCTGCAGCATCCACTGGCGCCGCACCGCGTTGGTCGCGGCGAGCACCGAGCGGTGCTGGCCGGCACCGCGCCGCGCATAGTGCGCGTAGCCGGCCCAGCTCACGAAGAAGACGACGACCGCAGCCCAGTCGACCCAGGGCAGCAGCGCGACGACTTTGATCAGGTTGTCCACAGCGCGGACTGTAGCAAGCCCGCGCCGCGTTTCAACCCAGACTCAACCGAACAGGCGCGCGCTGACCTCGGCGATGCGCTTGCCGAAGACCTTGGCCGTGGCGATGTCGCCCGGCACCATCTCGTCGGGCGACGCATCCGACGGCGTCGCGGTCAGCAGGCCCGACGAACCGCCGAGGTTGTTGACATCGGCGCGCGTGGCGGCCTTGCTGTTGGCCGGCATCATGCCGGTGCCCACCCACAGCATGCCGTGCTGTTGCGACAGCGTGAACATGTACTGGATGGTCGAGAACTTGTCGCCGTTCAGGGTCGCCGAGTTCGTGAACGCAGCCGCGAGCTTGTTCTTCCACTGCGAACCGAACCATTGCTTGGACGATGCGTCGGCGAACTTCTTGAACTGCCACGACGCGCCGCCCATGTAGGTCGGCGAACCGAACACGATGGTGTCGGCGGCGGCCAGCGTCTCCCAGCCGCCTTCGGGCAGGTTGCCCTCGGCGTCGATGGCGAGCAGCGTCGCGGCGGCGCTCTCGGCAACGGCCTCGGCGACCTTCTTGGTGTGGCCGTAGCCGCTGTGATAAACGATCACGATCTTGGGCATGTCAGTAGCTTTCTTTGTTGAGGGACAGGGAAATGTTCATTGCAGGTCGAACACCAGCACTTCGGCATCGACGCCGTCGCTGATCTTCAACGCACTCTCGTTCTCGATCTTCAGCGCGTCGCCGCCTTGCAGCACCTGGCCGTTGACCGTGAGGCTGCCGCGCACGACGTGCACGTAGAACTTGCGCGTCGGGTCGAGCGCGCATTCATGCGCCTGCGCGCCGTCGAACAGGCCGCTGTAGATCGCCGCGTCGGCGTGGATGGTCACCGAGCCGTCGCGGCCGTCGTTCGAGGCGACGAGACGCAGCGTGCCGCGCTTCGATTCAGGGTCGAAGTGCTTCTGCTCGTAGCCGGCCTCGATGCCGCGCACGTTCGGTTCGATCCAGATCTGCAGAAAGTGCGTGGTCGCGTCTGCCGCGTGGTTGAACTCGCTGTGCATCACGCCGCGGCCGGCGCTCATGCGCTGCACGTCGCCAGGGCGGATCACGCCGCTGACGGCCGCGCCTTCGGCGCCGTTGCCCATGCTGTCCTTGTGCGCGAGTTCGCCCGACAGCACATAGCTGACGATTTCCATGTCGCGGTGCCCATGGGTGCCGAAGCCGGTGCCGGGGGCGATGCGGTCTTCGTTGATGACGCGCAGGTTGCCGAAGCCCATGTGGCGAGCATCGCGGTAATCGGCGAACGAGAAACTGTGGAAACTCTTGAGCCAGCCATGGTCGGCCTGGCCGCGGTCGTTGGATTTGCGCAGTGTGATCATGGTGTTGATCCTTTCAGTGCAATCAATGTAGGTCGGGCACCGCACCCCATCGGTCGGCGCGCGTTGAAGTGAACGTTCAAATAAGATGAACACCTCGCCGACATCCCCGCCGCCATGACCGACCCCCGCAACGTCCTGACTCCCGACGCTCTTTTGATGATGGACGTGATCGCCCGCACCGGCAGCTTTGCCGCCGCCGCGCGCGAGCTCGGCAAGGTGCCGTCGTCGCTGACCTACAGCGTGCGCCAGCTCGAGGACGCACTCGACGTGCTGCTGTTCGACCGGCGCTCGCGCCAGGCCCGGCTCACCGCCGCCGGCACCGAGCTGCTGCAAGAGGGCCGGCGCCTGCTGGAGCAGATGGACCTGGTCGCGAACCGCGTCAAGCGCGTCGCCACCGGCTGGGAGACCCAGCTCACGATCGCCGTCGACGGCGTGATTTCGCGCCTGACGATGTTCGAGCTGTGCGAATCGTTCTACGCGCTGAACCCACAGTGCATGACACAGCGCGAAGGCGCGGCCGCGACTGTGCCGGCGACGCTGGGCAGTCCGGGCACCCGACTGCGCCTGCGCACCGAGGTGCTGGCCGGCACCTGGGAGGCGCTGATCACCGGCCAGGCCGACCTGGCCATCGGCGTCGCGCTCGAGGCCAGCGTGCCGAGCGGTGTGCAGAGCGGCGTGCAGATCAAGGAGCTCGGCGGCGTCGAATTCGTGTACGCGGTCGCACCGCACCACCCGCTGGCCGGCGTGACCACGCCCATCACCGATGCCGAGTTGATCCGCCACCGCGCCGTCGCCGTCGCCGATTCGGCCCAACGCCTCACGCCGATCACGGTCAACCTGCTGCCGGGGCAGGACGTGCTGACGGTCGCGAGCATGCAGCACAAGATCGAGGCGCTGCTGCGCTGCATGGGCAGCGGCTTCGTGCCCGAGCCCATGGTGCGCGAGCACATCGCTGCGGGCCGGCTGGTGGTCAAGACCATGGACCGCGGCGCGCGCCCCTTGCCCAAGATGGGCTACGCCTGGCGCACGCCCGACGCCGCCGCGCCCGGCGCCGCACGCAAGCCGCAGCTCGGTCTCGCGCTGCGCTGGTGGCTGAACCAGCTCGAGAGCCCGGCCACGCGCAGCGCGCTGCTGCAGCGTCACGGCCAGGTGCCGCTCGCGGGCATGTGATGCCGGCTTACCGGGGCCGCTTCGCGCCCTCGCCCACCGGGTTGTTGCACGCCGGCTCGCTGGCTGCTGCATTGGCCTCGTGGCTGGACGCGCGCGCCCACGGTGGCGCATGGCTGGTGCGCATCGAAGACGTCGACACGCCGCGCTGCGTGCCCGGTGCCGACACGGCCATCCTGAACCAGCTGGCCAGCTGCGGGCTGGTGCCCGACGAGGCGCCGATGTGGCAGTCGGCACGCGCCGCACTGTACGAGTCTGCCCTCGCACGGTTGATCGAGCAGGGCGCGGCCTACCCCTGCGGCTGCACGCGCAGCGACATCGCCCAGGCGCTGGCCGCGCAAGGCGCGCCGCGACCGCGCCACGGCGAGCTCGTCTACCCCGGCACCTGCCGCGACGGCTTGCACGGCAAGCCAGCCCGCGCGACGCGCCTGCGCACCGACGGGCCGGCCATCACCTGGCGCGACCGCCGGCTCGGCCCGCAATCGCAGCATGTCGAAAGCGCTGTCGGCGACTTCGTGCTGCGGCGCGCCGACGGGCTGTGGGCCTACCAGCTCGCCGTCGTCGTCGACGACGCGGCGCAGGCCATCACCCACGTCGTGCGCGGCGAAGACCTGGCCGACAACACACCGCGCCAGATCCTGCTGCAGCGCGCGCTGGGTCTGACCACGCCGAGCTACCTGCACACCCCGCTGGTCCTCGGGGCCGACGGCGAAAAGCTCTCGAAGCAGAACGGTGCCCAAGCCCTCGACCTCCGCGACCCGCTGGCGGCCCTGACGGCGGCCGGCCAGGTGCTGGGCGTTCAGGCCCAAGGCCACAGCGTCGCCAGCTGGCTCGCAGATGCCACACGGCAGTGGCGCGCAGGGTGGCATGATGCAGGCTGATTGCCAACTCACGAAACCGCTCACCATGATCACCACCGCATCCGGCCTCCAGTACGAAGACACCACCGTCGGCACCGGCGCCACGGCGCAAGCCGGCCAGCACGTCACCGTGCATTACACCGGCTGGCTCTACAACGAGGGCGTCAAGGGCGCCAAGTTCGACTCCAGCAAGGACCGCCACGACCCGTTCCAGTTCGGCCTCGGCGCCGGCATGGTCATCAAGGGCTGGGAGGAAGGCGTGCAAGGCATGCAGGTCGGCGGCACGCGGCTGCTGGTGATCCCGGCTGCACTGGGCTACGGCGCGCGCGGCGCCGGCGGCGTGATCCCGCCGAACGCGACGCTGATGTTCGAAGTCGAACTGCTCGCCGTCTAGACCGCCGCTTTGACGACCGTCCAGTACGAGATCGTCCACACGACGGTCTACCACTACAAGCAGCCGGTCCACTTCGGCGAGCACCGGGTGATGTTTCGCCCGCGTGACAGCCACGACCTGCGCGTGCTGGCCACCGACCTGCAGGTGAGCCCGGCATCGCAGGTGCGCATGATTCAAGATCCGCACTCGAACTCGGTCGCGCTGGTCCAGCCCGACGGGCCGGCGAGCGAGCTCGAGATCGTCTGCCGCTTCACGATCGAGCACGCCCACACCAACAACGAAGAACTGCCGCTGGCGCCCAGCGCCGAGGTGTTCCCGTTCGCCTACAGCGTCGAGGAGCGCTTCGACCTCGAGCAATACCTGCGGCCGCACTACGACGACCCGGGCGGTCACCTGACCGCGTGGGCACGCCAGTTCCTGCGCACCGATGGCCTGACGGGCACGCGCGAGCTGCTGTTCAAGATGAACCAGTTCATCCGCGACAACTTCAGCTACGCCGCGCGCGACGAAGAAGGCACGCAGCCGCCGCAAGAGACGCTCAAGCGCAGCACCGGCTCGTGTCGCGACTTCGCGTTGCTGATGATGGAGGCGGTGCGCCGCCTCGGCGTGGCGACGCGCTTCGTGTCGGGCTACCTGTACGACCCCGCGCTGGATGGCGGCGAAGCGGGCGACACGGTGGGCGCCGGCGCCACGCACGCGTGGTTGCAGGCATATTTGCCGGGCGCCGGCTGGGTGCCGTTCGACCCGACCAACAACCTCACCGGCGGCAACCAGCTGATCCGCGTCGGCGTGGCGCGTGACCCGTCGCAGGCGGCGCCGATCTCGGGCAGCTGGTACGGCGAAGCGGGCGACTATCTCGGGATGACGGTGAACGTCGCCGTCCACCGTCTTTGAACCCTCAGGACGCGTCGCCCATCTGGGTCTGAAGCCAGTTCTGCTCGCCGACCTTGGCGACCAGATCGATCTGGGTCTCGAGGTGGTCAACGTGCTCCTCGGTGTCTTCGAGGATGCTTTCGAGCAGCTCGCGCGACACGTAGTCGCGCACGCTCTCGCAGTGCGCGATGCCGTCCTTCAGCACCGTGACCGAGCCGAGCTCGATGCTCAGGTCGCAGCTCAGGATCTCGACCGCGCTCTCGCCGATCATCAGCTTGCCCAGGTCTTGCAGATTGGGCAGACCGTCGAGCATCAGGATGCGGTCCATCAGACGGTCGGCGTGCTTCATCTCTTCGATCGACTCTTCGTACTCGTGCTTCGCGAGCTTGGCGAAGCCCCAGTTCTTCAGCATGCGGTAGTGCAGAAAATACTGGTTGATCGCGGTGAGTTCGTTCTTCAGCTGGAGGTTGAGGTACTCCAGGACCTTGGCGTCGCCCTTCATCGCGAACTCCCTTGTTGTTTGAGTCCGTCGATTGTGCCGGCCTTCGCCCCCGCCACGACTTACCCGAGCGGCTTGTGATGATGCTCGAATCGCGACCCGTTCGCGTTTCGGTTCAGCTCCGCGTCACACAGGTCGGCGCGCAGCAGCCGCAGCGCGGCCGGCGGGATCAGACGCCGCCAGTGGTAGCGCTCGTGCGTGCAGCCCAGCGTCGCCGGGGCGCCGTCGCGCAGCCGCGCGCGCAGCGGCTCGGGCAGCTGGAAGCGAAGAAAGTGCACCGCGCTCGGCCGCGTCAGGTGCCGGTCGACCAGGTCTTCGTTGGCCTGCGCGAACACCCGTCCCTGGCGCCCGCACTCGACATAGATCTGGTGCGCTGCCTCGCTCAGCGGTGGCAGCTCGCGGGCGCGTTCTTCTGCTTCGGGCAGCTGGATCAGCAGCGTCGCTTTCCATTGCGTGCCGTCGGGCATGAGGTGGGCGTAGCGGTCGATCTCGCGCTGCATCGCCTCGGAGTCGGTGATGCGCTCGGCGCGCAGCACCTCGCCGATCTGGTGGCGCAGCGTCAGCGCGTCCTCGAATTGCAGCCGCATCGCCGGGCCCAGCGACACGCTGCGGGCGCGCCGGTGCGCCATCAGCTCGCGCCGCTGCGGCGCCTTCAGCACGCAGGCCTGCAATGCCATGGAGTCGACGACCTTGAGGTTCACGCCTCGAGACCCTCGCGACTCGCCTGCGCCTGAACCTCGCCGAGCGCGCGCTCCAGCCCGGCACGGCTGGGCGTGTCGACGAACACGCAGCGCTTGCCGGTGCGCTTGCAGTGGTCCTTCACGCGCCAGTAGGCGTCGTGGCTGATGCAGCCGGTCTGGCAGATCACCAGGTCGGCCGCGGCCAGCGTCGAGTCGAGCTTGGCCGTGCCGTCCTCGTCGCCGCCGTCGTGGTGCATGAAGCGCCCGCCGATGCGCTCGACCAGCTGCCGATAGATCGGCACGATGGCCGTGCGCCCGCCCACGCACAGCACGGCCCGGTGCTGAAGCGTGGCCAGCGCATCGGGCGCAGGCGCCTCTGCAATGTCGGCGTCGGTCGATTCGGTCGCACGCTGACCGTCGCGGTGCTGCCATTCGGCCACCGCCTCGTCGGCGCGGCGACGCTGCCGCTCGGCCTCCTGCTGGGCCTGCAACAGCGCGCGCTGCAGCGCGTGGATGCGCTCGCCCTGCTCGCGCGCCTCGCGTGCAAGTTCGAAGCGGGTGTTCAGACCGGGCGCCGCGGCCTCCAGCGCCGCCAACTGCTCATGGGCCTGCGCCAACGACGTGTCGCGCACCAGCAGGTCGGCGCGCAGGCGCACGAGTTCGGTCTGGCGCTGGTCGGCTTGGCGGGCGTGCTCGGTGGCCTGGCGTGTGCAACGCTGTTGCGCGGCGGCGAGTTCGCGCGCGAGCACCGCGTTCTCGTCCTCCAGTGCCTCGACGCGGCCGAGGTCGACGCGTGCGGCCATGCCGACCTGGTGCTGCAGCATGTGCACCTCGCCGAGCACGCGGTGCTCGAGGATGCTGTCGCAGCGCGCGTGCGTCAGCACGGCCCAGAGCGCACCGGCCACGTCCTTGCCGGCGCTGGCCTCGCGCCACCAGGCGGCCAGCGCCTCGGTCGTCTTGGCCTGCGCCGCCTGGCGCAGCGCGACCATGTAGCGGCGGTCCAGCTCCTTCTGCGCGGCCTCGGCGATCACCGAGCGGCGCTTGCATTCGGCGATGGCCGCGCAGTGCATCTCGTAGTCGTCGCCCAGCGCCTGGCCGCCGACGGCCTTGTTGATGACCCGGCGCAGCACCGTGATCGGCAGGCACACGCCGACGACCGGGCAATGCGCGTGGCCGTCGAGTTCCCACAGGCGACGGCGACGCGAGCCGGCCGGTGGCGGCTGCAGGCCGCTGACCTGCGCGCCGGTGCCGGCGACGGCCTGGCGCACCAGGGCTTCGAGTTGGGTGGGGTCGGACTGGCACATGGTCGATTTCTCGGTCAGCGCGTGGCAATGCCACGCAGTCGCGACCTTCGGGATCAGGTCACTCGACCGCCACTTTAATACGAATAATTCGCATTCGCAAGAAAGAGTTTCGGCACCACCGGCAGCTGCAGCAGCAGCGTCGCGGTCAGACCTGCCACGAGGTCGAAGCGCCCCGCCCAATCCCGGAGCCACAGCACGTACCAGGTCACGTTCTCGTCCCCCAAGAAAAAGGCCCGCGCGAGCGGGCCTTTTCGAGGAGATTGCCGGCGCGATCAGCGCGTGAAGCCACCCGGACGCGGACGCGCCGGCTTGAAGCCACCCTTGCCCGCCGGTGCACCCGGCTTGCGCGGCGCGAAGCTGCTGCCACCCGCCTTGTGGTCGACGCGGCCGGCGGCCGGCGCGCGGTCGAACGGGCTGCGGTGCGCGTCGGCACCGTGCGGCGCACGCGGCTCGAAGCGCGCGTCGCGGTCGAACGGCGCGCGTTCACGGGCCACAAAGCCTTCACCGCCGCGCGGCGCGAAGCCCTCGTTGCCGTTGTGACGCGGCGCGAACGGCTTCTTGCCGAAGCCCGGCTTGAAGCCACCCGGCTTGCCGCCGAAGCGACCCGCCGGGCCGCCGTCGGTGCGCGGCGCGAACATCTTCGGTTCCGGCGACTTCGGCTCCAGCCCGGTGACGATGCCGACCGGGATGTTCTGCGTCGTGAACTGCTGAATGCGGCGGATCATGCCGGTGTCCATGCGCTCGGCCAGCGTCACCGCCAGGCCGTTGCGGCCGGCACGGCCGGTGCGGCCGATGCGGTGCACGTAGTCCTCGGCCTTCATCGGCAGGCCGTAGTTGATGACATGGCTGATCGTCGGCACGTCGATGCCACGCGCGGCGACGTCGGTCGCGACCAGGATCTTCAGCTGCTTGTTGCGCAGGCCTTGCAGCACGCGGTTGCGACGCCCTTGCGGGTGGCCGCCGTGCAGCGACGCCACATGATGGCCCATGTCGGCCAGGCGGTCGGCGAGCCAGTCGGCGTCGCGCTGCGTGCTCGTGAACACCACAGCCTGTTCCATCTCCTTCTGGGTCAGGATGTGGTCGAGCAACGCGTTCTTGTGGTTCACGTTGTCGGCCCAGTGCAGGCGCTGTTCGATGTTCGCGTGGGTGTCGGTGTGCGACGCCACGTCGATGCGCTTCGGATCGCGCAGCAGGTTCTGCGCGAGACGGCCGACGTGGCCGAGGAAGGTCGCACTGAACATCACGGTCTGGCGCGTCGCCGGAATCTGCTCGGCGATGGTGTTGATGTCGTCGATGAAGCCCATGTCGAGCATGCGGTCGGCTTCGTCGAGCACCAGCATCTCGACGTTCTCGAGCACGCACTTGCCGGTCTGGATGTGGTCGAGCAAGCGGCCCGGGGTCGAGATCAGGATGTCCAGCGGGCCGCGCAGCGCGGCGATCTGCGCCGGGTAGGGCACGCCGCCGACGACAGTGGCCACCCGCAGGCCCGGCACCCAGCGGCCGTAGGTCGCTGCGGCCTTGGCGACCTGCATCGCGAGTTCGCGGGTCGGTGCAAGCACCAGCACGCGCGGGCCGTAGATGCGGCCGCGTTCGCGGGTCTTTTCGTCGCTGCGCGAGGCGAGCACGCGCTGCAGCGCCGGCAGGATGAAGGCCGCGGTCTTGCCGCTTCCGGTGCTGGCCGACACCATCAGATCAGCGCCCTCGACGGCGGGCGGAATCGCCTGCAGCTGGACTTCGGTGGCGGTCTCGTAGCCAGAGCTGGCGACGGCTTTCAAGAGGGCTTCGTGCAGGCCCAAGGATGCAAAACTCATGGTCTTCTTTCTTCTTCAAACACATGCGCGGAGCCCGCCGTCTTGTGGACGACGCGCATCAACGCAGCGGCTGTGCCGGTGAGGGCAGAGCCAATCAGTCGCTGGGGAGAAGGTCCGAACCGGCCCGGCCAGATGCTCTGGGGGCAGAAAATCGAGAACAGTCAAAGCGACGGCATCGCCGCCAACCATTCCCGCAAGCGCTGGCAGGCCGCTTGGGTTCGAACAGAGCGTGTCGCCGGATGGCGGGTCACGCGAAGACTCGATGAGGTCAGAGGGGATGAACGAAACGCCGCGCCAGAAAACTTATGTCGACTTCTGTATCGCGGCGAAGCGTGGATTCTATGCCGACTCGGGTTTTCCCGCAAGTCACAGGGACAGCAGGTGCTCCCGGTAGTACACGAGCTCGTCGATGGATTCGTGAATGTCGGCCATCGCCGTGTGCGCCTGCGCCTTCTTGAAGCCGCCGAGGATGCCGGGCTTCCAGCGCTTGGCCAGCTCCTTCAGCGTGCTGACGTCGAGGTTGCGGTAGTGGAAGAACTCTTCCAGCTTGGGCATGGTCCGCGCCAGAAAGCGGCGGTCCTGGCAGATGCTGTTGCCGCACATCGGGGACTTTCCCTTGGGCACGTACTGCTTCAGGAACTCGATCACCTGCGCCTCGGCCTGGGCCTCATCGACGGTCGAGGCCTTCACGCGGTCGATCAGGCCGCTCTTGCCGTGCGTGCCCTTGTTCCAGGCGTCCATCGCGTCGAGCGCGGCGTCGCTCTGGTGGATCGCGAACACCGGGCCTTCGACGCGGTTGCCCAGGTTCGCGTCGGTGACGACGACGGCGATCTCGATGATGCGGTCAGTGTCGGGGAACAGGCCGGTCATCTCGAGGTCGATCCAGATCAGGTTCTCGTCGCCTCGGGTCAGCGTGGTTTGATTCATGCAAGGTTCTCCATGCGGGCATTTTCGCAGGTCTACACTTCGCATCCATGCAAGCTGCTTCCACCCTCACCCTTGCGTTCAGCGTTGCGCTGCTCGTGTCGCTGGCCGTCAAGTTCTGGCTCGCGACGCGGCAGATGCGGCATGTCGCCGCGCACCGCGGGTCGGTGCCAGGCGCGTTCGCGCAGACCATCACGCTGTCCGCACACCAGCGCGCCGCCGACTACACGCTCGCGAAAGGCCGCTTGGGTCTGCTCAGCATGGCGTTCGGCGCCGCCGTGTTGCTCGGCTGGACCTTGCTCGGCGGCATCGACACGCTCAACGCGCTGGTGCGCGACGCTGTGCAGCCCCGCTTCGGCAACATGGCGTACCAGCTCGCGCTGCTGGCGGCGTTTGCGGTCATCGGCAGCGTGCTCGACCTGCCGTTCGAGCTCTACAGCACCTTCCGCCTCGAGCAGCGCTTCGGCTTCAACCGGATGACGTGGAAGCTCTACCTCGCCGACATGCTCAAAGGCGCCGTCGTCGGCGCGTTGATCGGGCTGCCCATCGCGGCGTTGATGTTGTGGATCATGGGCGCCTCCGGCAGCCTGTGGTGGCTGTGGGCCTGGGGCGCATGGACGGTGTTCAATCTGGCCGTCCTGGTGCTCTACCCCACCCTGATCGCGCCGCTGTTCAACAAATTCGAGCCGCTCGCCGACGAGTCGCTGAAGGCCCGCGTGCAGGCGCTGATGACACGCTGCGGTTTCGCCGCCAAGGGCTTGTTCGTGATGGACGGCAGCAAGCGCTCGGCGCACGCCAACGCCTACTTCACCGGCTTCGGCGCCGCCAAGCGCGTGGTGTTCTTCGACACGCTGCTGAGCAAGCTGTCGCCCGGCGAGGTCGAGGCCGTGCTCGCGCACGAGCTGGGCCACTTCAAGCACAGGCACGTGATCAAGCGCATCGTCGCAATGTTCGCGATCAGCCTGGCCGGCTTCGCGCTGCTGGGCTGGTTGTCGACCCAGGCGTGGTTCTACGTCGCATTGGGCGTGCGCCCGTCGGTGGGGGCGCCCAACGACGCAGTGGCGCTGCTGCTGTTCCTGCTGGTCACACCGGTGTTCGCGTTCTTCGTTTCGCCGCTGTTCGCGCAGCTGTCGCGCAAGCACGAATTCGAGGCCGACGCCTATGCCTGCCACCAAGCCGACGGCAATGATCTCGCAGCCGCGCTGCTGAAGCTGCACGAAGACAACGCCGCGACGCTGACGCCCGACCCGTTGTATGTGCGCTTCTACTACTCGCACCCGCCCGCGTCCGAGCGGCTCGCGGCCTTGTCGCGCAACCCGCCGCCCTCTTTGCAACCCGCCTGAGTTTTCATCATGAGCAACCTCCTGCACCAGCGCTGCCAGGCCCTCGAAGGCGGCACGCCGATGAGCGACGCGGCCATCCGCGACCACCTTGCACAGGTCAGCGGCTGGCACCTGAAGGACGGTGCGATCGAGAAGACCTTCGCGTTCAAGAACTACTTCGAAACGATCTCGTTCGTGAACGCACTCGCCTGGATCGCCAACGCCGAAGACCACCACCCCGACCTCGCCGTGAGCTACAGCCGCTGCATCGTGCGCTTCAACACGCACTCGGTCGGCGGCATCTCGGTCAACGACTTCATCTGCGCGGCCAAGGCCGACGCGCTGATCTCGTTCATCGCCTGATTTGGCCAAGTTCGATGCGCTCGCCACCGGCCTCGTGGTAGCCGGTCACGGCCGCCACTACATCGTCGAAACCCCCGACGGCGCACGCCTGACCTGCCACCCGCGCGGCAAGAAAAGCGATTGCGTGGTCGGTGACCGCGTGCGCTGGCAGGCCTCGGGCGACGAGGGTGTGATCGAGCACGTGGAGCCGCGTCGCAATCTGCTGTTTCGGCAGGACGAATGGAAGACCAAATCCTTCGCGGCCAACCTCGACCAGTTGCTGATCCTGGTCGCCGCGCAGCCGGTGTTCAGCGAGTCGCAACTGGCGCGTGCGCTGGTCGCGGCCGAGAGCGCCGGCATCCCGTCGCGCATCGTGCTGAACAAGGCCGACCTGCCGGCCATCGCCGACGCGCGCTCACGCCTGGCGCCTTACACCGCATTCGGCGTCGAGGTCATCGAGCTCGCGCTGAAGGCGCGGCCCGACCAGGCGCGCGAGGTGTTGACGCCCTTGCTCGCGGGCCGGGCGACCTTCGTGCTCGGACCCAGCGGCACCGGCAAGAGCACGCTGATCAACCTGCTCGCCCCCGATGCGAAGGCCCAGATCGGCGAGGTGTCGCTGGCGCTGAACTCGGGCCGCCACACGACGACGACGACGCAGTGGTACTGGCTGGACAACGCCGCGCGCAGCACCGCACTGATCGACTCGCCGGGCTTTCAGGAGTTCGGGCTGCGGCAGATCGATGCGCAGCAACTCGCCAAGCTGATGCCCGATCTGCGCGCGCATGCCGACTGCAAGTTCTACAACTGCACCCACCAGCACGAGCCGGGCTGCGGCGTGCGTGCCGCGGTGGAGCGCGGCGAGATCAGCGAGTCGCGCTACCGGATCTACGGCGAGATCCTGGGCGAGCTCGTGTCGCGGCGCTGAGCCGCTTCAACCGACCAGGTTGGCCAGCGACAACAGCGCCAGCAGCAGCATCCACAGCACGACCGAGCGCCACACCAGCCCGACGATGCTGCGCAAGTGGCCCATCTCGGGCGGCAGGCCGGGCGTCGACCCCTCGGCATTCATCGCATCGGCCGCGGCGCCGGCCTCGAAGGTCTGCGACCGGTCCGGCGTGACACCGGGCGCGGCGCTGCCGCCGAGCTGCACGCCCACCGCGCCGGCCGCGGCCGCCAGGATGATGCCTTCGTTCGGGTGCTTCCACAGCCCCGCGTCGCGGCGCCAGCAGGTCACCGCCTCCTCGAAGTTGCCGACCACCGCGAAGCCGAACGCGGTGAGCCGGGCCGGAACGAAGTCGAGCAGGTTGAACAAACGCTGCGACAGGCCGCGCAGGCGGTCGTTCACCGGTGCGTCGATGGTGCGGCTCTTGAAGGCCCAATAACGGCTCGCGAATTCGGCCATGCGGTACAACACCGCGCCGGCCGGGCCAAAGCCGAAGGTCGACAGCAGCACGAACCAGAAGAACACACCGAACACGTGGCGGTGCGCGGCAAGCAGCGAATGCTCGATGACGTGGCGCAGCAGCTCGGTGCGCGGCAACTCGCTCGCATCCAGGTGGCGCCACTCGGACAGCAGACGACGCGCCTCGAGCTCGTCACCGCGGTCGAGCGCGTCCCGGATGTCGGTGAAGTAGTGACTGAACTGGCGAAAGCCCAGCGTGAGGTAGAGCACGGCCACGTTCCAGGCGAGCGCCAGCAGCACGTTGAAGTGGGCCAGCGCCGCGTGCACACCCCAGGCGATCAGCGCCGGAAAGACCGCGGTGATGCTCCAGACGACCCAGGCATGGTGGTCGCGCCCAGCGTCGAAATTGCGCCCGGTCCAGCGCATCCAGCCGGTCAGCGAGTCGTGCACCACGTTGCCACGCGGCAGCGGTTTGAGTTGCTCGATCAGCAATGCGAACAGGACGGCGAAGAAGCTCATGCGTCTTGATGATACCGACGCACACCGGAACTCAGGCCGCGAGAAAACGATAGAGGTTGCGCAGCATCGCCGCGGTCGCGCCCCAGATGAAGTAGCGACGCGGCTGCCCCTGCTCGTCGACGCCGTCCCACGGCATCGACAGGAACTCGCGCTGCGCGCCGTTGACCTCGACGGCGTGGCGTCGATGGTTCGCCGGATTCATCAGGAAGCTCAGCGGCACCTCGAACACGTCGGCGACCTCGAACGGGTCGGGGTTCACGTCGAAGCCGGGGCGCACCAGTGCGACGATGGGCGTGACGACAAAGCCGGTGCCGGTCGTGTAGGTCGGCATGGCGCCGAGCACGTCGACGAACGGGGCCTCGAGCCCGATTTCTTCCCGGGCCTCGCGCAGCGCGGTGGCGGCCGCGTCAGCGTCGGTGGGTTCGACCCGGCCGCCCGCGAAGCTGACCTGACCGGGGTGGTCGTGCAGGTGGTCGGTGCGCTGGGTCAGCAGCACCGTCAGCTCGTCGCGCTCGACCAAGGCGACCAACACCGAGGCGTGCGCCGGTGCGCGGTCGTTGAAGCGCGGCTCCTTCTTGACTTCCGGCGTCCACACGGGCGGCATCAGGAAGCGCTGGCGCACCGCGTCGGAACGCAACACCGCGGCGGTCAAGGCCGGCAGGTGGTCGTCGATGCCGACAACCGGCAGCGTTTGAGGGTCGAAGCTCAGTGCCATTGGGAGGTGGAATGCAAAAGGCCGCCCACGGAAGGCGGCCTTTGGTCAAGGCAGCGAACTGCCTCGTCGCACTTAAGCGAGCTTTTCTTTGATGCGCGCCGACTTGCCCGAGCGGCTGCGCAGGTAGTACAGCTTGGCACGGCGCACATCGCCGCGGCGCTTGACTTCGATCGACGCGATCAACGGGCTGTAGAGCTGGAACGTGCGTTCCACGCCTTCGCCGCTGGAGATCTTGCGCACGATGAAGCTCGAGTTCAGGCTGCGGTTGCGCTTGGCGATCACGACGCCTTCGAACGCCTGGACGCGCTTGCGCGTGCCTTCGACGACGTTGACGCTGACGATCACGGTGTCACCCGGCGCGAACGGCGGAATGGTCTTGTTGAGCCGAGTGATTTCCTCGTGCTCGAGGGTCTGGATCAGGTCCATGGTTTCTCCGGTGCGATCGTGCCAACACGTTGATGGAGTTGGGTGGAGCGGTGGCAACAAGCGCCGGTGCTCCTGTGGGGCAGAGGATCGAAAAGCCTTTGATTATAGCCCAATCGAACTCAGATACCTCTCATCGGCCTTGGACAGCCGACCTGCCGTCCGCGCAGCCACGATCAGGTCGGGGCGGCGCCGCGCCGTCAGCGCGAGCGACTGCTCACGCCGCCAGCGCGCGATCTCGGCATGATGGCCCGACAGCAGCGCAGCCGGCACCGCGTGTTCTCCGTCCCCGCTGGCGAGTACCTCGGGGCGGCTGTAGTGCGGGCAATCGAGCAGCCCGTCTTCAAAACTGTCCTGCTGGTGCGATAGCGCATCGCCCAGCACGCCGTCCTGCAGCCGTGCCACCGCATCGAGCAAGGCCAGCGCGGGCAACTCGCCACCGGACAGCACGAAGTCCCCCAGACTCAGTTCGATGTCGACATGCCGGTCCACGAAGCGCTGGTCTATGCCTTCGTAGCGGCCGCACAGCAGCACCGCGCCAGGCGACGCGGCGAACTCGCGCACCACGGCCTGGTCGATGCGCCGGCCGGTCGGCGTGAAGTGCACCACCGGCGCCGGCACGGCGTCGGCGCGTGCCGCGCGCACCGCGGCCAGCGCACGCTCCAGCGGCTCGACGAGCATCACCATGCCCGGGCCGCCCCCATACGGGCGATCGTCGACACGACGGTAATTGTTGTCGGCATGGTCGCGCAGCTGCCACAGCTTCACGTCCACCTGACCGGACTCGAACGCGCGCCGCGTGATGCCCTGCGTCAGGTGCGGCGCGAACAGTTCGGGGAACAGCGTGATGACGTCGAAGCGCATGGCGGTCGGCGTCAGTAGTCCAGGCCCCAGTCGACGGTGATGCGGCGCTGCTCGAGGCTGACCGTGTCGACATAGGCGCCGACGAACGGGATCAGGCGCTCGGCGTCTTCCTTGGTCTCGTTCGGCGGCATCACGCGCAGCACGCTGTGCGGGCCGGTGTCGAGCAGGCCGACCACACTGCCGAGCACGACGCCCTCGCGGTTGACGACGTCGAGGCCGATCAGGTCGACCCAGTAGAACTCGTCAGCATCGGGCGTCGGAAAGCTGCCGCGGCCGATGAACACACGTGCGCCGCGCATCGCCTCGGCGGCGGTGCGGTCGGGCACCTCTTGCGCCAGCGCCACGACGACGTCGCCGTGGTCCTTGACCTGGGTGATCTTGAGCAGCGTCGGGAGCGAACCCGCCACCGTGGCCGGGCGGGTCACGCCGGCTTTTTCGGACGGGAGGATGAACCAGCGGCGCGACGAGAACAGCGCCTGTGGGTCGGCCGCGAACGGCTGGACCTTGATCCAGCCTTTCAGGCCCCAGGCATCGACGATGCGACCGACTTCGATCGCGTCGTCGGGCCAGGAAGGGTCGGCACCCGCGGGTTTCACGGGCGGCCGTGCAGCAGAGGTCACGACATCAGCGACCGGCTGCGTTGCTGACGAAGCCGCGCCGCTCAGGCAGCGGTCTTGGCTTGCGCGACGAGGCGGGCCACCGTCGGGGACAGTTGCGCGCCGGTGCTGGTCCAGTGCTCGATGCGGTCGAAAGCGACGCGCAGTGGCTGTTCGCCACCCGAGGCCACCGGGTTGTAGAAGCCCACGCGCTCGATGAAGCGGCCGTCGCGGCGGGTGCGCGAGTCGGCGACGACGATGTTGAAGAACGGGCGCTTCTTGGCACCACCACGCGAAAGACGGATCACGACCATGACTGTTCCTTAGAGTTCAAATGACCCGCCCCATCGGGACAGACGCGGCAGGTCTCCCTTGCAAATCGAGCTCTGCACAATCTCTGTGTCAGAGCCATCGATCACAAGCTCGCCGGTGCGGTCTCTGTCGAGACCACTGAGCCGGCCACCCGGCCGACCACCAACGAAACCGCGCATTATAAACTCAGGCTTGAACCCCACAGGAAACCGATGAACACGCCCGCTTTGCTGATCCGCCCCAGCACCCCCGCCGACCTGTCCGCCATCACCGCCATCTACGGCTGGAACGTGCTGAACGGCACTGGCACCTTCGAGCTCGACCCGCCCGACGAAGTCGAGATGGCGCGCCGGCGCGACGACGTGCTCGCCAAGGGCCTGCCGTGGCTCGTGGCCGAACGCGACGGCGTCGTGCTGGGCTACGCCTACGCGAACCATTTCCGCCCACGCAAGGCCTACCGCTTCTGCCTCGAAGACTCGATCTACCTGGCCGGCGACGCCAAGGGCCAGGGGCTGGGCCGGCTGCTGCTGACCGAACTGATGGCCCGCTGCGAAGCCGCCGGGGCGCGCCAGATGCTCGCGGTGATCGGCGACTCGGCCAACCTCGGCTCGATCGGCGTGCACCGCACGCTGGGCTTCGAGCACGTCGGCGTGATGAAGGCCGCGGGCTGGAAGTTCGACCAGTGGCGCGATGTGGTCGTGATGCAGAAGGCGCTGGGCGACGGCAGCGCGACCGCCCCGAAAGACGGGTCATGACCCCCAGCCCGCCGGGCTACAAGTCCAAGACCCTGGCGACCTGGATCGCCATGATCGGCGGCAGCCTCGGTCTGCACCGCTTTTACCTGCATGGCCTGCGCGATCGCTGGGGCTGGCTGTTCGTCTGGCCCACGCTGGTGGGCTTGTACGGCGTGCAGCGCATGCGTCACCTCGGCGGCGACGATCACCTCGCCTGGGCCCTGATCCCGCTGCTCGGGCTGACGGTGTCGGTGGCGATGTTCAGCGCGATCATTTGCGGGCTGACGCCGGACGAGCGCTGGAACGCGCGCTTCAACCCGAGCGGCCCGCAGCACCGCATAGGCTGGCCGACCATCATCGGCGTGATCGTCGCACTGGTCGTGGGTGGCGGCGTGCTGATGGCCACGCTCGCGTTCACCGCACAGCGCTATTTCGAGTACCAGGCCGAAACGACCACGACGGCTCAGTCGAACAGCCCGCGGCCCACCCAGTAGAAGACACCGGCCACGAAGGCCGATGCCGGGATCGTGAAGATCCACGCCCACACGATGTTGCCGGCCACGCCCCAGCGCACCGCGGAAGCGCGCTGCACCGAGCCGACTCCGACGATCGCCCCGGTGATGGTGTGCGTCGTCGAGACCGGCACACCCAACGCGGTGGCCAGGAACAGCGTGATCGCCCCGCCCGCCTCGGCGCAGAAGCCGCCCACCGGTTTGAGCTTGGTGATCTTCTGGCCCATGGTCTTGACGATGCGCCAGCCGCCGAACATCGTGCCGGCGCCGATCGCCAGGTAGCAGCACCAGATCACCCAGCTGGGCGGCAGCTTGTCGGCCGCGTTCGAGTAGTTGGTCGCGATCAGCAGCATCCAGATGATGCCGATGGTCTTCTGCGCATCGTTGCCGCCGTGGCCCAGGCTGTACAGACCGGCGGAGATCAGCTGCAAGCGGCGGAACAGGTTGTCCACGCGCAGCGGCGAACTGCGCCGGCACAAGTGGGCCACGAGCACCATCAGCAACGAGCCGAGCAGAAAGCCCAGCAGCGGCGACAGGAAGATGAACAGCACCGTCTTCCAGATGCCGACCGCGATCAGCGAGCTGGCGCCCGCCTTCGCGATCACCGAGCCGACGATGCCGCCGATCAGTGCGTGCGACGAGCTCGACGGGATGCCGTACCACCAGGTCACGACGTTCCAGAAGATCGCGCCGATCAGCGCGCCGAACACGACATGGTGGTCGACCACGCCGGGCAGCACGATGCCCTTGCCGATCGTGGCCGCCACGTTCAAATGAAAGATCGCGATCGCCAGCACGTTGAAGAAGGCCGCGAACACGATCGCCTGCTGGGGCTTGAGCACGCCGGTCGAGACGACGGTGGCGATCGCGTTCGCCGCGTCGTGAAAGCCGTTCATGAAGTCGAACGCGATGGCCAGCACGACCAGCAGCGCGACGACCCAGAACGCGGTCTGGATGGAACCCATGCGTCAGGCGATCAGGAGTTTTCGAGGACCACGCCCTCGATCAGGTTCGCCACGTCCTCGCAGCGGTCCGAGATCGACTCGAGCAACTCGTAGATCGCCTTCAGCTTGATCAGCTCGCGCACGTCGGTCTCTTCGCGGAACAGCTTGGACATGGCCGAGCGCATCACGCGGTCGGCATCCGACTCGAGCTTGTCGATCTCCTCGCAGGTCTTGATCGCGGCCTCGGCCGCTTCGGCCTGGCTGATGCGCGGCAGCAGCGAGACCGCATGCTGCACGCGCTCGCAGCACTTGGCGCTCAGGTCGCCCAGGCGCAGCACGTCCTCGGTCATCGTGCGCACGTCGTACAGCGACATGGTTTCGGTCGCGTCCTGCAGCAGGTCGAGGATGTCGTCCATCGCGTTGATCAGCCCGTGGATCTGCTCGCGGTCGATCGGCGTGATGAAGGTCTTGTGCAGCAGCCGGTTGACCTCGGCGGTGACACGGTCGGCCTGGCGTTCGGCGTTGCCGACCTCGTTCGCGTACTTCTCGCGCAGCGACAGGTCGTTGTAGTTCTGGATCAGCAGGATGAAGGAGCGGGCGCCCGCGACGATGAACTCGCCATGCTGATTGAACAGCTCGAAAAAATTGCCTTCGCGGGGCAGCAGCTTGCCGAACAGCATTCGAATCTCCCGGGGTGCGCGCTGCGGTCACAGTCGCGTCATCAAATTGACACGGCGGGAGTGTAAGCGGCGCGGTTCAGCCGAACGGGATCTCGACGTGCGAGTTGAAGAACTCGCGGCGGCCCTTGAATGCCGCCAGGCGTTGCAGCAGCGTCTCGAAGTCGGCGTCGCGCTCGACCGGGTTGAAGTGCTCGGTGCCGATCGCGAACACCGGCGCGCCGTCGTAGCCGTGAAAGTACTCGACGTAGGCGTCGCACAGGCGCTGCAGGTAGTCGGCCTTGATGCCCTGCTCGATGCCGATCGCGCGCTTGTGGATGCGCTGCAGCAGCGTTTGCGGCGAGGCCTGCAGCCAGATCACCAGGTCGGGCTCGCGCACCTGCGGGCCGACCTGGGCGTACATCTGCGAGTAGAGCCGGAACTCGTCGTCGCTGAGGTTCAGGCGCGCGAAGATCGCGTCCTTGGCGAACAGGAAATCGCCGACCAGCGCGCTCGCGAACATGCCCGGCTGTGCCACCGACTGCATCTGTTTCAGCCGCTGGAACAAAAAGAACAGCTGGGTCTGGAACGCATAGCCCGGCATGTCGCCGTAGAAGCGGCCGAGGAACGGATTCTCTTCGGGTTGTTCGAGCAGCAGGTCGGCCCCCAGGTGCGCGGCCAGCTTGCGCGCCAGCGTGCTTTTGCCGACGCCGATCGGCCCTTCGACGACGATGTGCCGAAAGCGCTGCAGACCGGTGTCGGCGGCTGCGGCCATCAGGTGCGAAAGATGAAATACACCGCGCCGACCATGCACAGCCCGGCCCAGACAAAGTCCAGCTTGAAGGGCTGGTCCATGTAGATCATCGCGAACGGCACGAAGACCGCAAGCGTAATGACCTCCTGCGTGATCTTCAGCTGCGCCAGCGTCATGCCGCCGGCGAAGCCGATGCGGTTGCCGGGCACCTGCAGCAGGTACTCGAACAGGGCGATGCCCCAGCTGATCAGCGCCGCCACGATCCAGGGCTTGTCGGCCAGGTTCTTCAGGTGGCCGTACCAGGCGAAGGTCATGAAGACATTGGACGCGGCGAGCAGCAGCACCGTTTGCAGCGAGGTCGGGATGGCGTTCATGGGCTGAGTTTATCGATGCGCTGGTCGGCGACAGAGGCAAGCAGCGTGCCCACGACTCCTTGGCCCGGCACGACCAACTCGGGCGCGAGCTCGGCCAGCGGCCGCAGCACGAAAGCGCGCTCGTGCAGCCGCGGGTGCGGTACCGTCAACCCGGGCACGTCGATGCGCTGGTCGCCGTAGAGCAGCAGGTCGAGGTCCAGCGTGCGCGGCGCGTTGCGGTACGGCCGCTCGCGCCCGTGCTCGTGCTCTATGCGCTGCAGCTCGGCGAGCAGCGCGAGCGGCGAGAGTCGCGTGTCGAGCCGCGCGACCGCGTTCAGGTAGTCCGGCCCACTGGAATCGACCGGCGCGCTGCGGTAGGTCGACGAGGTCGCGCGCAGCGTGGTCTCGGGCAACGCGCCGAGTGCCGTCAACGCCGCGTTCAGTGCGGCGCGCGCATCCCCGAGATTGGCACCGAGACCGATGTAGGCCGACACCGACGCGTCGGCGTCAATCGTCGACCGCGGCATAGACCAGCTGGCGGAACAATTCGCGCACTTCGTCGAACTGGCCCGGCGCCTGGGTCATCAGGATCGCGAACATGGATTCCTGCGGGTCGACGAAGAAGGCGGTGCCGGCCGAACCGCTCCAGCCGTAGCTGCCGACCGAGCCGGGCTCGACGCCGCCGCCGAGCGCCGTCTTGACCGCAAAGCCCAGCCCGAAGCCGTGGTCCGGCGGCAGCAGGTCGCCGACGCGGGGGATCGTCAGCAGGTGATCGGTGGTCATCAGCTCGACCGTCTTGCGGCCGAGCAGGCGCACATCGCCGAGGCGGCCGCCGTTCAGCAGCAGTTGCAGAAAGCGCGCGTAGTCGGCCGTGGTCGACAGCAGGCCGCCGCCACCGCTTTCGAGCGCGGCGGGTTCGCGGGCATCGAACAGCGTCGAAAGCACCCCGGTGTCCGGATCGCGCTCGAACGGCTCGACCAAGCGGCCGTGCAGCACACTGGGCAAGGCGAAACCGGTCTCGCGCATCCCCAGCGGCTCGAAGATCGCGCTCTGCAGGTGCATGCCGAGGGACTGGCCGGTCGCGACCTCGATCACCCGGCCGAGCACATCGGTCGCGCGGCTGTACTCCCACACCGACGCCGGTTCGTACATCAGCGGCAGGCTGGCCAGCGAGTCGACCTGTTCGGCGTTGCTGCGCTCGCGCGCGCTCAAGCGCGCCGCGCTGTAGCGGCGCCGCACCGCCGACGCGGGGTAGAACTCGTAGGTGAAACCGGCCGTGTGGCGCAGCAGGTCATGCAGCGTCATCGGCCGCCGCACCGGCGTCAGCTCGAAGCGCCCTTCGCGCTCGACGCCGACGCGCGCGCTCATGAACATCGGCAGGTAGAGCCCGACCGCATCGCTCAACTGCAGCACGCCGCGCTCGACCAGCATCATCGCGGCGACCGAGACGATGGGCTTGGTCATCGAATGCAGGCGGAAGATCGCATCCGGCCGCATCGCGACCCCGCGCTGCGGGTCTTGTCGCCCCAGGCTTTCGAAATACCCGACCTGCCCGCGCCGCGCGATCATCGCGACCACGCCGGGCAGGCGGTTCGCGTCGACGAGCCGTTTCAGCGCGTCGCTCAGGCGGCCCAGCGCCGCGGCGTTCAGACCCGGCGTCCCCATACGCCGCTCAGACGTCGTGCCCGGGGTTGGACAGCGGCGCGCCGTCGCCCGCCGATTCGGCGCTGGTCGCCTCGCCGCCGGCACCGGCTGGCTTGCGGCGCCGCCGGCGACGCTTGCGCACCGGGTCGCCGGTCGCGGTCGCCGTCTCGGCCACGGCCTCGTCGGGGGCGTCGTCCGACTCGGCGGTTTCAGCCGCGACCTTGGACGTGCTGCTGCGCACGCGCCGCACCGCACCGCCGGTCGGCCGCACCGCGTCGAGCAGCTTGCGGCGGCCTTCGTCGTCGGCAAGCGAGAAGTCTTCCCACCAGTTCGCGAGCTCGCCGTCGATCTCGCCGGCGTCGCCGCGCAGGCGCAGGAAGTCGAAGCCGGCGCGGAAGCGCGGCTGCTCGAGCAGCGCCATCGCGGTGTTGCCCTGGCGGCGCTCGAAGCGCGGCTGCATCTGCCAGATCTCGCGCATGTCGGCGGCGAGCTTGCCGCGGCCCGAGATGTCGCCGATGCGCGCGTCGAACACCGTGTCGATCGCCTGCTGCAGCGCCGGGAACGACGATTCGCCCTTGGCCTTGAGCTTCTGCCAGCCGTCGAGCACGTCGTGCCACAGCATGCACGCGAGCATGAAGCTGGGCGCGACCGGCTTGCCTTCGCCGACGCGGCGGTCGGTGTCGGCGAGCGCCAGCTGCACGAACTTCTCGCGGCCATCGTGGCGCTGCGCTTCGTCGAGCGCGACGTCGAGCACCGGGAACACGCCGCGGTGCAGGCCCTGCTTGCGCAGTTCTTTGATGCTGGCCAGCGCGTGGCCAGTCTGCAGCAGCTTGATCATCTCGTCGAAGGTGCGCGAGGCCGGCACGTTGTCGAGCAGCGCCGCCATCTCCTTGATGGGTGCACGCGTCTTCGCCTCGATCTCGAAGCCCAGCTTGGCCGCGAAGCGCACGACGCGGATGATGCGCACCGGGTCTTCGCGGTAGCGCGACGCGGGGTCGCCGATCATGCGCAGCAGCTTCTTCTGCACGTCCTTGATGCCGCCGTGGTAGTCGACGACGATCTCGCGCACCGGGTCGTAGTACATCGCGTTGACGGTGAAGTCGCGCCGTGCCGCATCGTCGATCTGCGGGCCCCAGACGTTGTCGCGCAGCACGCGGCCTTCGGCGTCGACCGCATGGCTCTTGCCGGCGAGGTCGCTCTTCGAGGTCTTCTCGTTGCCGCTGACCTGCTCGGCCGCCGCGTTGTCGACCATCGCACGGAAGGTCGAGACCTCGATCACCTCGCTCAGGCCGCGGTCCTGCCGGCCGCGCCCGAACACGACGTGGACGATGCGGAAGCGCCGCCCGATGATGAAGGCGCGGCGGAAGCAGGCCTTGACCTGCTCGGGCGTCGCGTTGGTCGCGACGTCGAAATCCTTGGGCTTGAGACCCACCAGCAGGTCGCGCACCGCGCCGCCGACGATGTAGGCCTCGTAGCCCGCATCGGCCAGCGTGCTGACGACCTTGACGGCGCGCTCGTCGACCAGCTTGGGGTCGATGCGGTGCTCGCTCTTCGGCACCTCGACGCGTTTGCCGGCGGGCGCGGCGCCGTGGTCGGCGGCCGGCGCCTTCGGCGTCTTGCCGAGCAGCTTGTCGATGAATTTCTTGATCATTCGCAGTGTCGTCAGTCGAACAGTTTCAGGATGCGCCAGCCCCGCGCTTCGGCCAGGGACCGCAGCGCCGGCGTCGGGTTGGTCGCGACCGGGTCGGTGGCACGCTCCAACAGCGGCAGGTCGTTCACCGAGTCGCTGTAGACGCTGATGCGCTCGAAGTCGGCCCAGCTGGCGCCCTGCCCGGCCAGCCACTCGGTCACCCGCGTGACCTTGCCTTCGCGGTAGCTCGGCGTGCCTTTGATGCGGCCCGTGATGGTACCCCCGGCGTCGCGGGCCAGCCGCACGGCCAGCAGATGGTCGATGCCGAAGGCCTGCGCGATGGGCGCGGTGATGAAGTCGTTGGTCGCGGTCACGAGCGCCACCAGGTCACCGCGCACCTGGTGCGATTGCACCAGTTCGCGGGCGTTCGGGCGCAGCACCGGCGCGATGACCTCGGCCATGAAACGGCGGTGCGCGGTGTCGCATTCGGCCGCCGTGTGCGCGCGCAGCGGCTCGGTCGCGAACGCGATGTACTCGTGAATGTCGAGCTGTCCGGCCTTGTACTGCGCATAGAACGCGTCGTTGCGGCGCACGAACTCGGTCGCGTCGACCCAACCCAGCCGCGTGACGAACTCCCCCCAGGCGTGGTCGGAGTCGATCGGCAGCAGCGTGTCGTCGAGGTCGAACAGGCACAGGTTGCGGCTCATGCGCCACCTTCTTCAACCAGCATCTGCTTCAGCAGCGGCACCGTGATCGCACGCTTGGTCGCGAGCGAGAACTCGTCAAGCCGGTCGAGCAGCGCCATCAAATGCTTCAGGTCGCGGGCAAAGCGGGTCAGCAGGTAGTCCATCACGTCATCGGAGAAAAACAGCGCGCGCCGGTCGGCCTCGCGGCGCAGCGCGGCGCGCGCCTCGGGTTCGGCGAGCGGCTGGATCGCGAACACGTGGCCCCAACCGAGCCGGGTGCGCAGGTCTTCGCGCAGCGGCAGGTCGACCGGCGGCACGCGGCCGCTCGCAACCACCGGCACGCCGCGCGTCGCGGCCTCGACGAACAGCGTAAAAGCAGCGTGCTGCTGGTTCGCATCCAGCGTGTCGCAGGCGTCGATCGCGATCAGGGCCCAGGCGTCGTCGGTGGGCCAGGGCGCGGGGTCGGCGGGGCTGAACCAGCCGGCGTGCCAGCCCTGCTCTTCGACACGCTGCACCAGCGCCTGCATCAGGTGCGTCTTGCCGCTGCCGCTCACGCCCCACAGGTAGACCGGCGCAGCCGGGGCGACCAGCGCCTGCAGGTGGGCGATGGCGGGCGCGTTCGCGCCGGGCAGGAAGTTGTCGAACGCGGGGGCTTCGCGCCCGGCGATGGGCAGCGGGATCTGTCTCATGAACGCCCCTCGTCCAATGAATACATCGGCCGGCCCCCCGAGGGGGCGAGCCTTGCTTGGGGCGGCCCGGCGCGGCGGCTCATCCCGTGAACAGCTCGCTCTCGAGGTAGACCTCGCGCACGCGCCGCACCGCGACCACCAGCACCGCGCTCACCGGCAGCGCGATCAGCACGCCGACAAAGCCGAACAAATGGCCGAACGCGAGCAGCGCGAAGATCACCGTCAATGGGCTCATGCCGATGCGCTCGCCGACGAGTCGCGGCGTCAGCACGAAGCTCTCGAGCAGCTGGCCGATGCCGAACACGACCGCGACGCCGACCAGGCCGTGCCAGCCGGTGAACTGCAGCACCCCCGAGATCAACGCGAGCACCAGGCCCAGGCCGAAACCCAGGTAGGGGATGAACACCGCCAGGCCGGTGAACACGCCGACCGGCACCGCCAGGTCGAAGCCGAACAAGGCAAGACCCACGCTGTAGTAGGCGGCCAGCGCGATCATCACCGAGAGCTGGCCGCGCAGGTACTGGCCGAGCACGCTGTCGCACTCGTCGATGAAGCCGTGCGTGCGTTCGCGCAACCGCGGCGGGATCAGGCCCGCGAGGCGCTGGCGCAGGCTGTTCCAGTCCATCAACAGGTAGAACAGCACCATGGGCACGAGAAAAACGTTGCCGACGACGGCCAGCAGGATGCTGCCGCCGATGCGGGCCGAGCTCAGCGCGGTGGCGGTCCAGTCCTCGAGGTTCGCGTCGAGGTACTTCAGCACGAAGGCCTTGATGCTCGCGGTGTCGAGCGCGACGTCGAAGCCGAAGCGCGCCAGCCAGGGCGACAGGCCGGTGTTGAGCCGGTCGGCGAACAGCGGAATCTGCTCGCGCAGCAGCGGCAGCTGCTTCGACAGGATGGGCACGATCAGCAACACCACCGCGAGCGCGATCACGATCGCCGCGACCTCGACCAGCGTGACCGCAACCACGCGCGGCACGCGGCGCCGCGCCAGCCGCTCGACCAGCGGGTGCAGCACGTAGGCGAGCACCGCGGCGACGATGAACGGCGTCAGCACCGGCCCCAGCAGCCAGACGATGAGCGCCGCGAGCAGGCTCAGAACGATCCAGGTGGCGGTTTGGCGTTGCGCGGGCGTGAACGTCATGAGGGGCGCGCCGCCTCGAAACAGGTGGCGAAGGAGAAGTGGCGGGATTCTACGGGTGGGGCAGCGCGGCGAGCCGTTGCGCCACCATCTCGCGGTCCGGTGCGTCGTCGACCTGGGCCAGGTAGGTGCGCAGGTCCAGCGCGGCCGCGTCGAACATGCCGAGCTCGGCCTGCACCAGACCGCGGTCGCGGCGCTCGTCCCAGGCCTGCGGCAAGAGCACGACCAGGCGCTGCATCACCGGCAGCAGGCGCGGCCAAGTCTGCGCACTGCGGTGGATTTCCTTCAGGTTACGCAGCATGCGGGCGACGACCTCGCGTGGCGCCGCCGCCTGCAGGAACAGGCCCATCGGCACGTCGAAGTCGCCCTGCAGGCCGCGGCTGCGCTTGTAGGGCGCAAGCAGTTCGTCGAGTTCCTCGCGCGACAGCGACTGGCCGCTGAACGGGTCGATCACGACCTCGCCGTGCTGCTGCCCGGTGTGCATGCGCAGCTTGACCAGAAAGTGCCCGGGGAAGGACACGCCGCGCGCCCGCAGCCCGATCTGCGTCGCCAGTTCCATGTACAGGATGGCCAGCGTGATCGGGATGCCGCGCCGCGTCTCGAGCACACGATGCAGAAAGCTGTTGTGCGGGTCGTAGTAGTCGTTGACGTTGCCGGCGAAACCCAGCTCCTGGAAGAAGAACCGGTTCAGCCAGCGCAAGCGCTGCACCGGCACCGCGTCGGCCGGGAAGCGCGCCTTGAGCTTGACCGCCAGCGTGTCGATCTCGGCCAGCACGGCCTGGGTGTCGAGTCGCGGAAATTCGTCCTGTGCGATCGAGACGGCGGCCTCGACGAGCGACAAGCTGGCGTCGTCGGCCACGAGCGTGGCGAAATATTCGAGCGCGGTCGGCGTCGCAAATTTCAGGGGGCCGGACATGGGGGCGAGTTTATCCCCGGCGCATGAACTGCCTGAACTTCAGCCCGCTGACGAGCAGCGTACCGAAATACAGCGCCGCGGCGCCGCCCAGGCACAGCGCCGTCCACCCGATGCGCTGCCAATGATGGGCGCCTAGGCCTATCCAGTCGATGTGGTGTTCGGCCCACCACAGCAGCGCGCCCAACAGCGTGGTCGCAAAGGCCACCCGCAAACTGAACGCACCCCAGCCGGGCTCGGGCGTGTAGGCCCCGACACGCTTCAGGCCGATGAACAGCCACAGCGCGTTGATCATCGCGCCGACGCTGATCGACAGCGCCAGGCCGACGTGGCCGAGGAAGGGCACGAAGGCGAGGTTCATCAGCTGCGTCAGCACCAGCACGGCGACCGCGATCTTCACCGGCGTGCGCGTGTCCTGCCGCGCGTAGAAGCCCGGCGCCAGGATCTTCACGCCGACCAGCCCCATCAGCCCGACGCCGTAGCCCATCAACGCGGTCGCCGACTGACGCACCGCGAGCGCGTCGAAGGCGCCGTGGTGGAACAACACCGAGATCAGCGCGGTCGGGAACACCAGCAGCGCCACCGAGCACGGCAGCGCAAGCAGCATCACGAGGCGCAGGCCCCAGTCGAGCAGGCCCGAATAGGCGGCGGCGTCCTTGCGGCCGTTGGCGGCAGACAACTGCGGGATCAGCACGATGCCCAGCGCAACGCCGAGCAGGCCGGTCGGGAACTCCATCAGCCGGCTCGCCCAATCGAGCCACGAGACCGCGCCGACGCCCTGGTGCGTCGCGATCTGCGTGTTGATCAGGATAGACACCTGCGCCACCGACACGCCGACCAGTGCCGGCGCCATCTGGCGCATCACGCGGCCCACGCCCGGGTGCAACCAGGCCGCGCGGATCTTGCCGGGCAGCAGCCCGATGTGCGGCAGCACGCCGATGCGCCGCAGCACCGGGAACTGGATCGCCAGCTGCACGACGCCGCCGACCATCACGCCGACCGCCTGCGCGTAGATCGGCTGGACGCCCCAGCGCTCGAACAGCGGCCCCAGCCACAGCGCCGCGGCGATCGAGGCCAGGTTCAGCAACACCGGCGTCGCTGCCGGCACGACGAAGCGCTTCCAGGTGTTCAGGATGCCCGCGGCGAGCGAGACCATCGAGATCAGCCCGATGTAGGGGAACATGATGCGCGTCATCACGACCGCGCCGTCGAACTCCTTCAGGCCCGAGGCCATCAGGAACACCATGACCGGCGCGGCGACGACGCCGACGATGCAGGTCAGCACCAACACCCAAAACAGGATGGTCGCAACCGCGTCGATCAGCGCGCCGGTGGCGGCCTCGCCGTCGCGTGCCAGCGTCTCGCCCAGGATGGGCACGAACGCCTGCTGGAACGCGCCCTCGCCGAACAGCCGGCGCAGGAAGTTGGGGATGCGGAAGGCGACGTTGAACGCGTCCATCCAGGCGCTGGCGCCGAAGGCGTTGGAGACGGCGATGTCGCGCGCCAGGCCGGAGATCCGCGAGACCAGCGTGAGCAGCGAGATGGTGGAGGCGGCCCGCAGCAGGTTCATTGGGGGCGGATTATAGGTAGCGCTCGCTCACGTCCGGACGCCCGGTTTGCGGCCATGGCCAGTCGAATGCTATACTCGCGGTCTTTGCCCCACTCAACAAGCTACACCACATGGCCACCTCGTCCAAAGCCAAGAAGAAAACAGTTCGCATCGCTTCGGGTCTGAAGCGCGTGCGACAAGACGTGAAGCTCAACGCCGCCAACACCGCGCTGCGTTCGAAGTTCCGTACCGTGATCAAGAACGTGCAGAAGGCCGTCGTCGCTGGCGACAAGGCCAAGGCTGCCGATCTGTTCAAGACCGCGCAAGCCGTGATCGACTCCGTGGCCGACAAGGGCCTCTTCCACAAGAACAAGGCCGCTCGCCACAAGAGCCGCCTGTCGGCCAAGGTCAAGGCGCTGGCTGTCGCCGCCTGATCGTTCGGGGCAAAGAAAAGCAAAGGGCTCGCACTGCGAGCCCTTTTGCATTTCCGGGTGCGGCGCTGCGTTCAGAGCAATACCGCCACCGGCACGGCGAGCTGGTAGCCGACACCGCGCTCGGTGACGATCAGCTCGGGCTGCGACGGGTCGGCCTCGATCTGCCGCCGCAACCGCAGAATCTGCACGTCGATGTTGCGGTCGTAGACCTCGGCGCTGTGCAGCCGTGAGAGGCTCAGCAACTGGTCGCGCGACAGCACCCGCTGCGGCGCCCCGCAAAACGCCACCAGCAGACTGAACTGCCCGTTCGTCAGCTCGATCGCCTCGCCGCCCGCCTTGGCCAGACGACGCGTGCGCAGGTTCAGCTCCCACCCGGCGAATCGGAACGCCCGCGGCCCGGAGGACTCCGTCGCCCCGATCGGCTCCTGCATGCGCGCGCGTCGCAGCTGCGCCCGAATGCGCGCCAGCAGTTCGCGTGGGCTGAAGGGTTTGACGACGTAGTCATCGGCGCCCATTTCCAGGCCCATCACCCGGTCGGCCTCTTCGGCACGCCCCGTCAGCAGGATGATGGGCACGCGCGCGCGCTGACGCAGCTGGGCCGCGAGCTGCAGACCACTCTCGCCGGGCAGCCGCACATCGAGCAGCACCAGGTCGATCGCCTCGCGTTCGAAGACCTCACGCATCGCCGCGCCGTCGGCGGCCAGGCTGATGCGCAACTCGTTGGCGCCCAGGTAGTCCTGCAGCATCTGACGCACGGCAGGCTCGTCGTCGACGACGAGGACGTGCGGTTCGGGGTTCTCGACCATGCCGCTCATTGTGGAGCGAATGGCCCGCCGAACGCCGGCGCGTCCGCGACTTGCGTATGCTTCGCAGACCTTGGATGCCCCCCCGCACTCATCCGTCGCCAACGCCGCGCCGCATGCACGCTCGTCGCGCCGGCTCGTGGCGACCGCGGCGGCACTGGGCGTGCTGGCCTACATGCTCACCGGCTACTGGCTCTGGGTGCTGCGCGATCACCGGATCGACTTCACGAACCGCCAGATCCACCTGCAGACCGTCGCGGTCGCCGAGCACGTGCTGCTGGTGGGCGAGTCGGTGGACAGCGCGCTGGCCGCACTGGCGGACGACTTGCGCAGCGGCCGCCTGGTCCCCTCCCCCGACGCATTGCGCCTGCGCCTGGGCGGCCACACGCACCTGCGCTCGTTGAGCCTGCTCGATGCCGACGGGCACGTGCTCGCGTCGTCGGCTGATGCCGGCCCGTCGAACACGGCCACGACGCTCGAACTGACGCACGCCGTGCCCGACGCGCCACAGGGCGTGACGCGCGTGACCGCACGCATCGACCCGCAGTTCATCGCCAGCTTCTTCTCTCGCGTCGCGTATGCGAGAGATGCCCACGTCGGCCTGTTCAGGCCCGACGGCAAGGCACTCGCCGGCGACATCGACCTGGCCGCCGAATTCGGCACTGGCGACCGTGCCGCCCTGTTGCAGCAGCTGCTCGCGGCGGGCCGCGACGCCAGCACCGAACATGGTCACGTGTTCGCCGCGGCCCGGGCGATCAAGGGGCTGGACATGGTCGCCGTGACGCTGCGCGAGCGCGATGCCGTGCTGGCGCCGTGGCGCGCCTACTTCGTCAACGCGGCCGTCGTCACCACCCTCGCGCTCGCGGTGCTGGCGTTCATCGTCAGGCGCCTGCTGTGCGAGATGCAGGCCCGGGTCGAGGCCCAGGCGACGCTGGAGCGCACGCGCGACGAATTGCAGGTGCGCCTGCAGCGCACGCGCCGCCTCGAGTCGCTGGGGCGGCTGTCGGGCGGCATCGCACACGACTTCAACAACATCCTGGCCGTGGTGCTGGGATGCGGCGACCTGTTGCAGCAGACGGTGGTGCCGGGCAGCGCCCAGGCGCGGCAGGTCGACCAGGTGCTGCGGGCCGGCGAACGTGGCAAGAGCCTGGTCGCACGCATCCTCAGCTTCAGCCGCGGCGGGGCGCGTGCGCACAGCGTGATGGGCCTGGACGCCGTGGTCGGCGAGGCGATGGAGCTGCTCGCCGCCACGGCACCCGCCTCGATCCACCTCGACCTGGCGCTCGAGGCCGACGACGCGCGGGTGCTCGGCGACCCGTCGCTGCTGTTCGAGGCGCTGAGCAACCTGTGCACCAACGCGGTCAACGCGATGCCGCAGGGCGGCACGCTCGCGGTCCGCACCGCGACCCGGCGCGTCGACGCCGAACAGCCTTTGTCGCACGGCACGCTGGGCGCGGGAACCTGGGCCGTGATCAGCGTCGTCGACGACGGCCACGGCATGGCGGTCGACGTCATCGAGCACCTGTTCGAGCCCTTCTTCACCACGCGTGCGGCGCAGGGCGGCACCGGCCTGGGGCTGGCGATGGTGCACGGCGCGGTGCGCGAGATGAGCGGCGTGATCGACGTGCGATCGTCCGCCGGCCAAGGCGCCCGTTTCGAACTGTGCTTCCCGCTGACCACGTCCGCGGTGGCCGCCGAGGTCGATGCGGTGCCTGCCGCATCGCGCGGCGCCGGGCAGGTGGTGATGATCGTGGACGACGAGCCGGCCCTGGTCGCGATGACCGAGGACGTCGTGGCCGGTCTGGGCTACGAGCCGGTCGGCTTCGTCGATCCGCGCCAGGCGCTGGCTGCACTGCAGGCCACCCCCCAGCGCTTCGACGTGGTGCTGACCGACCAGGTCATGCCCCACCTGACGGGCACGGAACTGGCGCGCCGGCTGCACGGGCTGCGCCCGCAGCTGCCCGTGCTGCTCGCCAGCGGCTACGGCGGGCCGGACCTGGACCGCCAGGCCGAGGCCGCCGGCGTCAAGGCGTTGCTGCAAAAGCCGCTGCACCGCGGCGAGCTCGCGACCCACCTGGCGCGGGCCCTGGTCCTGGCCTGAGTCGCGTTGCGCGCTCGATTGCATTTGCAATCGAGCGGCGCCAGCGCGACATCGATTCGCAAGACGGGCGTCACAGCATCGGCTGACCGGTCCGACGCGGGCGCCTGCCTGCGGCGGGGACCGGCCACCTGCCATCCACCTTGTCCAGAGGAGCCGTCATGAAGAAATCCATGCTCATCGTCGCGACCACCGTCGCTTGCCTGTCCACCTTGTGCGCCACGCTGGTGCGGGCCGACGACTCGGCGCGCCCGCTGACGCGCGAAGAGGTCGTCGCCCAAACCCTGGCCGCGCGCCAGAGCGGTGAACTCGCCGTGCTCAATGCCGGCGGCACCTGGACGCCCGCCGCCGCGCCCGCGCCGCTGACGCGCGAAGAGGTCGTCGCCCAAACCCTGGCCGCGCGCCAGAGCGGTGAACTCGCGGTGCTGAACGCTGGTGGCAGCTGGACGGCGAAGACGGCCGAGGCACCGAAGACCCGCGACGAGGTCATCCACGAGTTCATGCTCTCTCATCAGTCCAGCGACGCATTCGAGCTGGAGCACTCGCTCTGACCTGAGCCGAGAGACCCCGTGCATCACCCGCGACGCGGGTGATGCACCTCAGTTCGGCTTGGGCGACTCGGGCACCAGGCACGCCTCGGTCAGCTGGAGGTGATTGTCCTTGGCGAAGTTCATCACGAAGTCCCAGGCCATCGGCTCGATGGCCTTGAGTTCTTCGTTGACGATCACGCACTTGATGCCGTTGATCGTCCGCGGCACGCACAGCGGCGAATAGCCGATGAAGGCGCCGATGCCGCTGCGCACCCCGTCGGGCCGGAAACACGACATCGCGCCGGCCAAGCGCTCGGCCCAGTCGCTGGGGCGGAACGTGTGACCGTCCAGGGTCACGCCCTGGATGAAGAATTCGCGCGGTTTCGGGTTGCTCATCGGTTCGGGGCGGCCGGGACTGTCCGGCCAGGCAGGACGGTCCGTCCACAGCGGCCGTCGTGCGGCACGCGCCATTGTGCCGTGAATGTGTTGCAGTGCAGCACGCTCGGTGCCCAGAGAGATCGCTTGCATGCGGAATTCATCGGCATTTCGGACCCGGGATTTAGAATTGACCCGGAGCGGGAGGTGACCAGCGCACCCCCGCTCATTCATTTCCACCTCGGAGTCACGCGATGAATGCCCCGGACAAACTGCCCCTGCCCTCGCCCGAACCCCATGTGATGAAGACCTACGGCCGCCTGCCGGTGGCCTTGTCGCACGGCCGAGGCTGCTGGCTGTGGGACACCGAGGGCAAGAAATACCTCGACGGGCTGGGCGGCATCGCCGTCAACACGCTGGGCCACGCCCACCCCCGCCTCGTGGCCGCGCTGACCGACCAGATCGGCAAGATCATCCACAGCTCCAACTACTACCTCGTGCCGCTGCAGGAGCAGCTCGCCGCCAAGCTGTGCGAGCTGTCGGGCCTGACCAACGTGTTCTTCTGCAGCACGGGTCTGGAAGCCAACGAAGCCGCGCTGAAGATCGCGCGCAAGTACGGCCACGACAAGGGCATAGACCGCCCCGAGATCATCGTCTACGAGGCCGCCTTCCACGGCCGCTCGATCGCGACGCTGTCGGCCACCGGCAACCCCAAGGTGCAGGCCGGCTTCGGCCCGCTGGTCGAGGGCTTTGTGCGCGTGCCGCTGAACGACGTCGCGGCGATCGAGAAGGTCGCGGCGACGAACAAGAACGTCGTCGCCGTGTTCCTCGAGGTGATCCAGGGCGAAGGCGGCATCCGCCCGGCCACGGTCGAATACCTGCGCGAGGTGCGCCGCGTCTGCGACGCCAACGGCTGGCTGCTGATGCTCGACGAGGTTCAGTGCGGCATGGGCCGCACCGGCAAGTGGTTCGCGCACCAATGGGCCGGCATCCAGCCCGACGTGATGCCGCTGGCCAAGGGCCTGGGCTCGGGCGTGCCGGTCGGCGCCGTCGTCTGCGGGCCGAAGGCGGCCAACGTGTTCGGCCCCGGCAACCACGGCACAACCTTCGGCGGCAACCCGCTGGCGATGCGCGCCGGTGTCGAGACCATCCGCATCATGGAAGAGGACGGGCTGGTGGCAAACGCGGCGACCGTCGGTGCCGCGCTGAAGGCCGGGCTGGAGCGCGAACTCGCGGGCGTGAAGGGCGTGACCGAGATCCGCGGCCAAGGCCTGATGATCGGCATCGAGCTCGACCGCTCTTGCGGCGTGATCCTGAACCGCGCGGCCGAGGCCGGGCTGATGCTCAGCGTGACGGCCGACAAGGTGATCCGCCTCGTGCCCTCGTTGATTTTGAGCGCCGACGAGGCGGCACAGATCGTCGCGATCCTGTGCCCGATCATCAAGGCCTTCTTGAGTGAAGACCGCAGCGAACCGTCATGAAACCCGGCATGAGCCTGATCAAACACTACCTTCAGTTCAAGGACTTCCGCGCCGAGGAATACGCCTACCTGTTCGAGCGCGCGGCCACGATCAAGAAGCGCTTCAAGAACTACGAGAAGTACACGCCGCTGGTCGACCGCACGCTGGCGATGATCTTCGAGAAGGCGAGCACGCGCACGCGCGTGAGCTTCGAGGCCGGCATGTACCAGATGGGCGGCTCGGTCGTGAACCTGACGACCGGCGACAGCCAGCTCGGCCGCGCCGAGCCGATCGAGGACAGCGCGCGCGTGATCAGCCGCATGGTCGACATCGTGATGATCCGCACCTTCGAGCAGACCAAGATCGAGGCCTTCGCGGCGAACTCGCGCGTGCCGGTGATCAACGGCCTGACGAACGAGTACCACCCGTGCCAGATCATCGCCGACATCTTCACCTACATCGAGCATCGCGGGTCGATCGAGGGCAAGGTCGTGGCCTGGGTCGGTGACGGCAACAACATGGCCAACACCTGGCTGCAGGCCGCCGACATCCTCGGCTTCACGCTGCACGTCAGCACGCCGGGCGGCTACGAGATCGACCCCAAGATGGCCGGCGTCGCCAACCCGGCCTGCGTGAAGGTCTTCAAGAGCCCGCTTGACGCCTGCCGCGGTGCGCACCTGGTCACCACCGACGTGTGGACCAGCATGGGTTTCGAGGCCGAGAACGCGGTGCGCATGAAGGCCTTCGCCGACTGGTGCGTGGACCGCGAGATGATGGCCGCCGCGCACCCCGAGGCGCTCTTCATGCACTGCCTGCCGGCGCACCGCGGCGAGGAGGTCGAGGCCGAGGTCATCGACGGCCCGCAGTCGGTGGTCTGGGACGAGGCCGAGAACCGTCTGCACATGCAGAAGGCGCTGATGGAATACCTGCTGCTCGGCCGCATCGGCTGAGCACGCCACTCGAACCAAGGCCGCGATGAAGCTGGCACTCGTCGCCGACCTGCACGCGAACCGCGAGGCGGTGTCCGCCGTGCTCGCGCATGCACAGGCCCAGGGCGCGCAACGCCACGTGTTCCTCGGCGACTTCGTCGGCTACGGCGCCGACCCGGGCTGGGTCGTCGACTGCCTGCGCGAGCACGTCACGCGCGGTGCGCTTGTCGTCAAGGGCAACCACGACGCGTCGGTCGTGCAGGGGCCGCTGCCCAGCATGGTGACGGATGCGCGCCAGGTGGTCGAATGGACACGCGCGCAACTCGACGCCGAGCAAATCGCCTTTCTCGCCGGCCTGCCCATGACGGTGACCGAGGGCGACCTGCTGTTCGTCCACGCCAACGCGTGGGCGCCGGCCGACTGGGGCTACATCGTGAGTCGCGGCGACGCGGTGCGCAGCATGCACGCCACCAACGCCCGTTTCACCTTCTGCGGCCACACCCACATTCCGGCGCTGTACCACCTGATGGCCACCGGCAAGTCGGGCGACTTCGCACCGGCACCGGGCGTGAACATCCCGCTGTCCGAACAACGCCGCTGGCTGGCCATCCCCGGCTCGGCCGGCCAGCCGCGCGACGGCAACCCGGCGGCCTGCTACGCGATCTTCGACACCACCGCGCAGGCCATCACCTTTCACCGCGTCCCCTACGACCACGACACGGCCGCCGCCAAGGTCCGTGCGGCCGGCCTGCCCGAACGGCTGGCCGAGCGCCTGACCGATGGAGACTAGGGCCTGTCATCGTATGAATCACCCCCGCGTGGCATTCCACAGAGCCTGCAATCTAGGCGCAAACCGGAGCCGGGGTGGGGCCCCGTCGAGGATTTGCAACGACGAGTGCGGGCTCTGTGGAGTGCCACCCGAAGGGCCGGGGCTGCAAGGGGCGCCGCGCGTCGTTGCAAACCTCGGTCGGGGGAAGACCCCGACCGTCGGCTTGCGCCTAGCGCTGCACCCCTTGCAGCCCCGGCGCGGGGGCGATTCATACGATGACAGGCCCTGACCCCACGCTGCGCCCCGGCGCGCTCGAGGTCGGCCAGGTCATCGACGGCTTCCGGCTCGACGAGCGCGCGCACCAGGGCGGCATGGCCAACCTGTGGCGCGTGACACGCGTCGAGCCCCCGCCGCCCGGCGAGCCCGATCTGCCGCTGATCATGAAGGTGCCGCGCATCAAGGGCGGCGACGACCCGACCACCATCGTCGGCTTCGAGGTCGAGCAGATGATCATGCCGTCGCTCACGGGGCCACACGTGCCCCGCTTCATCGCCAAGGGCGACTTCACGCGGCTGCCCTACATCGTGATGGAGCGCATAGCCGGGCCGTCGCTGAAGCCGCGCTTCGACGCCGCGCCCTTAGCCCTGGCCGAGATCGTCGCCATCGGCGCCAAGGTGGCGACGGCCCTGCACGACTTGCACCGTCAGCATGTCGTGCACCTCGACGTGAAGCCCAGCAACATCCTGTTCCGGCCCGAGGTCGACGGCCGCGGCGGCGAGGCGGTGCTGGTCGACTTCGGCCTGTCGCGCCACGACCAGCTGCCCGACCTGCTCGACGAAGAGTTCGAGCTGCCGATGGGCACCGCGCCCTACATGTCGCCGGAGCAGATCCAGTTCGTGCGCAGCGACCCGCGCAGCGACCTGTTCGCGCTCGGCGTGATGCTCTACCACCTGACGACCGGTGCGCGGCCCTTCGGCGCGCCGACCAGCGTTCGCGGGCTGCGCGAGCGGCTCTACCGCGACCCGCCCTCGCCGCGCGAGCTGCGGCCCGACTGCCCGCCGTGGCTGCAAGAGGTGATCCTGCGCTGCCTCGAGGTCGATCCCGCGCGGCGCCAGCAGACCGCTGCGCAGCTCGCGTTCGACCTGCAGAACCCCGACCAGGTCGCGCTGACCGAGCGCGCCGCACGCGTCGCGCGGGCCGGGCGGCTGGGCGTGCTGAAACGCTGGTTCAAAGCCATCGGCGCCGACGCGCGCAGCGACGGCGGCGCCGCAGAACAGACCGTGAAGAGCCCCATCCTGCTCGCCGCGGTCGACGTGCTCGGTGCTGAACCCGCGCTGCTCGAGTCGGTGCGGCAGACGGTGCAGCGGCTGTTGCAGACCGCGCCCGGCGCGCGGCTCGCGTGCCTGACGGTGTTGAAGATCAACCGCATCGCGATGGACGAACTGGTCGACCCCGACGGCAGCAGCAAACACCTGAACCTGCTGGTGCAGCTGAAACACTGGGCGCGCCCGCTGGCGCACGCGATCGCGGTGCCGGGTGGCGAGCGCGCGACCGGTCGCGTGACCTTTCACGTGCTCGAAGCGCCCGACGCGGCCAGCGCGATCGTCGACTACGCGCGCAGGAACCAGGTCGACCACATCGTGATGGGCGCGCGCAGCAGCGGCGGGCTGCGGCGCTACCTGGGCAGCGTGTCGGCGCAGGTGGTCGCCGAGTCCGACTGCACCGTGACGGTGGTGCGGGCGGCGGCGGCGGGCAACTGATTCAGGCCGGCAGCGGCCACACGGCCGCGCCGCCGACCGCGTAGAAGCGCCGTCCCGCCGCAGCCGGCATCAACCAGCCGCCGGTGAACTCGCCGAAGGCCGGCAGCACCGCCGCCCGCTCGTCGGCGACGAAGCACGGCAGGCGCACGCTGTCGTACCCGCGGCCATACAACCGACACGCCGGGTGCAGGTGGCCGGCGAGCACGAAGTGCGTGGCGTGCAGCTGCGGGTGGTGGCAACACGCGAACGGGCCCATTGGGTGCGGCTCGTCGACGACCGCGATGCCCAGTTCGTTCGGCGGGTCGCCAGCGCGGCTGTCGTGGTTGCCGCGCACCAGCGTCATCGCGAGGCCCGCATGCCGCGTGCGCCAGAGTGCCAGCGCCCCCAGCACCTGCGGCGTGCGTGCGGCCGCGGCGTGCAGGAAGTCGCCGAGGAAGACGATGCGCTCGGGGCGGCGTTGCGCGATCAGCGCATCCAGGCGCGCCAGGTTTTGTTGCGTCGTGCCACCCGGCACCGGCTGACCCAGCGCGCGAAAGCTCGCGGCCTTGCCCAGGTGCAGGTCGGCGACGAACAGCACGCGACCGGCCGGCCACCACAGCGCGCCCTCGGGCAGCAAGTGCAGGGTCTCGTCGGCCCAGCGGACTTCGCAGTCCGGGGCGGCCAGGTCAGGCAACGCGGTCGATGCAGAGGGGTCGGCAGGCACGCCGCTATTGAACCAGAAGTGTGTGCTCAGCCGGGCAACAACGCGGCCAGGGTCTGCAGCGTGTCGGCGTCCGCTATCGTCTTGTCCTCGCGCCAGCGCAGCATGCGCGGGAAGCGCACCGCGATGCCGCTCTTGTGGCGCGGGCTGCGCGCGATGCCCTCGAAGCCGAGCTCGAACACCAGCGTCGGCCGCACGCTGCGCACCGGGCCGAAGCTCTCGACCGTGGTCTTGCGGATGACGGCGTCGACGCGCGCCATCTCGGCATCGGTCAGCCCCGAATAGGCCTTCGCGAACGGCACGAGCTTGCGTTCGGGTTCGCCGGGCGCGCCATCCCACACCGCGAAGGTGTAGTCGCTGTAGAGGCTGGCGCGGCGGCCGTGGCCGCGCTGCGCGTAGATCAGCACCGCGTCGATGCTCAGCGGGGCTATCTTCCATTTCCACCAGGTGCCGACGTCCTTGGTGCGGCCGACGCCGTACTGCGCGCCGCGCTGTTTCAGCATCATCCCCTCGACGCCCATCGCGCGCGCCGACTCGCGCTGGCGCGCGAAGTCTTCCCAGTGGTCGGCGACGAGCACCGGGCTCGCGACCAGCGATGGATGTGGTGCGTCCGCCAGCAAGGCATCGAGCAACGCACGCCGCTCGACCTGCGGCTGCGCGCGCAGGTCGCGGGCTTGCCATTCGAGGAGGTCGTAGGCCAGCAGCACCACCGGCAGCTCGCGCAGCAGCTTGGTACCCAGCGTCTTGCGGCCGATGCGCTTCTGCAACTCGGCGAAAGGTTGCACCCGACCGTCGCGCCAGACCACGATCTCACCGTCCAGCACCGTGCCGTCGGGCAGCATCGCGCCCATCGCGGCGAGCTCGGGGTAGCGATCGGTCACCAGCTCTTCGCCGCGCGACCACAGCCACACCTGGCCGGCGCGCTTGACCAGCTGAGCGCGGATGCCGTCCCACTTCCACTCGACCAACCAGTCCGCCGGCGGGCCGAGCGCGGCGTCGAAGGCCTCGAGCGCGAGGTTGAACGGGTGCGCGAGAAAGAAGGGGTAGGGCTGGCCGCTGGTCTCGCGCGCCTGTTCGCCGGCGTGTTCGGGCGCGATCAGCGCGGCATAGTCGTCGGCCGTGGGCTGGCCGCCGAGATGGGTGTAGCCCATCAGCCGCTGCGCGACGCTCTTCGCGTCGATGCCGCCCACCGCCGCGAGCGCCTGCGTGACCTGCAGCCGCGACACGCCGACGCGGAAGCCGCCGGTGATGAGCTTGAAGTAGACGAAGCGCTCGTCGGGCGCGAGCTGTTGCCACTGCAGGCGCAGCGCGGCGGCGACCTGCTCGGGCGGCGCCTTGCGCAGCGGCAGCAGCTGCTGTTCGACCCACTCGGCCAGACCGCGCTCGTGCCACTGGGTCGGCGGCGGCAACAACAACGCGATGGTCTCCGCCAGGTCGCCGACCGCCTCGTAGCTCTCGTCGAACAGCCACTCGGGCAGTCCCGCCGCCTCTTGCGCCAATGTGCGCAGCAGCTTGGTCGGCACCAGCTGGCGCGGCTTGCCGCCGGCCAGAAAGTAGACCGCCCACGCCGCGTCCTGTGGCGGCACGACGCGCAGGTAGCGTTGCAACGCGGCCTGCTTCGCCAGGCTGGAGGTGCTCGCGTCGAGCTCGCGGTACAGCGCGGCGAAGGCCTTCATGGACTCGTCTCAGACACCACGCCTTCGGCGGCCTTGTCCGCGACATCCTCGTCCCCGTATTCGGTCTTGAAGGCCTGCGCGTCCAGCCCCTGCTCGCTCAGCCAGCGCACCAGCACCGCGACGCTGCCGTGCGTGACCAGCACGCGCTCGGCGCCCGTACCGCGGATCGCGCTCTGCAGCCCGGGCCAGTCGGCGTGGTCCGACATCACGAAGCCGCGGTCGACGCCGCGCCGGCGCCGCGTGCCGCGCAGCTGCATCCAGCCGCTTGCGAACGCGTCGGCGCAGTCGCCGAAGCGCTTCATCCACGGCGTGCCCTGGGCCGATGGCGGCGCCAGCACCAGCGCGCGCCGCAGCAGCTGCGCATCGACCCGCGGGTCGCTCGCGTGCAGCGTGGGCGGCAGCGCGACGCCGGCCGTGCGGTAGACGGCGTTCAACGGCTCGACCGCGCCGTGCACGATGAGCGGGCCGATGCTGGCGTCGACGCCGTGCAGGATGCGCTGCGCCTTGCCGAACGCGTAGCAGAACAGCACCGACGCGCGGCCGGTCTCGGCATTGCTGCGCCACCAGGCGTCGATCTCGGCGCACAGCGCGGCCTGCGTGGGCCAGCGGTAGATCGGCAGGCCGAAGGTCGACTCGGTGATGAAGGCGTCGCAGCGCACCGGCTCGAACGGCGCACAGGTGCCGTCGGCCTCGGTCTTGTAGTCGCCCGAGGCGACCCAGACCCGGCCGCCAAGTTCCAGCCGCACCTGGGCCGAGCCGAGCACGTGGCCGGCTGGGTGCAGCGAGACGCGCACGCCGTGGTGGTCCAGCGCCTCACCGTAGGCCAGCGTCTGCAGGTTGATCTCGGCGCCCAGCCGCGTGCGCAGCGTGCCGGCGCTGTCGGTGTGCGCGAGGTAGTGGCGGTGGCCGACGCGCGCATGGTCGGAATGGGCGTGCGTGATGACTGCGCGTTCGACCGGGCGCCACGGGTCGATGTAGAAGTCGCCGGGCGGGCAGTACAGCCCCTCGGGGCGCGCGACGACCAGGTCGCCGGGGCGCGAAGCGGCATCAGGCGTCGATGGGGCAGGCATCACCATGCACCATCATCGCAGCAGCAACGCGTCTCCGCTGTCGGACACGAGGCCGGCGACACGGCAGGCGGGCCCTGACCATTTGGTTCAGTCCTCAACTATTTTTGAACCCTCGCCGTTCAGTGTGCGATTTAACCGACACCACGCGATTTCGCGCGGTGCTACCTTTGCATCCGCCATGAAGAAGCTCTGGGACATCTCCCCCCCCATCGCCCCCGATTCGCCGCTGTTCCCGGGCGACACCGGCTACTCGCAGCAATGGACCGCGACCATCGCGCCGGGCTGCCCGGTCAACCTCAGCGCGATCACGATGTCGCCGCACATCGGCGCGCACGCCGATGCGCCGCTGCACTACGGCGAGGGCGCGGCCACCATCGCCCAAGTCGATCTGGCGCCCTACCTCGGGCCCTGCCGCGTGATCCACGCGATCGCCTGCGGCCCGCTGGTGCGCGTCGCCCACCTCGCCCACGCGCTGACCACCGACCTGCCGCCGCGCGTGCTGGTGCGCACCTGCGAGACGGCGCCGACCGCGTGGTCACCCGAGTTCAGCGCGTTCGCGCCCGAAACCATCGAGGCGCTCGCCGCACGCGGCGTGCAGCTGGTCGGCATCGACAGCCAGTCGGTCGACCCGGCCGACAGCAAGACCTTGGACAGCCACCACACCCTGCTGCGCCTGAACCTGCGCGTGCTCGAGAACCTGGTGCTGGACGACGTCGCCGCCGGCGACTACGAGCTGATCGCCCTGCCCCTGAAACTGACGCTGGCCGACGCTTCCCCGGTCCGCGCCGTCCTGAGAGAACTGTGATGACGACACGCCAAGACTGCCTGGCGCTCGATGCGAGCGACCCCCTGCGCGCGCTGCGCGACGAGTTCGCACTGCCCGACGGCGTGATCTACCTCGACGGCAATTCGCTGGGCGCACTGCCCAAGACGACTGCGGCGCGCGTGCAAGAAGTCGTGACCAGCGAGTGGGGTGTGGGCCTGATCCGCAGCTGGAACACCGCCGGCTGGATAGCCCTCGCGCAGCGCATCGGCAACAAGATCGCGACGCTGGTCGGCGCCGGCGAGAACGAGCTGATCGTCGGCGACTCGACCTCGGTCAACCTGTACAAGGTGCTGAGCACCGCGATCGCGCTGCAGAAGGTCGACGCGCCGGCGCGCCGCGTGATCGTCTCGGAACGCAGCAACTTCCCGACCGACCTCTACATCGCCGAGACCCTGGCGCGCGAGCACGGTTTGACCCTGGTGCTGATCGAGGCCGACGAGCTGCCTGCGCACCTGAACGACCAGCTCGCGGTGCTGATGCTGACGCACGTGAACTACCGCACCGGTCGCATGTTCGAGATGGCCCAGGTCACGCGCGCGGCCCACGCCGCAGGTGCACTCGTCGTGTGGGACCTCGCGCATTCGGCCGGCGCCGTGCCGGTCAACCTGAAAGGCACAGGCCCCGCCGACGAAGCCGCCGACTTCGCGGTGGGCTGCGGCTACAAGTACCTGAACGGCGGCCCCGGCGCGCCGGCCTTCGTCTGGGCGCACCCGCGCCACACTGCGCGCATGGACCGCGAGCAGCTGCGCCAGCCGCTCTCGGGCTGGCTGGGCCACGCGGCGCCGTTCGAGTTCACGACCGACTACCGGCCCGCGCTGGGCATCCAGCGCTTCGTCTGCGGCACGCCCGCCTTGCTGGCGATGTCGGCACTGGAGTGCGGTGTCGACGTGTTCTGGCGTGCCGAGGCGCACGGCGGCCTGCCGGCGCTGCGCCGCAAGTCGCTCGCGCTCACGTCGCTCTTCATCGATCTCGTCGAAGCGCGCTGCGCCGGTCACGGCCTCAGGCTCGTCACGCCGCGCGAAGCCGCGCACCGCGGCAGCCAGGCGAGCTTCGCGCACGAGACTGGCGGCTACGCCATCATGCAGGCGCTGATCGCGCGCGGCGTGATCGGCGACTTCCGTGCGCCCGACCTGCTGCGTTTCGGCTTCACGCCGCTGTACAGCAGCTTCGCCGACGTGTGGGACGCCGTCGAGCATCTGAAGGCCGTGCTCGACAGCGGCGAATGGAAAGAGGCGCGCTTCCACCAGCGCGCCGCCGTGACCTGATACGCGAGCTCGCCGCCATGACCAGCCCCACCGAAAAAATCGTCGCCGACGAAGGCGCCAAGCTCGACTTCTCGCAGGACATGAGCTACGGCGACTACCTGCACCTCGACGCGGTGCTGGGCGCACAGCACCCGCTCTCGCCCGCGCACGACGAGATGCTGTTCATCGTGCAGCACCAGACCAGCGAGCTGTGGATGAAGCTGCTGCTGCACGAGTTGAGCGCCGCGGTGCGCTGCATCGCGAACGACGAGCTCGGCAGCGCGTTCAAGATGCTGGCGCGCGTCAGCAAGATCATGGAGCAGCTGGTGCACGCCTGGGACGTGCTCGCGACGATGACGCCCCCCGAGTACTCGGCGCTGCGACCCTACCTGTCGAGCAGCAGCGGCTTCCAGAGCTGGCAATACCGCTGCATCGAGTTCATGCTCGGCAACAAGAACGCGGCCATGCTCAAGCCGCATGCGCATCGGCCCGAGATCCTGGCGCATGTCGAGGCGGTCTACCGCGCCCCTTCGCTGTACGACGAGTCGCTGCGACTGCTCGCGCGCCGCGGCATCGCCGTCCCGGCCGAGCACCTGGAACGCGACTGGACCCAGCCCCACACGATCAGCGACGCGGTCGAGGCCGCCTGGCTGATCGTCTACCGCGACCCGAAGGCGCACTGGGACCTGTACCAGCTCGGCGAGGAACTCACCGACCTCGAAGACACCTTCCGCCTTTGGCGCTTCCGCCACGTCACGACGGTGGAGCGCGTGATCGGCTTCAAACGCGGCACCGGTGGCACCGGCGGCGTGAGCTACCTGCGCAAGATGCTGGACGTGGTGCTGTTCCCCGAGATCTGGCGGCTGCGCACCAACCTCTGAGGCCAGTGGTGCTTCACGCGGGTGGCCCGGCCATCAGCACCGACTCGACCTGCTTCAACAGCGCCGGGTTCGGCACCGTCTGGCCCATCACCAGCAGCGCGAAGTTGTCGGCCATGGTCTCTTCCGGATGGAAGATGTAGGCGGTGTTGCCGCCGAGGCGCTTCAGGTACTGGGGCACCTGCTCGGGCGCGTGCCAGACCGGCTGGCCGTCACGGCGCACCGGCAGCGTCGCGGTGCCGGATGTGGTGACTTCGAGCAGGCGCACGTCGAGCACGTCGAAGAAGCTCTCGCCGGCTTTCAGGTCGGCGCGGCGTGCGACGAGCAGCGGCATCAACGCGACGGTGCGGCCGTCGAGCGTGGTGCGCATCAGGTGACGGTCGTGCGTCGCGTCGGGGTTGGCGATGCGCAGGTCCACCCATTCGGCCGGCCATTGCAGCGGCGCGGCGGGCTCGAGGCCGATCAACGCGTAGAGCCGGGTCGCCAACGCCGGTGCACGGCGCGAAACGACATGGAACAGCTCGTGGGCCAGCACGAAGGTGTCGGTGCGCGGGTCGTCGGGCAACGACGCCACCGGCAGCACGACCGCGTTCGCGCGCGTGTAAGGCGCGTTCGCGGAATCGCGACCGTTGCTGTGGATCAGCAGCACCTCGGGCGGCAACGGCACGCGCAGCGCCTTGAAGCGCGGCGCCAGGGTCGCCAGCGCGGTCTGCCAGCGGGCTTCGAGTGGCGGCGTCCATGGCAGCACCGCATCCGCACAGAACGCGCGCAACTGCTCACGGCTCACCGGTGTGCTCACACCGAGGGTCGCGGCACGGTGGAACGCGCCGGTGGCGGCGACCCAATCGTCGGCCGCGCCGAGCACGGCCCGGCCCTGCCCGACGCTGGCGAAGCGCACAGCCGAGGCGCCGAAGCGCGCGGCCTGTTCATCGGAGACAGCGGCCCCCGCCCGCCAGGGCAAGGCCATGAGCAGCGCGGCATGCGCCAGTGCGCGTCGTCGGATCGTCAAGCAGGGCTCCAGGGTGAGTCGTCCAGGCGCACGGATGCTACCGCGGGCCAGCGACCGCCCGGGGCCGTGCTCATCCGGTGTGCGCGCCGAACACGAACACCGTCTTCGCGTGCCCTTGCGGGCTGACCTTGACCTCGCGCTCGGCAAGCCGCTTGCCGTCCAGCGCGGCGCTGACGCGGTACTCGCCCGCGGGCAGACGAACCAGCATGAACGGGCCCTCGGCCTTCGCGTCGAGCATGACCCGGCCGGTGTGGTCGACGATCTTCACCATCGCATCGGCGGTGTACTCGTCGCGCGCACCCGCGTGTTGAAACAGCTCGATCGTCAGCGGGTAGTGGGCGGACTGGGTCTTGAACCAGCGCGCGGAGTCGTCGCCGACGCCACCGGACACGTAGGACATGTAAGCCTCCACGCGCACATCGTGTGCCGGCGGCGGGCCCTGCTCCGCGGCCGCTGCGTTCAGCGAGCAAGTTGCTGCCAACAGCGCCGAAGCGCCGGCCACTGACCACATCGTCTTCATCATGATGAACTCCTTCGTTCGATGACCTTGATGGGCCGGGGCCGGGCCTGTCGCGGCCCGATGCGGCCCGCCTTTCCGCGCGCTCAGCCCAGGTTGACCGGCACGAAGATCTTGTCGCCGTCGCGCTGCACCAGCAGCGCCACGCTCTTGGGCTTGCCGGCCAGCACGCTCTTGACCTGGTCGATGCTCTGCACCGGCTTGCCGTTGATTGCGAGCAGCACATCACCCGCCTCGATGCCGGCACGCGCCGCCGGGCCGGCCACGTTCTCGATCACCATGCCCTGCTCGATGCCGGTCTGCTTGCGCTCGTCGCGGGTCAGCGCGCGCAGCCCCAGGCCGAGCTGGCCGGGCTTCACGTCGCCGCTCGCATCGGCCACTTCGGTCTTGTCGGCATCGGCGTTCAGGAGCTTGGCCTCGATCTCGCGCGGCGCGTGGTCGCGCCAGACCTTGAGCCTGACCTTCTCGCCGGGCGCTGCCAGGCCGATCAGGCTGGACAGCTCGCCGCCGCGCACCACCGGCTCGCCGTTGACCTCGGTGATCACGTCGCCCGACTTCAGGCCGGCTGCAGCCGCCGCGCTGTTCGGCGCCACATTCGCGATCAGCGCGCCGTCGGGCTTCTTCAGGCCGAACGATTCGGCCAGCGCCTGGTTCAGGTCCTGCACCGTGACGCCGAGGCGCGCGTGCGTGGCCTTGCCGGTCGCAACGATCTGGTCCTTTACCTTCAAGGCCACGTTGATCGGGATCGCGAAGCTCAGGCCCTGGAAACCGCCGCTCTGCGAATAGATCTGCGCGTTGATGCCGACGACCGAGCCGCTGCCGTCGAACAACGGACCGCCCGAGTTGCCGGGGTTGACCGCCGCGTCGGTCTGGATGAACGGCACAACCGAGTCGCCCGGCAGCGAGCGGCCCTTGGCGCTGACGATGCCTTGCGTGGCGGTCTGCTCCAGGCCGTAGGGCGCGCCGATCGCGAGCACCGGGTCGCCGACCTCGAGCTGGCGCGGGTCGCCCAGGCGCACCACCGGCAGGCCGGTGGCGTTGATGCGCAGCACGGCGATGTCGGTGGTCGTGTCCGAGCCCAGCACCTTGGCGGTGAACTCGCGCCGGTCGCTGAGCTTCACGGTCACGTCCTTGGCCTCACGCACGACGTGGGCGTTGGTCAGGATCAGGCCGTCCGAGCTGATGATGAAGCCCGAGCCCAGGCCCTTGAACGGCACCTGGCCGCCGCGCGGGCCGCGTTGCTGGAATCCCGGCATGCCGCGGAAGAACTTGAAGAACGGATCGTCCTCCATGCCTTCGGGCAGGCCTTGTTCTTCGGCCGTGGCCTTGTGCATGCCGGCGACCGTCACGCCGACGACGGCCGGGCCGCTCTGCTTGACGATGGCGCGGTAGTCGGGCACGCCTTGCGCGCTCAGCATCGGCACTGGAGGCGGGGCGACGGCAGCGTTGGTGTTCGCCGCCACCTGCTCGGCCGCGGGCTTGCTCTTGAGCCAGCTCGGCGTCAGGTCGATGGCACTCGCGGTGCCGACGGCCAACACACCAGCGGTGATCAGCGCGGCGGTCAGGGGTTTGATCTTGATCATGGCGACTCCTTCTGGGTTGTCACAAGCGCGTGATTGCGCATGCGGCAGAAGATAGGGTCGCGAGGTTAGGCGTCAATTAGCGGTCGGTTAAGCCAAGGTTAAGTGGGCCAGGCGTCGGTACCCCGACGCCGGCCGTGTGCCCCATCTCAAGGCGTCAGCGTCACGTCGCCGAAGTAGGACAGGCCGTGGCCGTGCGTGTTGTCGGCATCGGCCGAGACGGCCACGCCGATGACCTCGGGCACCTTGCCGTCGGACTCGTCGCCGAACATGCGCTGGTAGTCGGCCACCAGGTTGCGTCGCGCCGTCACCCATTGACCGAGCTTGGCGCTGCCGCTTTCGAGCACGATGAAACGGATGCGCTTGGTGAACGCATTGACGAGGCCGGTGTCGGGCGGCAGCTTGTTGTCCCACACGTAGCACAGCGTCTCGCCCGGCACGTCCTGCCCGGTCACCGATTGCGCGATCCCGAGCCGCGTGCGCTCGCCCAGCGACAGCTTGGCGGTGTCGAACGCGAAGAACACGCACAGCTTGGCCGCCGAGTCGTCGCCAGGCCGGGTCTTGATGTCGGCCTCGTCGATCAGCTTGTCGACGCGCCAGCGCCACGCGATCGTGCTGCTCGCGCCCACTTGGGCATGCAGCGCATGGACGAGGTTGCCGTACGAGTCCTCGGCCTCGACTTTCAGCACATGCGCGCCGGCCAGCTCGACCACGGTGAACTTGGTCGGCTGCTTGTGCGGCAGCGTCGCGAACTTCCAGGCGGCGGGCGCTTCGCCCAGCGGCGCCGACGAGAACGGAACGATCGCGACATCGGTCGCGGCCTGCGCCGGCACGCCCAGGACGATGCCGAGCAGCAGCGCCAGGGCTGTGCCGGAGAGCGTGTGTCGGGATGCCGTCAGCGCTTTCATCAGGCGGCTAGTGTAGGCAGAACCGCACCAAAACGCGCAAGCCCCCCAGAGATGAATTCCCTAGGACGACCTCGGCCCCGTGGCGCTCGGCCACGCTGCGCACGATGGCCAGGCCCAGGCCGGTGCCAGGCTCGTCGCCGGCCGCGTGGCGGTAGAAGCGGTCGAACACGCGCTCGCGGTCAGCCGGCGCGATGCCGGGGCCGGCGTCGTCGACCTGCAGCGTGGGCACGCCGGCATCGTCGAACACGCGCACCTCGACACGCGAACCGGTCGGCGCGTAGCGGACCGCGTTGTCGGCCAGGTTGCGCGCCAGCGCGGTCAGCGCCGCGGCATCGCCTTGCAGCGTCACCGGCGCGGCGGCCATCAGTTCCAGCGTCGTGCCGCGGGCGGTCGCGAACGGCACGGTCTCGGCGACGGCCGCGCGCACCAGCTCGCTCAAATCGACGCTCGCGTGCACGACCGTGGTCGCACCGGGCTCGGCGCGCGCCAGTGTCAGCAGTTGTTCGACCAGCCGCGCCGCGCGGTCTATGCCCTGGGTCAGCGCGCGTGCCGCGTCGCCTCGGGCCGCGTCGTCCGGCGCGCGCAGCAGCAACTGCATCTGCAGCTTCAGCGCCGTCAGCGGCGAGCGCAGCTCGTGCGCCGCGTCGGCGACGAAGGCGCGCTGCGCGCCCAGCGAATCGCCCAGGCGCTGCAGCAGGCCGTTCAGTGCAGCGACCAGCGGCGCGACCTCGTCCGGCAGACCGGCCATCGGCAGCGGTTGCAGCGACTGCTCGTCGCGTGCCTTCACGCCATCGGTCAGGCGCTGCAGCGGCGCGAGCGCGCGCGCCGCCAGCCACCACAGCAGCAGCGCCAGCACGGGCGCGATCAGGAACAGCGGCGACACGCTGCGCAGCGCCGCGTCGGCGGCGAGCTTCTGGCGGATCTGCAGCGGCTGCGCGACCTGGATCACGCGGTCGCCGGTGGCCACGCTGAAGGTGCGCCAGGTCGTGCCCTGCACCGCGATGTCGGCAAAGCCCAGCAGCGCGCGCGTCGGCAAATCGCTGCGCAGCCGCGGCGGGTAGATGACCCGGCCGTCGGCGGTCCAGATCTGCACCACGAAGTCGAGCTGCTCGTCGTTCAATGTGTTCGCCTGCGCCGGCGCGATCTCGCCCTGGTCGCGCAGCGACAGCGCCATCTGGCGCAGCTGGTAGTCGAACAATGCCTCGGTCTCGGCCAGCACGTTGCGGTAGGTGAGCCCGCCCATCACGAGCGCGGTGACCGCGAGCATGCCGAGCAGCGCGAGCAGCACCCGAACTCGGATCGAATTCATGCGACCGACTTAGGCGGGGTGCCGACGAAGTAGCCCACCCCGCGCACGTTCTGGATGAAGTCGGCACCGAGCTTGCGCCGCAGCTGGTGGATGTAGACCGACACGGCGTTGCTCTCGATCTCTTCACCCCAACCGTAGAGCCGGTCCTCGAGCTGGGCGCGGGACAACAGTGCGCCCGGGCGCTGCATCAGCGCCTCCAGCACCGCGAACTCGCGCGCCGACAGCAGCACCGGCGCGCCATCGTGCGTGACCTGACGTGTCGCCGGATCCAGCGTGACGCCGCCGAACGCCAGCGCCGGTTCGGCGCGGCCGCTGTGGCGGCGCGCCACCGCGCGGATGCGCGCACCGAGTTCGTCGAGGTCGAAGGGCTTGACGAGGTAGTCGTCGGCACCGGCGTCCAGCCCGGCCACCTTGTCGCCAGGACCATCGCGCGCGGTGAGCACGATGACCGGCGTCGCGTCCTGGCGCGCCCGCAGCGCGCGCAGCACGGCGAGGCCGCCACCGGGCTCGGTCTCGGCGCCCGGCGCGGCGGTGGCGGGCAAACCCAGGTCGAGCAGCACGAGGTCGAAGCGCTCGCTCGCGAGCGTGCTCTGCGCCGAGCCCGCATCGCGCACCCAGTCGACCGCGTGGCCTTCGAGACGCAGCGCACCGCGCAGGCTCTCGCCAATCATCCGGTCGTCTTCCACCAACAGCAGTCGCATGCGAAAAGCATACCCTGCGCTGGCGGCCGGGCTTCAGCCCCCAGGATCAGCCAGCACGCTGGCCTGTTGCAGATGGCGCCGCATCAGCGCGGCGGCGACCTCGTGGTCGCCGGCCTCGAGCCGCGCCAGGATGTCCAAGTGCTCGCGGCACGAGACCGCGACACGCTCCGGCCCGTGCGTCCAGTAGACATTCGTGAAGCGACGCAGCCGGTTCTGCTGCTGGATCGCCATCTGGAAGAAGCGGTTGCCCGACGCCGCCGCCAGCCCTTCGTGGAACTCGGCGTTCAGCTCGAACAGCGTGATCGCGTCCGCATCGCGCCAGGTCTTGCGCAGCATGGCCTCGTGGCGCGCGCGCATGTCGGCGAGCCAGTCGGCGGCCAGCGTGAAGCCGGGCTCGGTGAGCGCGGCCGGCTCGATCAGCAGCCGGAAGCGGTAGCTCTCGATCCGCGTCGCTGCGTCGCGGATCGACGACACGAAGGCCCAGCCGTGGCCGGTCTTGCGTTCGACCTGGCCGACCTCGGCCAGCCGCGCCAGCACCTTCAGGATGGTCGGCCGGGTGACGGCGTAGCGGCGCATCAGGTCGGCCTCGGACACGTCGGTCGGCAGCGCGCCTTGCAATCTGTCTTTTGCGATGGCAAGGAACACGCGGTCGGCGTCCTTCACCGGCGGGTCGAAGTCGAGTGCCGCGAGTCGCGCGCGCGGCCCGTGCAACCGGTAGCCCGCGCCCGGCATGCGCTTGAGCACGCCGCGGCGCTCGAGCACCGCGAGCGCCGCGCGCACCGGCGTGCGCGAAACACCGAGCTGCTGCGCAAGCGCGACTTCGGTGACGGCCGCACCGGCGTCGAGCGTGCGCAGCCACTCGACTGCGCGCGCGGCGATGCGCTGCTGCAGCGGGGACAATTCCGCGTCGGGGGCCGCGCTGCTCGCAGTCGTCGATCGCCGCGTGGGTGTCTTCAATGGGGGCCTTCAAATCAGATGTTGCATGTGATCATAAAATACATCATCATTCGCCGCAATCGGATTCAAGAACAAACCACGCGATGACCGAACCCTCCCCGCTGATCGAGATCTCCGGCACGCCGCACGAACGCGGCATCTCCTACGGCCAGCAGGCCGCGGCGCGCATCCACCGCGGCGCGGCGCACTACATGGCGCAGCTCGAGCGCTCGGCCTTCGCCTGGGCCGACGTGCGTGCCGCCGTCGCCGAGTACCTGCCGACGATCGAGGCCTTCGACGCGACCTTCGTCGCCGAGATGCGTGGCATCGCCGAAGGCGCGGCGATCGACTTCGAAGCCATCGTGCTGCTGAACGCGCGCACCGAGATCCTGCAGATGGCGACGCGCCGTGCACGCGCCAACGCCGCGGTCGTCGACGACGACCCGGACGGCTGCACCGGCGTCGTCGTGATGCCGCAAGCCGCCGCGGCCGGCCGGTTGATCCACGCACAGAACTGGGACTGGAAGGCCGAATGCGCCCACACCGCGGTCGTGCTCAAGGTGCGGCGCGACGACGGCCCCGACGTGCTGACCTTCACGGAGGCCGGCGCACTGGGCCGCTGCGGCATGAACTCGGTCGGCATCGCGATCACCGCGAACTACCTCGAGTGCGAACGCGACTACCGCGAGATGGGCGTGCCGCTGGCGCTGATCCGCCGCAAGGTGCTCGAGCAGGAACACCTGGCGCTGGCGATGCGCGCCGTCTACACGACGCGCAAGTCGGCCTCGAACAACATGATCGTGAGCCATGCGCAAGGCGTGGCGATCGACTTCGAGTGCGCACCGAACGAGACCTTCCAGGTGCACCCGACGAACGGCCTGCTGGTGCACGCGAACCACTGGGTCAGCCCGGTCGCGCTCGCCAAACTCACCGACACCGGCATCGCCAGCACGCCCGACAGCCTGTACCGCGACCTGCGCGTGCACGGCCTGCTGGCGCCGCACGCCGGCCGCATCGACCGCGAGACCGTGAAGGCCGCGCTGTTCGACGACTTCGCGTCGCCGTGGTCGGTGTGCCGGCCGCCGCGCCCCAGTCTGTCGAACAACCTGAGCGCGACCGTCGCGATGATCGTGATGGAACCCGCGCTCGGCGTGATGGAGGTCGCGATGCTGCCCGGCATGAACCGCGAGTTCACGCGCTACCAGCTGACCAGCAGCTTCAAGGCACTCGCCGCCTGACCCTTCTTCGATCCGCAGGACGCTTGCCATGACCCACCCTCTTCTTCGCCGTGTCGCGGCCGCGGCCGCGCTGGTCGGCCTCTCGCTTGCGGCCAGCGCGCAGACGCCGACCACGCTGCGCGTGCGCCTGAACGCCGACATCCGCTCCACCGACCCCGGCGTGAACCGCGACTACAACACCGACGTGGTCCAGCAGCACATCGTCGAAGGCCTGGTCGCGATGCGCGAAGACACCACGCCCGGCCCGCTGCTCGCCGCGAAGATCGACGTCGCGAAGGACGGCAAGACCTACACCTTCAAGCTGCGCGACGGCGTCACTTTCCACAACGGCGCGCCGTTGACCGCCGACGACGTGGTCTGGAGCTGGAAGCGCTACCTCGCGCCGGCCACGCAGTGGCGCTGCCTGCCCGAGTTCGACGGCCGCGGCATCTCGAAGATCACCAACGTCAGCGCGCCCGACCCCAAGACCGTGGTGTTCACGCTCGACAAGCCGTCGGCGCTGTTCCTGCTGACGATGGCGCGGCTGGACTGCGGTGGCGCGGGCATCGTCCACCGCAGCTCGGTCGGCGCCGACGGCAAGTGGCTCGCGCCCATCGGCACCGGCCCGTTCAAGCTCGGCGAATGGAAACGCGGGCAGTACGTCGAGCTCCAGCGCTTCGCGGCCTACGCGTCGCGCAGTGAGCCGATGGACGGCCTGACCGGCGGCAAGAAGGCCGAGGTCGAGCGCGTGCGCTTTCTCGTGATCCCCGACGACGCGGCGGCCAAGGCCGCTCTGCTGGGCAACGGGCTGGACCTGCTGACCGACATCGGCGTCGCGCAGCTCGGCGACCTGAACGGCCAGCCCAACATCCAGCTCGACAAGGTGACGACCGCGAACATGGTCGGCATCCTGTTCCAGACCCGCGACCCGCTGCTGAAGGACGTGCGCATCCGCCGCGCGCTGGCGCTGGCGATCGACACGCCCGAGCTGGTGCGCGGCGTGACCAACGCGCTGGCGCGGCCCAACAACTCGGTCGTGCCCAGCGTGAGCCCGTACTACGGCGCGGTCGAGTCCGTCGGCTTCAAGACCGACATCGCGGCGGCCAAGAAACTGCTCGCCGAGGCCGGCTACACCGGCCAGCCCATCAAGATGCTGACCAACAAGCGCTACGCCGCGTCGTTCGACACCGCGGTGCTGGCGCAGGCGATGGCCGCGCGCGCCGGCATCAAGATCGAGATCGAGGTGCTGGACTGGGCCACCCAGCTCGACCGCTACAGCAAGGGCGATTACCAGGCCATGGCCTTCGTCTACTCGGCGCGTCTCGACCCCTCGCTCGCGTTCGACATGCTGGCCGGCCCCAAGGACACGCAGCCGCGCAAGGTCTGGGACAACCCCGAGGTGCAGGCCAAGCTGGTCGAGTCGATGCAGATCACCGACAAGGCCAAGCGCCAGGCGGTGTTCGACGAGCTGCACAAGCGCATGCTCGACGAGGTGCCGCTGATCCCGCTCTACAACGGTCTGCAGTTCACCGCCGCGAACAAGAAGGTGCAGGGCTGGCACAGCTGGCCGGCCGAGGTGCCGCGGATGTGGAACCTGAAGCTGGCGCGCTGAGTTCCTGATCTGACCTGATGCTCGCCTACATCGCCCGCCGGGTCGCGATGACCCTGCCCACGCTGCTGCTGGTCGCGCTCGCGGTCTTCGTGCTGATGCGCTTGATCCCCGGCGACCCGGTGCTGCTGATGCTGGGGGATTCAGCCGACGCGACCCAGCTCGCCGAGGCGCGCCGCCAGCTCGGGCTGGACCAGCCGCTGCCGCTGCAGTTCGTACACTGGCTGGGCCAGGTGCTGACTGGCGACTTCGGCAACTCGATCAGCAACAGCCAGCCGGTGTTGCCGCTGATCCTCGAGCGCTTTCAGGTCAGCGCGTCCATCGTGCTGGTCGCGGTGCTGATCGCCGCGCTGATCGCGGTGCCGGCCGGGCTGATCGCCGCGTGGAAGCAGAACCAGCCTCTGGACGTGATGATCGTCGGCGGCGCCACGCTGCTGCTGTCTGTGCCCAGCTTCTGGCTGGGCCTGTTGCTGTTGCTGGGCTTCGGCATGAAGCTGGGCTGGCTGCCGGTCGTCGGCTACGTGCCGCTGACCGAAGACCTGGGCCAGGGCCTGCTCTACATCGTGCTGCCCATCGTCACGCTCGCGCTGATCGAGACCGGCGTGCTGACACGCATGTCGCGCGCGAGTGCGATCGAAGTGCTCCGGCTCGAATACGTGACACATGCTCGTGCCAAGGGCTCACCCGAATCGCAGGTGCTGCTGCGCCACGTGCTGCCGAACGCGTTCGCGCCGACGCTGACGCTGATCGGCCTGGTGCTGGGCCATTTGCTCGGTGGCATCGCGGTGCTCGAGACCGTGTTCACGCTGCCCGGCCTGGGCCGCCTGCTGGTCGATGCGATCTTTGCGCGCGACTACCCTGTGGTGCAGGGCGTTCTGCTGTTCACCGCGCTGATCTATGTGGTGATCAACCTGCTGGTCGACCTGTGCTACCCGCTGTTCGACCCGCGGGTGGCGGCCCAATGAAGCTGCGCGCCAATGCTTTGATCGGCGGCGTGCTAATTGGCGCGGTGCTGGTCGTCGCGCTGATCGCGGCGCTCTGGACACCCTACGACCCGCTCGCGATCGACCTGATGAGCAAGCTGAAAGCCCCGTCGGCCGCGCACTGGCTGGGCACCGACGAGTTCGGCCGCGACGTCGCGAGCCGCGCGATGGCCGGCGCGGCGTCCAGCGGCTTCATCGCGCTGTTCACGGTGGTCGGCGCGGTGCTGCTGGGCACGGTCGTCGGCGTGCTCGCCGGCTTTGTGCGCGGCTGGACCGACCGGCTGCTGATGGCGGTCAACGACGCGCTGCTCGCCTTCCCCGGCATCCTGCTCGCGCTCGCGGTGATGGTCATCATCGGCGCGAGCCGCGTCGGCCTGGTGATCGCGCTGACGCTGGCCTACGCGCCCTCGGTCGTGCGCGTGGTGCGCGGCACGGTGCTGTCGCTGCGCGAGAAGGAATACGTCGAGGCCTCGCGCATGATCGGCAACCCCGAGTGGGTGACGATGGTTCGCCACGTGCTGCCCAACTGCATCGCGCCGGTCGCGGTGCTGGCGACCAGCATGTTCGGCTGGGTGCTGCTGTCCGAGAGTGCGCTGAGCTTTCTGGGCCTGGGCGTCGCGCCGCCCGCGCCGACGTGGGGCAACATGCTGTCGGGCGCGCGCAGCTACCTCGAATCGGCCGTGTGGCTGGGCCTGGCGCCGGGGCTGTGCATCGCACTGACGCTGCTGGGCATCAACTTGGCTGGCGACGCGCTGCGCGACCGGCTCGACCCGCGCATGCCATGAGCGCCGACGCCACCTTTCTGACCGTTGACGGCCTGCGCCTGGTCGCCGAGCGCAGCGGGAACACCGTCGTCAACGACGTGTCCTTCGACGTCAAGCGCGGCGAGTTTCTCGCGATCGTCGGCGAATCGGGCAGCGGCAAGACCATGGCCGCACGCGCCATCCTCGGCCTGCTGCCGCCGGGCATACGCCACGCCGGCGGGCACATCACAATGGACGGCACCGAGCTGCTAACGCTCGCGCCCGAACCTCTGAGAAAGCTGCGCGGCGCGACCATCGGCATGGTGTTCCAGGAACCCATGGTGTCGCTGAACCCGGCGATGCGCATCGGCGCGCAGATGGCCGAGGGCCTGAAGCTGCACACCTCGCTGAGCGAGCTGCAGATCCGCGAACGCATCCTGGCGATGCTGGCGCGCGTGCAGATCCGCGACCCGCAGCGTTGCATCGACGCGTGGCCGCACGAGTTCTCGGGCGGCATGCGCCAGCGCATCATGCTGGCCAGCGTGATGCTGCTGAAGCCCGCGCTGCTGATCGCCGACGAGCCGACGACCGCACTCGACACGCTGACGCAAGGCGAGGTGCTGGACCTGATGACCGAGCTCGCGCGGGAGCAAGGCACGGCCGTGCTGCTGATCACGCACAACCTCGGGTTGGTCGCGCGCTACGCGAAGCGCGTTGTCGTGCTGTGCAAGGGTGAGCGCGTCGAGATGGGCGCGACCGACCAGGTGCTGCGCGCGCCCATCCACGCGTACACGCGGCAGCTCGTCGATGCGCTGCCGCGGCGCAGCCCGACCATCGCGCGCACCGGCACACCGATGCCGCTGATCGAGGCGCGGCAGCTGAGCGTGAGCTTCGCCACGCCGAAGCGCGGCTGGCTCGGCCGCAGCGGCACGCACGTCGCGGTCGACGCGGTCGACCTGACCGTGCACGCCGGCGAGACCGTCGCCGTCGTCGGCGGCAGCGGTTCGGGCAAGACGACGCTGGGCCGCGCGATGCTGCGGCTGGTGCCGGCGTCGGGCGGCGAGGTGGTGTTCAAGGGCCAGCCGGTCGCGCCGCGCGGCGCCGCGCTGCACGACTTTCGGCTCGCCTGCCAACTCGTGTTCCAGGACCCGTACTCGTCGCTGAACCCGCGCCAGCGCATTGGCGACGCGGTGCACGAGCCGCTGCGCCTGGTGCCGGGCATGTCGTCAGCGCAGAGGGACGCGCGAGTCGCCGAGGTACTGGACGAGGTCGGTCTGAGCGGTTTCGGCAAGCGCTTTCCGCACGAGTTGTCGGGCGGCCAGCGCCAGCGCGTCGCGATCGCGCGCGCGATCGTGCGGCGGCCGGCCTTCGTCGTCGCCGACGAGCCGGTGTCGGCGCTGGACATGAGCATCCAGGCCCAGGTACTGGCGCTGTTCCAGAGCCTGCAGAAGACACACGGCTTCGCCTGCCTGTTCATCTCGCACGACCTCGCCGCGGTCGAGCAGATCGCCGACCGCGTCGTCGTGATAGAGGCGGGCCGAATCGTCGAGCAGGGCACGCGCGACGCGGTGTTCGACGCGCCGCAGCACGCCTACACGCGCGCGCTGCTGGCGGCGGCGCCGGTGCTCTGAGCCGCCGACTCGATCAGCCTGTCAGCCTTCAAGGTTCTCGTGGTGCGCGACCGCGCCGTGCTTCCAATAAGCGGCGGCACGCACGTGGTGGCGGTCGACGCCCAGCTCGTCGACCAGCACGCGCCGCACCGCGGCCATCGCGTGCGCCTCGCCGGACGCCCAGGCATAGCCCTCGCCGGCCGGCAGCGCGAGCGCGCGAGTCGCCTGCACCAGCGCGTCTTCGGCCGCCGCGGCATCGGCGACCAGCCACTGGACCTGCAGATCGGCGCGCGAAGTCAACACTTGCTGATCCGACGCGTCGGCGACCTGCGCGATCACGATCGCGCGCACGCCCGGCGGCAGTTCCGCGAGGCGGCGTGCGATCGCCGGCAGCGCGGTGATGTCGCCGATCAGCACGTGCCAGTCGTAGTCCAGCGGCACGACGGACGAGCCGCGCGGCCCGCCGATGGCCACCTGTTGACCAGGCCCCGCCTGGGCCGCCCAGGCCGCCGCCGGGCCGTCGCCGTGCAGCGCGAACTCGATGTCGAGCTCGCCGGCCGCGAGGTCGATGCGGCGCGGCGTGTAGTCGCGCATCAGCGGCAGCGCGCTGCCGGGTGCGGGCGGCACACGCTCGCCGTCCGGCCCGATCACCGGCAGCACCAGGGCCTGGCCCGGGCCGGGCGGCAGCATCAGCTTCACGTGGTCTGAGAACGAGGCGCTGACGAAGTCGTGCAGTTCGTCGCTCGTGAAGGTCACGCTGAGCAGGTGCGGGCTGACGTGGCGCACCGCGCGCACGGTCAGGTGACGCAGCTTCAGCGGATGGCGCACACGCTGGACGCTGCGGGCCCCGGGGAGTACGGTCGTGGATTCGCTCATGTGGGAAGGTTCCGCCGCGTTCGGCGGCTTTGGATAATGGTTGATATGATCCATCAATGTAGTGAACTCGGTTGACTATGTCAACCAACTTTCAATCAACCCCCCAGGACGACGATGGCATTGCCCGCTGACGACGAGGTGTTCGAGCAGCTGCACGCGCTGATCCACCGCTTCAAGTCGCACATGCACCACGCCGTGCGTGGCACCGATGACGACGCGCTCGCGCCGATGGAGGCGCGCGCGCTGAACTTCTTTGCGCGCGCACCGGGCAGCACGGCCAGCGACCTGGTGCAGCACTCGCACCGCGACAAGGCCCAGGTGACGCGCCTGATCAAGCAGCTCGAGGCGCGCGGCCTGCTCGCCGGCGCGCCCGACCCCGCCGACCGCCGCTGCCACCGCCTGCAGCTGACGGACCTCGGCCACGCGATGCAACGCACGATGCTGCAGCACCGCAAGCGCTGGGCCGCGATGCTGGTGAAGGACTTCAGCGCCGCCGACCGGGAACAATTGCTGACCCTGCTGGGCCGCATGCGGCGCAATATTGAGGGCTCGTCCGCACCCGCCGCCGAGCGTCACCGTTCACGCTGAGATCCGCCCATGCCCGCCACCCTGCGCAACACCTTGCTGTCGTTCCGAGACCTGCTCGTGACCTTCGGGCCGTTCATCGTGCTCACGGTCGCGCTACTCGCGGTCGCCTACTGGGTGCTCGACCCGACGCCGCCCAAGAAGGTCGTGCTCGCGACCGGCACCGCGCAAGGCGCCTACGCCGAGTTCGGCAAGCGCTATGCGCAGATCCTGAAAAACTACGGCATCACGGTCGAGCTGCGCGAGACCCAGGGCGCGGCCGAGAACCTGCGCCTGCTGCGCGACCCGAAGTCGGGCGTGGACATCGCCTTCGTGCAGGGCGGCGCCGGCGAGCGCTCGCACCAGCAGGCGAACGCGGTGGCCGCCGAAGACGACGACGAGGCCGGCGAGGTCTCGCTCGGCAGCCTGTTCTACGAGCCGGTCTGGCTGTTCTACCGCACCGACTCGGCCCAGCGCCTGCTCAAGGCGCCGACGCTGACCAGCCTGTCGCAACTGCAGGGCTGGCGCATCAACATCGGCGCCAAGGGCAGTGGCGCACCGAATCTGTTTCGCAAGCTGATCGAGGCCAACCGCATCGACCTGGCCGCGCTGACACCGGTGCGCAAGGCGCAGACGCCGGCCACCGTCGACCTGCTGGCCGGCGACATCGACGCGGTCGTTTTCGCCTCCGCCCCCGAGGCGCTGATCGTGCAGATGCTGCTGCAGACGCCGGGCATCGCGCTGTACGACTTCGCGCAGGCCGACGCGTATTCGCGCCAGTTCCCGTTCCTCACACCGGTGATCCTGCCGCGCGGCGTGGTCGACCTGGCCGGCGACATCCCACCGCGCGACGTGCGCCTGCTCGCACCCACCGCCACGCTGGTCGCGCGCGCCGAGACCCACCCGGCGCTGCTGCAACTGTTCGTGCAGGCGGCGCAGCAGGTGCACGGCAACGCCGGGTGGTTCCAGCACAAGGGCGACTTCCCGAAGGCCGGCGGCACCGAGCAGCCGATCGCGAAGGAAGCGCAGCGCTTCTACACCACGGGCACGCCGCTGCTGCAGCGCTACCTGCCGTTCTGGCTCGCCAACCTGATCGACCGCATGTGGCCGGTGCTGGTGACCATCGTCGCGGCGCTGATCCCGCTGTCGCGCATGCTGCCGCCGCTCTACCAGTTCCGCATCCGCTCGCGCATCTTCCGCTGGTACGCGCAGCTGCGCGAGGTCGAGAACGCGGTCGGCAAGGAACCGGCCGACGAGCTGCTGACCAAGCTCGGCGCGATCGAGGCGCGCGTCGAGGCCATCAGCGTGCCGCTGAGCTACGCCGACGAGCTGTACTCGCTGCGCAGCCACATCCAGATGGTCGAGAACCGGCTGCGCGCGACGACGGCGGTGCCGGCATGAGCGCGGCCAAGCCAAGAGTCGTCATCATCGGCTGTGGGTTCGGCGGCATCGAGGCGGTGCGCATCCTGTCGAAGGCCGATGTCGAGATCACGATGGTGGACCGCACCAATCACCATCTCTTTCAACCGCTGCTGTACCAGGTCGCGACCGCGGGCCTCTCCGCACCCGCGGTCAGCGCGCCGATCCGCCACACACTGCGGCGCGAGATGCAGCGCGGCAACCTGACCATCCTGCAGGCGCTGGTCACCGACATCGACGTGGCCGCGCGCCGCGTGCTGCTCGATGGCGATGGCGACGAAAGAGAGGCGCTCGACTACGACCACCTGATCGTCGCCGCCGGCGCGACCCACAGCTACTTCGGCCACGACGACTGGGCTGCGCACGCGCCGGGGCTGAAGACGCTGGCCGATGCGTTCGCGATCCGCTCGCGCGTGATCGGTGCGTTCGAGCGTGCCGAGCGCTGCACCGAGCCCGACCAGCGCGCACCGTGGATGACCTTCGTCGTGATCGGCGCCGGGCCGACCGGCGTCGAGATGGCCGGCACGATGACCGAGATCGCACAGCACACGCTGCCGCAGGAGTTCCGCCGCATCGACTCGACCCACACCCGCGTCGTGCTGATGGAAGGCTCCGACCGCGTGCTGGGCGCCTTCGTGCCGCAGCTCTCGCAACGCGCCCGCGAGCAGCTCGACAAGCTGGGTGTGGACGTGCGCACCGGCTGCAAGGTGACCGGCATCGACGCCGACGGCGTGAACTACGAGACCCGCGACGGCGACCACGTCAGCACGCACCGCCTGCCCAGCAAGACCGTGATCTGGGCCGCCGGCGTCGCCGGTTCGCCCTTGGGCAAGGCCATCGCGCAAGGCACCGGCGCGACGCTGGACCGCGCCGGCCGCGTCGTCGTCGAGGCCGACCTCAGCGTCGCCGGCCACCCCGAGATCGCGGTGATCGGCGATTTGGCCGCGGCCAAAAGCCATGGCGCCGGCGAGCCCAAGCCCGTGCCCGGCGTCAGTCCGGGTGCGAAGCAAATGGGCCGGGCCGCGGCGGCGAACCTGCTGCGCCGCATCAGCGGCGAGCCGACGCTGCCGTTCCGCTACGTCGACTACGGCAACCTCGCGACGGTGGGCCGCAAGGCCGCGGTCGTCGACCTCACCGTGCCGGTGTTCGGCGCCTTGCGTTTTTCCGGCTTCTTCGCGTGGCTGTTCTGGCTGTTCGCACACATCTACTTCCTGATCGGCTTCCGCAACCGGCTGATCGTGATGCTGGACTGGGCCTGGGCCTACTGGACCTACGAGCGCTCGGCGCGCGTGGTCGCGGAACCGCCGGCCTCCTAAAATCGACGCTGTCGGCACGACCGACCACCCCTGACCCGGAGCCACACCATGGACACCCGCACCTCCCCGTTCCGCCTGCGCATCGAGAAGGCGCGCGACGCGCTGAAGCGCCACGACCTCGCCGCGGTGCTGGTGCCGTCCAGCGACCCGCACCTGAGCGAGTATCTGCCCGAGCGCTGGCAGGGCCGGCAATGGCTGTCGGGCTTCACCGGCTCGATGGGCACGCTGGTGGTCACCCGCGACACCGCGGCCGTGTTCGCCGACAGCCGCTACTGGGTGCAGGCCGAGGCCGAGCTCGCGGGCACCGGCACCGAGCTCGTGAAGATCGCCACTGGCAACTCGACCCAGCACGTCGACTGGCTCGCCACCCACGTGCCGAAAGGCCAGACCGTCGGCGTCGACGGCAGTGTGCTGGGCCTGGCCGCGGCGCAGTTGCTGCGCGGCGCGCTCGACCGCGCCGGCGTGAGCTTGCGCACCGACTTCGACGTGCTCGCCGAGGTCTGGCCCGAGCGCCCCGGCCTGCCGACCGCACCGGTCTACGAACACCTCGCCCCCGAAGCGCCGCTACCACGTGCCGACAAGCTCGCGAAGCTGCGCGCGGCGATGGTCGCGCACGGCGCGACGCACCACTTCGTCTCCACCGTCGACGACATCGCCTGGCTGTTCAACCTGCGCGGCGCCGACGTCAGCTTCAACCCGGTGTTCCTGGCCCATGCGCTGATCGAGGCCAGCGGCGTGACGCTGTTCATCGCCGACGGCAAGGTGCCGCCGGCGCTGCGCTCGGTGCTCGCGGCCGACGGCGTGCGCCTCGCGCCGTATGCCGATGCCGCGCGCGCGCTCACCGCATTGCCGCCGGACTCCACGCTGCTGATCGACCCGAAGCGCATCACCTTCGGCCTGCGCAGTTTCGTGACCACGCGCGTCGTCGAGGCCATCAACCCGAGCACCCTGTTCAAGAGCCGCAAGACCGCCGCCGAGGCCGCGCACGTGCGCGAGGCGATGGCACAAGACGGCGCGGCGATGTGCGCGTTCTACGCCTGGTTCGAGGCGGCGCTGGGCAAGGAACGCATCACCGAGCTGACCATCGACGAGAAGCTCAGCGCCGAGCGCGCGAAGCGCCCCGGCTTCAAGGGCCTGAGCTTCAACACGATTGCCGCGTTCAACCCGAACGGTGCGATGCCGCACTACCGCGCCACCGCCGAGTCGCATGCCGTGATCGAGGTCCAACCCGGCGAAGGCGGCCTGCTGCTGATCGACTCCGGCGGCCAGTACCTGGGCGGCACGACCGACATCACGCGCGTCTGGCCGATCGGGCAGATCACGGCCGACCACCGGCGCGACTACACGCTGGTGCTGAAGGGCACGATCGCGCTGAGCCGCACGCGCTTCCCGCGCGGCACGCTGTCACCGATGCTGGACGCGATCGCGCGCGCACCGCTGTGGCAGCACGGCCTGGACTACGGCCACGGCACCGGACACGGCGTCGGCTACTTCCTGAACGTGCACGAAGGCCCGCAAAGCATCTCCAAGACCGTGCCCGACGCCCACATGGCGATGGAGCCCGGCATGATCACCAGCATCGAGCCGGGGCTCTACCGGCCGGGCCGCTGGGGCATCCGCATCGAGAACCTGGTGATGAACGTGCCCAGCACAACCACCGAGTTCGGCGAGTTTCTCGAATTCGAGACGCTGACGCTGTGCCCGATCGACACGCGCTGCATAGCCCGCGAACTGCTGCGTCCCGACGAAATCGACTGGCTCAACGCCTACCACGTGACCGTGCGCGAGCGGCTGAGCCCGCTGGTGAGTGGTGATGCACTGGCCTGGCTGACGCTGCGCACCGCCGCGTTCTGAGCCCGATCTGAACCATTCATCGGCGCGGCGTGCAGCCCATCCGGCTGCTGCCGCGGTTCATCGCACGCGGCTGGCAGCCCGTGCGGCGCGCTCCTAGAGTTCGTTCCATCGCACCACGACACGGTGCCCCACGAACCCCCAGGAGCCCACCATGTTCAGCCGCCTCGTCGCCTTCGCCGCCTCCCTCGCCATCGTCGGTGCCGCCTCGCTGGCCTTCAGCGCCAGCGCTCAGCCGGCCGCAGCACGTTCGGAACTGAAGCCGGTGCGCGTGATCCAGCTCGAGCGCGTCGTCGTGACCGCGAAGCGCCTGCCCAGCGACGTGCGCTGAGGTTTTCCCTTGCCGGCGGCCGCCGCGCCGCCCCTGTTTTGTCGTGCGCCTGACGCCCACCGGACTCCGGGTGTCAGGCGCTTTTTTCATGGGCGCTGCCGCCAACCCTGGCGGGCGCCCGATGAACGCCACTCCACCTCCACTGGCCCGCAACTGGAGCTGAACCGCTCGCCGCGCACGCGTTCATCCGCTGTTTTTGCGCTTCATTCGCGCCACACCGCCGTCCATCGCAAGCCACTGTCGCCGGCCGCAGAGCGCTCCTAAAGTTCTCTTCAACGCGAACCCCGGTTCGCGCCGTTGAACCCTCAGGAGCACACCATGATCGACCGCCTCTTCCTCGCCACGCTGACGTTCTGCCTGCTCGTCGCCGGGTCGCTCGCGATCGGCTCGGCGATGCTGGGCCTCGACACGCACCACACCAGGTCGGTGCATGTGGTGCAACTCGAGCCCGTCGTGGTCACGGCCAAGCGCCTCGCGGCCTCGGCCGTGGCCGTCACCGAACGCGTCGAGCCGGCGACCCAACGCGCGCAGTGAGGAACAGCACCTCGCGCTCGCGGCAGACCGCGAGCGCGCGGCTCCATCTTCTAGACGCCGACGCGCAGCAGGCGGGCCGACAAGGCCTGGGACAGCGTGTCGTCGCAGTCCTTCAGATGCGCCTTGGCATCGGCACTCAGCGAAGCACGGTTCTCGGCCGACTTGATGCGCGCCAGCAGGTCGATCGCCTCGACCCGGACCAGCCCGCGCGAGTCGGCGCGGCCCAGCGCCGCAGGCCGCAGCAGCAACGCCGTCAGCCGGCTCAGGTGCTCGCGCTGCAGCTCGCGGCGCGACGCGACGATGTCACCGCCGTCGCGCAGCTCACTCCAGATGTCGCGGTCCAGGCGACCATAGAGTTCGGTCAGCTGGAAGGCTTCGCCGCGCTTGGCACCGACGTCCTGGTTGGCCAGGATGCGCGCGGCCACCGCGTCGCCCATCAGGTGGTTCAGCAGCGCACGCTGCACCGCGAGCACGCGTTGCGACGGCGAGAACTCGGTCGTGACCGCGGCGCTGCCGATCTGCAGCGCGTCGCTGCGCTCCTGGAAGTCGGGCGCGAGCCGGCGCTGCAGCGCCGGTGACACGGCGAAGCTGTCAGCCGCGAGCAAGCCGCGCGAAAGCACGTCGAGCGCTTCGCGCTGCGCGGCGGCCGGCACCGGCTGCAGCGGGTCGCGGCCGCTGCCCGGGTGGTCGCGCAGCGTGCGCACGCCGCCGATCTGGCGCGCCAGCACGCCCACCGAACGGGCCACGTCGTTGATCGCGTAGTTCAGCGAGCGCCGCAGCACACCGTAGTCCTGATCGGTGGGTAGCGTGCGCGATTCCTGGCGCTTGAACAGATCGCGCGCGATCGCGAAGCGCTTGCGCACGAAGCCGGCCTGGTCGTTGCCGAGGTCGAAGTGCAAGGCCTCGGGGTCGATGCCGAGGAAGTTGTCTTCGTCGGTGCCGAAGGCCAGCTCGGGCTCGCCGCTGCGGGCCGCGATCTTCGCGAGCTCGGCCTTCTCGTCGGCCGGCGCGATCGGCTTGTAGGCGTACTCGATGGCCCAGTAGTCGTAGGGCCCGAGCGTGGTCTGGAACGGCGCCACGGTGCGCGCGCCGGGACTGGACAGGTTGATCGGCGCGTACTCCATCACCGAGCCGGTCAGTGCGTGGGTGCGCGTGAACTCGGGGTCGGCGAGCTGCTGCTCGCTGAACACCCGCGACGCGCGGAAGTTGTGGCGCAGGCCCAGCGTGTGACCGACCTCGTGCATGGTCGTGTCCTTCAGATAGTCGAGCACGAACGCTTCGGCCTCGGGGCCGGCCGGGTCGATGTCGCCGCGCGCAGCGAGCACGTCGAGTGCGTAACCGAGTTGCTCGGCACCGAGGTCGGCGGCTTCGCAGATGCGCGGGTCGAAACCCTGCGCGTCGCCACGCCCGGCCTCGAGTGCCGCGTTCGCTCCGGTGCCCAGCTGCATCAGCTTGTTCCAGTCGGTCGCGCTGGTGTTCAGGATCTGCGAGCGCGCCGCGCGCAGGTTGCGCGACGACAGGCTTTCGATGCCGATGTTGGCCGCCAGGATCTCGCCGCTGCGCGGGTCGACGTGGCTGGGGCCGATCGCACCGAACACCGGCGCCGCGTTGGTCATCCAGCGCACCGAGGCGCCGCCGTCCAGCGTGTCGAGGGCGTTGTCGTCGTCGGGCTGGATCTTGACCTCGATCGCGTTCTTGAAGCCGATCTTCTCGAAGGCCTTGTTCCACTCCAGGATGCCGGCCGTGATCACGGCGCGGTACTTGACCGGGATGGTGCGGTCGAGCACGTAGACGATGGGCTTGATGGGCTCGGACAGCGCCGCGGCCGGGTCCTTCTTCTCGAGGCGCCAACGGTCGACATGGTGCACGGCCGGCGTGCGCGCGAGGTCGTCGCTGAAATCGAAGTAGTTCGCGGTGAAGTAGCCGATGCGCGCGTCCGCCGCACGGGCGGCCATGGGCTGCTCGGGCAAGGCGGTGAGCGTGTAGTGCAGGGTCACGAACATGCTGCGCGGATCGGGCAGCGTGCGCGGCACGGTCGGCACCGGCGCGCCCGGCGGCGTGCCGGGCTGCGGCACCGCGATCGAGCCGGTGGCGTAGTGCGCCTGCACCTGCATCGACACCGATTCCGGCGTGCCGCGCAGCGCGGTGATCGCCGAGTTGCGGCCGTCGAAGGCATAGCCCTGGCGGTAGGTGCGCTGCAGGTGCATGCCGATGCCCAGCATGTCGTTGATGAACAGCGCGCCAGCATCGACCAGCACCGACTTGCGCTCGGGGTTCACGGCGCTGGCGACCGGCGTGCTCGCCAGCAGGCTGGGCGAGAACGCCGCGGCGATCGCGCGGCCTTCGGGCGTGCCGGTCTTGGCGGTGAACTCGGTGTTGCGCGCGATCATCTGCACCTGGTTGTGCACGCGCCGGAACTCGACCACACGCTCGTCGTCCATCAGCCCGCCGAAGACCATGGCCTCGCCGATGCCGGTGGCGATCTTGGGCGACAGGAAGAAGGGCTTGTTGAAGTCCTCCGGCCGCAGCTCGAGCCAGACCTTCTCGTCCTTTTGATAGAAGGTGACGAGGCCGTCGATCTTCTTCGCGTCCTTGATCACGGTCGCGAATGGCGTCGGGCTGCCGGGCGGCGCGACGGCCGGTTGCGGCGTGCCCGGCGCGACACCCGAGGCCGGCGGGCTCACGCCCGCCGCCGCGACCGGCCGGCCCGTGGGCGCCGCGCCGCTGGCCGCGCTCGCCGGGCCGCTGGCCGCGCTCGCGGCCGGCGGCGGCGCCGCAGGCGCCAGCGATGCACAGCCGCCGAGCAGCAGCAGCGCCGCCGGCAGCGCGCTGCGCACCAACGTGAAGGGAACCGAGGATGAGGAAGCGCGAGGCGTCATGGGCTGTGCACCAAAAAGTTGAGCGGCGCGCGGGGTGCCCGCGCGCCGCCCGGTCAGAGCGTTTCGAATCTTAGAGAGTTCAACGGCCACCCGTTATTTCAAGGCCTTGAAGCGCAGGCGATGCGGCCGCGCCCCTTCTTCGCCGAGGCGGCGCTTCTTGTCGGCCTCGTATTCCTGGTAGTTGCCATCGAAGAAGACCCACTTCGAGTCGCCCTCGCAGGCCAGGATGTGGGTCGCGATGCGGTCCAGGAACCAGCGGTCGTGGCTGATCACCATCAGCGAGCCGGCGAACTCGAGCAGCGCGTCTTCGAGCGCACGCAGGGTTTCGACGTCCAAATCGTTCGACGGTTCGTCGAGCATCAGCACGTTGCCGCCCTGCGCCAGCGTCTTGGCCAGGTGCAGCCGGCCGCGTTCGCCGCCCGAGAGCTGGCCGACCAGCTTCTGCTGGTCGTTGCCCTTGAAGTTGAACTTGCCGATGTAGGCGCGCGACGGCATCACGAACTTGCCGACGACGATGTTGTCGAGCCCGCCGGAGACGTCCTGCCACACGGTCTTGTCGGCCTGCAGGTCTTCGCGGCTCTGGTCGACGAAGGCCATCTTCACGGTCGGGCCGACCTTCACCGTGCCTGAGTCGGGCTGTTCCTTGCCGGCGATCATGCGGAACAGCGTCGACTTGCCGGCGCCGTTCGGGCCGATGATGCCGACGATCGCGCCGGCCGGCACCTTGAAGCTCAGGTTGTCGATCAGCACGCGCTCGCCGAAGCTCTTGGTCACGCCTTCGAACTCGAGCACTTCATGGCCCAGGCGCTCGCCGACCGGGATGAAGATCTCGTTGGTCTCGTTGCGCTTCTGGTAGTCGGTGTCGCTCAGTTCCTCGAAGCGCGCCAGGCGCGCCTTGCTCTTGGCCTGGCGGCCCTTGGGGTTGGCGCGCACCCATTCGAGCTCTTTCTTCATCGCCTTGGTGCGGGCGTCTTCGGTCTTCTGTTCTTGCTCGAGGCGCTGCTCCTTCTGGTCCAGCCAGGTGGAGTAGTTGCCCTTGTACGGAATGCCGCGGCCGCGGTCGAGTTCGAGAATCCACTCGGCCGCGTTGTCGAGGAAGTAGCGATCGTGGGTGATCGCGACCACGGTGCCCGAGTAGCGCTGCAGGAACTGCTCGAGCCAGTCGACGCTTTCCGCATCCAAGTGGTTGGTCGGCTCGTCGAGCAGCAGCATGTCGGGCTTGGACAGCAGCAGCCGGCACAGCGCGACGCGGCGCTTCTCGCCGCCCGACAGGTTGCCGACGACGGCGTCCCACGGCGGCAGACGCAGCGCGTCGGCGGCGATCTCGAGTTGCAGGTCGGTGTTGTCGCTGCCGGCGGCGGAAATGATGGCCTCGAGCTCGGCCTGCTCGGCGGCGAGCTTGTCGAAGTCGGCATCCTCGGCACCGTATTCGGCATAGACCTCGTCGAGCCGCTTCTTCGCGGCCAGCGCGCCGCCGATGCCTTCTTCGACGGCCTGGCGCACGGTCTGGTCGGGCGACATCACCGGCTCCTGCGGCAGGTAGCCGATCTTCAGATCGGGCATGGGTGTGGCTTCGCCCTCGATGTCCTTGTCGAGACCGGCCATGATCTTGAGCAGCGTCGACTTGCCCGAACCGTTGGTGCCGAGCACGCCGATCTTGGCGCCGGGGAAGAAGCTGAGCGAGATGTCCTTGAGGATCTGGCGTTTCGGCGGCACGATCTTGCCGACGCGGTTCATGGTAAAGACGTACTGGGCCATTGTATTTCCTGAGTAGCTGGGGCGCAGGCCGCAGAACGCGGCTGCCAACGGGCTATTGTCGCCGCTCTCGCCGGCCAGTGTCCCGACAGCTCAGCGCGCCGGCTCTTCCCACGGGCTGCCTTTGTCGAACACGATGCGCCACGTCCCTGGCGCCTCCAGTCGCCACACCGAGTTGAAACGGGCGATCGGCTTGCCAGCCGGGTCCCGCACGGGACCGGTCGAGTGTGCGAGCTGGCCGTCGGCCGTCACAACGACCTGGTCGGGCGCCCACGAGAACGGTGCGTCCTTCGCGACGAAGAAGCGCTGCCAGCCCTCGGACACCGCGGCCTTGCCGTTCAGCACCTTCGCGCCGCCGAAGAACACCGCCTGTTCCGACAGGTGGCGCACGAACGCCGCGTGGTCGCGTTCGGCCATGCTGCGCGCAAACGTCCGCTCGGCGTCGGCGACCTGGCGTTCGAGCACCGCCAGATCAGGCTGAGCCATCGCGGCGCCGCAGGCCAGCAGACAGGCGGCCGCCAAGCCCTTGTTCATCGCCGTTCCTCCTCGTCATCCGACATCGTTCCAACCCGGCTCGTTCGTCACGCGCACTATCGTGCTTGCGGCGAGCTTAAAGCAGGCGGGGCGGCAAGCAGCTGCCTTGAACTGATCCTCTTGGCGTTGACATCACGCTCAAACCATGTCCGAATGAATGGGCACGCAACACGTGGCGCGCGCAACTTCTTCACACTCGGAGCCAAACATGCAAGAAGTCATCGAGTCCTCAACGAGCCAAGTGCAGAACAGCACCACAGACACCGGCCCAACAGAACTGGACCCCTCTCTGCTCACTCAAGTGTCGGGTGGCATGGCCCGAATTGACGAGTTGAGCGCCATGGCGCGCATCGACGAATTGAGCTGAGGGCAGTCAGACCCGCCGAGAATCAAGGTCTGCCAGGCGAAACCGGGCACGGGGTCCAACAATTGGCGGACACCCCGGGCCCGGAGACCTTCTGGCCCGTTCTCGAGACAAGCGTCACCGCGAAAATCGGTGACTCATCTTGCGAACGGCACCCTCATGGAGCGCCAGAAGGCGGTGCGTGAGGGCTCCAATCCGGTCAAGATTTTCATCGTCGATTCCAATATCGTGCAGAGGCTGCTGACTCAGCCATGCGAGGTCTTCGGCAGCCACAGTCGGTGACTCAGCTCAACGGGTTAGAATGCACCCAACAGCACGGTCATCAGTCACCGCGCTGAGGTCGCTTCTGACCGAGTTGATGCAACGCCCTCCAAAGGCACCGCACCCGGCTCACCGCACACCCTTTCCGCCTGCGACTGACGCCCTCTTCACGAGAGCGACGGGCCGATCCTCTCCGTTTGGAATCCCATGACTTTCGACGAACTCGGCCTTGCCGAGCCCTTGCTGCGTGCCGTTCACGAATACGGCTACACCACGCCCACGCCCATCCAGGCGCAGGCCATCCCGACGGTGCTCTCGGGCGCCGACCTGCTGGGCGGCGCCCAGACCGGCACCGGCAAGACCGCCGGCTTCACGCTGCCGATGCTGCACCGCCTGATGGCCAAGCCCGCGGTGCGCGACGCCAAGGGCAAGCTGCCGATCCGCGCCCTCATCCTCACGCCCACCCGCGAACTCGCCGCCCAGGTCGAGGAAAGCGTGCGCACCTACGGCAAGTACAGCAAGCTGACCTCGATGGTGATGTTCGGCGGCGTCGGCATGCAGCCGCAGATCGACAAGCTCAAGCGCGGCGTCGACATCCTCGTCGCCACACCGGGCCGCTTGCTCGACCACCACCAGCAGCGCACGCTGGACCTGTCGCACGTCGAGATCTTCGTGCTCGATGAAGCCGACCGCATGCTGGACATGGGCTTCATCCACGACATCAAGAAGGTACTCGCGGTGCTGCCGGCGCAGAAGCAGAGCCTGCTGTTCAGCGCGACCTTCAGCGACGAGATCAAGAACCTCGCCGACCGCCTGCTGAACAAGCCGGTGCTGATCGAGGTCGCGCGCCGCAACCAGACCAACGACCAGATCGCGCAGAAGGTGCACCCGGTCGGCCGCGAGATGAAGAAGGACCTGCTGATCCACCTCATCAAAGAGAACGACTGGGACCAGGTGCTGGTGTTCACGCGCATGAAGCACGGCGCGAACCGCCTGGTCGAGCACTTGCTGAAGGCCGGTATCAGCGCGATGGCGATCCACGGCAACAAGAGCCAGAGCGCACGCACCAAGGCGCTGGCCGAGTTCAAGACCGGTGACCTGACGGTGCTGGTCGCGACCGACATCGCGGCACGCGGCATCGACATCGACATGCTGCCGCACGTCGTGAACTACGAGCTGCCCAACGTGCCCGAAGACTATGTGCACCGCATCGGCCGCACCGGCCGTGCCGGCGCCAAGGGCGAGGCGGTGTCGCTGGTCTGCGTCGACGAGAACGGCTTCCTGCGCGAGATCGAGAAGCTGATCAAGCGCGAGATCCCGAAGGAAGTCATCGAAGGCTTCGCACCGCACCCGAGCGAGAAGGCCGAGCCCATCGTGCTCGGCCGCATGGTGATCGGCGAAGGCGCCGGCCGTGGCGGTCAGCGCCACCACGCCGGGGGTGGCGGCGGCGGTCGTGGCGGCAACGGTGGTGGTGGCCGTGGCCACGCGCCGGCACGCCCGGGCGGCTCGCGCCCCGACGGCCAGCGCAGCGGCCGTCCGCCGGCACGCACCGGCGGTGCGCCCAAGCGCTGACCCGCAGGGTCGCGGTCGTGCGGGTACAGTGCCCGCATGACCGCTTCTGACTCGACGCCGCGCACCGCGCTCCTCGCCGGTGCGACCGGCCTGGTGGGCGCGGCGCTGCTCGCGCTGCTGCGCGACAACCCGCGCTATGCCCACACGCATGTGCTGCTGCGGCGCGCGTTGCCCGGCCTGAACGCCGATGCGCGCGTCACGCCGCACCTCATCGATTTCTCCCGCTTGCCCGACCCACTGCCCACCGTGGACGACGTCTTCATCGCGCTCGGCACCACCATCAAGGTCGCCGGTTCCGAAGCCGCGTTCCGCCGCGTCGATTTCGACCACGTGGTCGCGACCGCTCGCGCGGCACGTGCGGCCGGTGCGCGTCGCCTCGCGATCGTCTCGGCGCTCGGCGCCGATGTCCACTCGCGCGTGTTCTACAACCGTATCAAGGGCGACATGCAGGCCGCCGTGACCCAGCTCGGCTATGAGTCGGTCGTGTTCGCGCAGCCCTCGCTGCTGATCGGCGACCGCGCGGCGCTCGGCCAGCCGACGCGCAGGGCCGAGGTCTGGATCACACGCATGCTCACCCCGGTGATGGGGCTGGTGCCGCGCGGTGTGCGGCCGATCCAGGCCGGCGCCGTGGCGCGAGCGCTGCTGGCCGCCACGCTCGCGAGCCGACCCGGCGTGCACGTCCTCAGTTCGGGTGACATGCAGCAGTGAGTTCCATGACGAGTGCGGCGCACCGGGCGCCGCTGCGCAGCTTCCCGGCCTTCATGCGCTTCTGGACCTCGCGCCTGGCGAGCACCAGCGCGAACCAGATGCTGATGGTCGCGGTCGGCTGGCAGATGTACGACCTGACCGGCAGCGCGTGGGCGCTCGGCCTGGTCGGCCTGCTGCAATTCTTGCCCGCCTTGTTGCTGGTGCTGGTGGCCGGCCACGTCGTCGACCAGTTCGACCGCGCGCGCATCGCCGCGCTGTGCATGCTGGCGCAGGTCGGCATCGCGCTGCTGCTCGCGGTCGGCACGCACGCGCACTGGGCGAGCCGCGAGCTGTTGTTCATCGTCTCGGTGCTGCTGGGCACCGTCAAGGCCTTCCAGATGCCGGCGCAGCAGGCGCTCGCGCCCGCGCTGGTGCCGCCCGAGGTGCTGCCGCGCGCGCTGGCCTTCAGCTCGATGGGCTCGCAGGCGGCCATCGTCGCCGGGCCGGCGCTCGGTGGCTTCATCTACGTGGGCGGCGCGCAGGCCGTGTATGCCGTCTGCGCCGTACTGTTCGCGCTCGCCGGCGCGCTCGTGATGGGCGTGCGCTACGACCACGCACCGGCCGCGAGCCGCGAGATGAGCTGGGCCACGCTGATGGCGGGCGTGCACTTCGTGCGGCATCGGCCGGTGGTGCTGGGCGCGATCTCGCTCGACCTGTTCGCGGTGCTGCTGGGCGGCGCGACCGCGCTGCTGCCGATCTTCGCGAAAGACATCCTGCACACCGGGCCGTGGGGCCTGGGCCTGTTGCGCGCGGCGCCCGCGGCCGGCGCGTTCACGCTCTCGCTGCTGCTGACGCGCTGGCCGATCACGCGGCGCGCCGGCCACGTGCTGCTCGGCGCGGTGGCGCTGTACGGCGCGGCGACGCTGGTGTTCGGGCTGTCGACCTCGCTCGGGTTGTCGATGGCCGCGTTGGTCGTGGCCGGCGCGGCCGACATGGTCAGCGTCGTGATCCGCCAGTCGCTGGTGCAGCTCGACACGCCGGACGACATGCGCGGCCGCGTCAGCGCGGTCAACTCGGTGTTCATCGGTGCGTCCAACCAGCTCGGCGAGTTCGAGTCCGGCGTCACCGCGGCGCTGCTCGGGCCGGTCGGGTCGGTGCTGCTCGGTGGCATCGGCACCTTGGTCGTTGCCGGCCTGTGGTTCAGGCTGTTCCCACCGCTGGCGCAACGTGATCGTTTGACCGGCGCACCGTGAACGTCGTGGTGCTGCATGTCGACGACGCCTGCATCGTCGTCGACAAACCCAGCGGCCTGCTGTCGGTGCCGGGCCGCGGCGCGCACCTGCAGGACTGCCTGGCGACACGCGTGCAGGCGCTGTTCGACGACGCGCTCGTCGTGCACCGGCTCGACATGGCGACCTCGGGGCTGATGCTGTTCGCGCGTGGCAGCGCCGCGCAGCGCACGCTGAGCCGTGCATTTGCGCAGCGCGAAGTGCACAAGCGCTATGTCGCGGTCGTGCAGGGCCGCCCGGACCCCGATCACGGCGAGATCGCCCTGCCGCTGATTGCGGACTGGCCGAACCGGCCGCTGCAGAAGGTCGACGTCGAGCACGGCAAGCCGTCGCTGACGCGCTACCGCGTCGTCGCCACCGAGAGCGACCGCAGCCGCGTCGAGCTCGAACCCGTCACCGGGCGCGCCCACCAGCTGCGCGTGCACCTGCTCGCGATCGGCCACCCCATCGTCGGCGACGCGCTGTATGCACCGCCCGCGGTGCTCGCGGGCACCGACCGCCTGCTGCTGCACGCCGCGTCGCTGCGCTTCGCGCACCCGGCGAGCGGCGCAACCATCGCCATCGAATCGACCGTGCCGTTCTAGCCCCGCTTGGCCTTCATGTTGACGCGCGACTCGCGGCTGCGCGCCTTCCACATCGACAGCTGCTGGTGGCGCTCGAGCACGCTCAGCGTGTCGCGCCGCGATTCGCGCAGCAGCTTGTGGAAGTTGCGCAGGCGATCGGCATCGACGCCCTCGCGCACCGCGCAGCCCGGCTCCTCATGGTGCTGGCAATCGCGGAAGCGGCACTGTGCGGCGAGCGTGTCGATGTCGGCGAAGGTCGCGGCCAGCGTGGCTTCGTCGGTGTCGGGCCGCAGCGCACGCAGGCCCGGCGTGTCGATCACGCAAGCGCCACTGGGCAGAAGGTGCAGCGAGCGCGAGGTCGTCGTGTGCTTGCCGCGGCTGTCGTGCTCGCGCACCGCGCCGGTGTCCTGCACAGCCATGCCCAGCAGCGTGTTCGTCAGCGTCGACTTGCCCGCGCCCGACGAACCGAGCACGACCAGCGTCTGCCCGGCGCCGAGGTAGGGCTGCAATTGCTGGACCGTGTAGGGATCGGTGCCGTCGACCGCGTACAAATCGATGCGCGCCGGCACGCGACCACGCAAGGCCTCGATGCGCGACGCGAGCAGCCCCGGCACCCGGGCCGCCACATCGGCCTTGGTCAGCACGACCGCGGGCACGACGCCGCCCTCGCCCGTGCCGGTGGCCTCGACCAGCGCGAGGTAGCGCTCCAGACGGCGCGGATTGAAGTCGTCGTCCAGCCCCATCACCAGCAACGCGGTGTCGACGTTGCTGACCACGGGATGGCGCCGGCCGTCGGCGTCGCGCCGGTTCAGGTGCGACAACGGCGGCACGCGCGCGTGCACCCAGCGGTCGCCGTGCGCATCGGCGGCGGCGAGCACCCAGTCGCCGACGGCCAGCGCGGTCTGGTCGTCGTTCAAGGCGCGCATCAGGCGCGGCAACGCGCGTGCCGAGTGCTCGGCCGCGCCATCGTGCAGGCGCACGGTTTCGCGGTGCACTTCGGTCAGGCGCATCAGCTGCTGCGCCGTGTTGCTGTCTTCGGAGACGGCCGCCGTGGCGGCCGCACGGTTCGCCAGCGCGGGCGTCAGGCCCAGGGTGCGCAGGCGGTCAAAGTCGAACTCTGTCATGGTGATCTGTTCTTTCGAGTCTCACGACGCGCGACCGAGCGGCCGCGCGCAAATTCGCCTCACGCGTGTGATCGCGCGGTGCAACTTGGGGGTGAAAACGTCGACCGCGCGGAACGCGGCGGAAAGAATCAGATCAGAGAACGAGATCCGACAGAGCGCAGGTCAGGCAGCGGCCGACGAGAGGGCGGTGTTGAATGTCTTCATGGCGGTCCTCCTGCGAATCGATGGCCTCGCGTGGTGCGAGGCCGAGGCGCGCAGTCTGGCATGACGCGACGTGCTGCGTCAATCGGAGACTTCGATCAGGAACCAACGCCTTGCGTTTTGACCACACGACCGCACATCTGCCGGGTGCGACCGCGCACCCTATGATCGCGGCCACGTCGGAACCCCATTCGACTTTTCTTGCAACGAGGAACATTCCATGAAATCACTGATCCTGGCCCTGTCGATGGCCGTGCTGTGCGCCGGGCTCGCGCCCATGCACGCCGAAGCCAAGCGCATCGGCGGCGGCAGTTCCTCGGGCATGCAGCGCAGCGTGCCCGCACGCACGCCGCCGGCCGCCGCACCTGCGCAGCCAGCTCAGGCCACGCCGACCGCGCCCGCCACGGCAGGCGCCGCCGCACCGGCCGCCGCCCCCAAGCGCTCGTGGATGGGGCCGCTCGCTGGTCTGGCCGCGGGTCTGGGCATCGCCGCGCTGATGAGCCACTTCGGCATGGGCGCCGAGTTCGGCAGCCTGATCACGATGCTGCTGATCGGCCTCGTCGCGGTGTTCGCGATCCGCTTCCTGATGCGCCGCTTCGCCGGCGGCTCGAGCGCGCCCAGCATGGCCACGCCGAACGGCATGCGCTTCGACAGCGCACCGACGCCGCCAGCCGCCTCGAACTGGGCTCCCGCTGCGTCCACGGCCGCTCCTCTCGCGCTGCCTGCAGCGGCGAGCGCCCTGCCCGCCGGTTTCGACGCACCCGCGTTCGAGCGCATCGCGAAGATGATCTTCATCCGCATGCAGGCCGCCAACGACAGCGCCGACCTGAACGACTTGCGCACCTTCACGACGCCCGAGATGTTCGCGGCCGTCAAGCTCGACCTGCAGGACCGCGGCAGCGCGGCGCAGCAGACCGACGTGGTCCGCGTCGATGCCGAGGTGCTGGACGTCGCGACCGAAGCGCAGCGCCAGATCGTCAGCGTGCGCTTCCACGGCCTGATCCGCGAAGAAAAGGACGGCGTGGCCGCGCCCTTCGACGAGGTCTGGCACCTGGTGCGGCCGGTCGACGGCAGCCATGAGTGGGCGATCGCCGGCATCCAGCAAAGCGCGCTCGCCTGACCTGCGGCGCGATGCCACACCAGCTCTACATCCTGACCGGGGCGTCGCGCGGCATGGGCGCGGCCATCGCGCAGCAACTGCTCGCGCCCGACCACCTGCTGCTGTGCCTGTCGCGCCAGCACAATGCAGCGCTCGATGCGGCAGGCTCCGGCGTCGAGCAATGGGCGATCGACCTGTCGCAGCCGGTCGAGGCCGCCACGCGGCTGGGCGCGTGGCTGGGGCAGCAGGACGCGGCCTCGTTCACGGGCGCCACGTTGATCAACAACGCCGCGGCCCTGACGCGCATCGGCGGCATCGAGGATTGCAGCGATGCCGAGCTCTCGTCGGCATTGCGCGTCGGGCTCGAGGCCCCACTGCTGCTGACCGCCGCGTTCCTGCGCGCGACGCGCGGCTGGGCCGCCACCAAGCGCGTGCTCAACATCTCGTCGGGGCTGGGCCGCCGCGCGATGGCGGGGCAGGCCTCGTACTGCGCTTCCAAGGCCGGCATGGACCACCTGACGCGCGCGCTCGCGCTCGACGAGGCGCAAAAGCCCAACGGCGCGAAACTCGTGTCGCTCGCACCCGGCGTGATCGACACCGACATGCAGGTGCATTTGCGCGCCGGCGACCCGGCGGGGTTTCCGGAGCAGGCCAACTTCATCGGCCTGAAAGAGAAAGGGCAGCTCACGTCGCCCGACGACGCGGCTGCCCGTGTATTGGCCTACCTGAGCCGCGCCGACTTCGGCGCGAACCCGGTGGCCGACGTCCGCGACGTCTGATCGAAAAACCTCAAACCGGCGGGTTGCGGAGGTTGCGTTGCGCGACCACCGTCGGTGCCGGCGCCAGGCGCTTCGCAGTGACCACGACGGTCTCGAGTTGCACGACGCGGATGCGCTTGGCCGTCACGACGACCGGCTGGAGCTGCACCACACGGACTTCCTTCTGAGCGGCGTGCGCGGGCTGCATGCTGAAGGCGGCCGCCGCCAACGCGGCCATCATCGTGATGCGGGTCAGGTGGTTGGCGATCGTCTTCATGGTGGGCTCCTCGGTGTCGCTGGGGTGTCGATGGAATGAAGTATCGGCACGGCCCCGCCGACGTTCCAGCCGCTTGCGACGAACTGCATGCAGCGGCGCGCGAACTGCGGAAATGCCGGACGAACGCAGGACGGACCCGGCCCGGCGCCACGCCGGCTTTTGCCACAATCGGCGCATTTCACTCCCACGAGCGCAGCCACAAGCCGGCGCTTCACCCGCATGAGACGACTCACTCTTGCCGCCGCGGTCATCGCCAGCGGTGCCTTGCTGAACGCGTGCAGCACGCCCCCCGCGGCTCCCGCCGAGGTCATCGCGCCGAACGCCAACCTGGTCGTGCAGGGCATCCCGCCCATCCCCGCCCGCATTGCCGCGGACGTGGCCAAGTACACCGACTTCCGCGGCCACACCTTCGTCGACTGGCACCCGCTGAAGCGCGAGATGCTGGTGTCGCACCGCAATGCTGGCGCGAGTACGACGCAGCTGTTTCGCGTCAGCGCGCCGATGGCGGCACCCGAGCAGCTGACCGACACCACCGACCCGGTGCGCACCGCCAGCTACGAGCCGCGCAGCGGCCAGTACATCGTGTTCGAACGCAGCAGCGGCGGCGACGAGGCGGCCAAGCTGTACCGGCTCGACCTGCCGGCCAAGCAGATCACGCTGCTGACCGACACCAACGAGCGCCACAGCATCGAGACCTGGACCCACACCAGCGGCCAGCTGCTCACGATGGCCTTGCCGCTGGACCGCACCGCGCAGGGCGGCTCGCGCGCCAACGTGACGCAGACCCTGGCGATGCTGGACCCGCTGCAGCCGCAGTCCAAACGCAAGCTGGTCGAGCTTCCCGGCGGTGGCTGGAATGCGACCGACGTGTCGTGGGACGACAAGCAGGTCGCGCTGACCCGCTACCTCTCGGCCAACGAATCGCAGGTCTGGCTGTTCGACATTGCCAGCGGCCAGCTCACGCAGGTGCTGCCGGCGCCCGACAGCAAGGTGAAGGCGACCCACTTCAGCGGCGAGTTCAAGCGCGACAACAGCGGCCTGTTCATCACCAGCGACCGCAGCGGCGAGTTCCGCGAGGCGATGTTCTACCGCTTCGCCGACAAGCAGCTTGTGCCGATCACGCACCACATCCCGTGGGACATCAGCGGCAGCACCGTGAACGACAGCGGCACGCTGCTGGCCGCGCAGGCCAATGTCGACGGCCGCGACGAGCTGCGGCTGTTCGATGCCAAGACGCTGCAAGAGCTGCCCGCGCCCCGGCTGCCCGCTGGCAGCGTCGGTTCGACACGCTTTCACCCGACCCTGCCCGCGCTCGAGTTCTCGCTCAACAGCACCAAGGGCCCGAGCCAGGTCTACGCGATGGACCCGGCCAGCGGTCAGGTCGAGCAGTGGACGCGCTCGTCGGCGCCGGCGGGTGTGGACATGAGCACGTTCGCCGACGAGCAGATCGTGCGCTGGAAGAGCTTCGACGACCGCACGATCTCGGGCATCCTGAACCTGCCGCCGGCGCGCTTCACCGGCAAACGGCCGGTGCTGATCGACATCCACGGCGGCCCGGAAGGCCAGGCCACGCTGGGCTTCATGGGGCGCTACAACTACTTCATCAACGAGCTCGGCATCGCGGTGATCCAGCCCAACGTGCGCGGCTCGTCCGGCTACGGCAAGACCTTCTTGTCGCTGGACGACGGCTTCAAGCGCGAGGACTCGGTGAAGGACATCGGCGCGCTGCTCGACTGGATCGCCACGCAGCCGGGGCTGGACGCGTCACGCGTCGCGGTCAGCGGCGGCAGCTACGGCGGCTACATGAGCCTGGCGGTCGCGACCACGTATTCGGCGCGCATCGCGAGCTCGATCGACGTGGTCGGCATCTCGAACTTTCTGACCTTCTTGCAGAACACCGAGAGCTACCGCCGCGACCTGCGCCGTGTCGAATACGGCGATGAACGCGAGCCGGCGATGCGCGAGTTCCTGCAGCGCATCTCGCCGCTGACAAACGCCGGCAAGATCGCCAAGCCGCTGTTCGTCGTGCAGGGCAAGAACGACCCGCGCGTGCCCTACACCGAGGCCGAGCAGATGGTCGCGAAGGTGCGCGAGAACCAGTCACCCGTCTGGTACCTGCGCGCCGAGAATGAAGGCCACGGCTTCGCCCGCAAAGAGAACGCGGACTACCAGTTCTACGCGACGGTGATGTTTCTGCGCTCGACGCTGCTGAAGTAGTTCAAGCGACGCCGGGGCCCTGAAAGCCCCGCGCGCGGAAGGTCAGCACCAGCGTGTCGCGGTGACCGGCGGCCGCGATCGGCTGGATCGGCGTGCTCTCGTGGATGACGCGCTCGTCGTCGAGCAGCAGCGTCGTCCACGGCTCGCTCATCGTGAAGCGCAGGCCGGCGGGGCCGTCGGCCTCGAACACGCGCGTCTCGCCGCCCTTGATGCCCTGGCGATCGATCAGGACGACCGCGACGAAGTCCACGCCATCGCGGTGCGCGCCTTCGGGCGTGGGCCGGCCGATGCCGTCGGTGGTGTCGATGCGGAACTGGTGCGCCTCCACGAACCAGGGCTGCGCGCCCTTGACGGCCGAGCACTGCGCGCTGAGTGCGCGCAGCAGACTCGTCCACGCGGGCTGGGCGACGACCGCCGGCAGCATGGGCTCGAACCAGCGTTCCAGCCCGCCGTGCAGCGCGTTGTACTCGACCGGCTGCCAATGCGCGCGGTGCGGCACCTGGGTGACCGTGTCGCCGTCGACGACGAAGCACGAATGGCGGCGGCGCCGGTAGCGGCCGCCGTCGCGCAGGTGGCCGTCGGGCGGCAGGTCGCTCCAGGACGGGCGCAGCGCGTCGAGTTCAGCGGCCGAGCTGCCGAGCAGGTCGCGCAGGCCCGCCGCGCCCAGCGCCGCATGGCCGTGGTCGCGCAATGCGGGCGTGAGTTGTGCCGGCGCGGTGAGGGGTGGGGGAAGCAGGTTCGTCGTCATGCCCGTCATCATGCCGCGGAATGGAACCATCGCACGGCGGTGTGATTCAATCCCGGCACCTTCCGCTGCCAGCGAGCCCTCCTTGCCGTCGATCCGCGTGTTCGTGCGATGCCTTGCCCTGCTGCTGGCCGCGGGCATCGCCGCGCGAGCCGCTGCGCAAACGCCGGCGACGCCGCCCGAAACCCCGCTGAAGGAAATCTCGGTCGCCGCCAGCGCCTTCGTGCGCGGTGCGCCGCTGCCGACGTGGGCCGACCTGCTGCCGCTGCCGCCACCCGCCGAGACCCGGCGCGCGCTCGCGGTGCGGATGGAAGACACGCACCTGCTGGTCGCCGACGAGCCGGTGCAGTTGGTCAATGTCGCGACGCAGGTGAACGACGCGAGCGCGCTGGGCCAGATCGGCCAGATCGCGATCTACTTCATCCCGCAGTACCAGCGCTTGAGCCTGCACAAGGTCGCGATTCTGCGTGGCAGCGAGACCATCGACCACACCGCCAGCGTGCAGGTGCGCTTTCTGCAGCGCGAGGCCGGGCTGGAGCAAGGCGTCTACAGCGGCGTGATCACCGCAAGCCTGCTGCTGCCCGACGTGCGCGTGGGTGACACCTTGCACCTGCAGTACTCGATCACCGGCGCGAACCCGATCTTCGGCAACCGCTATGTGCAAGGCACGTCATGGCAGCGGCCGTTGCCGGTGCAGGTGCGCCGGGTCACGTTGAACGCGCCCGAGGCGCGCACCATCCGTTGGCAATGGGTAGGCGACGGCACGCCGTCGGCGCTCACCCCCGCGGTCAGCACGACGGGCGGGATGCGCCGGATGCGCTTCGAGGAGCGCGACGTCGCGCCGGTCGAACTCGAACCAATGTTGCCGCGCGGCGCGTTCCCGCTGCGCTGGCTGCAGTTCAGCGAATTCGCCGACTGGGCCGACGTGGCGCGCTGGGCCGATGCGCTGTTCCCGACCGACGCGCCGCTGCCGGGCGAGCTCGCGCCGGTGATGGCGCGGCTGCTGCGCCTGCCGTCGCATTCCGAGCAAGCCTCGCAGGCGCTGCAGTGGGTGCAATCGGAGATTCGCTACTACTCGGTCGCGCTGGGCGAGAGTTCGCACCGGCCGCACACGCCGGCCGAGGTGCTGAGCAACCGCTATGGCGACTGCAAGGACAAGTCCTTTCTGCTGATGCGCATGCTGCAGTCGCTGGGCATCCCGGCGCGCGCGGTGCTCGCCTCGCTGAGCTCGCCGCAAGGCCCGGGCAAGCAGCTCGCGACGCCGCTCGCGTTCGACCACGCCGTCGTGCAGGCGCGCATAGCCGGGCGCGACGTCTACCTCGACCCGACCCGCCTGGGCCAGCGCGGCCCGGTCGAGCGCATGGGCCAGGGCCTCGAAGACGCCAGCGTGCTCGTCGTCGACGCGCGCGACACACGCGAGCTTAGCGTCGTGCGCTCGCCGAACCGGCGCGAGCTGTTCCGCAACGAGCTCAGCGAGAAGTTCCGCCTGGCCGCGTTCGGCGACGACGGCGAGCTCGCCACCGAACAGCGCTGGGTCGGCCTTGCCGCAGAGACCATGCGCCTGACCGCCGCGCGCTTCGACAGCGCGCGGCTCGCGCGCACCGTGCTCGCGGGCATCGAACGGCGCTACCCGGGCGCAACGGTGATCGGCGCGCCCGAGTTCAGCGACGAGGCCGAGCTGAACCGCATCACGCTGCGCGCGCGCTTCAAGATCCCTAAGCTGGCCGTCCCCGGCAGCGCGGGCGACGGCAGCTGGACGATGCGCTTCACGCCCGCGAACCTGCAGGGCGCGGTCGCCGTGCCACCCAGCACCACACGCCGTTTCGCGCTCGCCTTGCCGTCGTTCCCGGGCACGCTGGTCTACAGCGCAGAGATGCAATGGCCGGCCAGCGTCAGCGCCGCGCTGGAGCCACCGACGCTGCGCGTGGGCACCGCGCAGTTCAGCGCCGAGGTCGCGCGCAGCTTTCGCGGCAACGTGGCCCAGGTCGCACTCAACTTCGAGGCCCTCGCGCCCGGCGTGCCGGCCAAAGAGGTGCCGGCGTTTCTCGATGAGCTGAAGAAGATGGAGCGCGGCGTGGGCGGCGCGATGTCGGTGTCGGCCAGCCAGGTCAAGGCCGGCGGCTTTCTGGGCATAGGCCGCAAGACCTTGCAGGACACGCTGCTCGCGCGCGCTCAGGCGAGCGTCGACCGCAGCGGCAAGGCCATCGCGAGCGGGCAACTCGCGGGCGACGACCTGGCACAGGCCTTGTGCCTGCGCGCCGACGCCCAGACCGCGCTGGGCCGGCTCGATCCGGCGCTGGCCGATGCGCAGGAAGCGGTGCGCGTCGCGCCGTCACTGGCCAACGCCTGGTTCTGTCGCGGCAACATCGAATGGGCGCGCGGCGACCCGTCGAGCGCCGAAGCCGACTTCGGCAAGGCGCTGACGCTGGGCCTGCCCGCCGGCGACGCCTACTACCGGCGCGGTCATGCGCGCTTCTACGCGGGCAAGTTCGACGCCGCGGCCGACGACTTCGCGAAGGCCGCCATCGATCGCACCGACGCGAACGCCCGCGTCTTCGCGCAGCTGTGGCAGGCGTTCGCGCTGCAACGCGCGGGCCGCGCGTTGCCGCCCGAACTCGTCGCGTCGGCCGAACCCCAGGGTGCGTGGCCGCGCCCGGCGCTGGCGATGCTCGTCGGCCGGGCCGGCCCCGAACAGGTGATGGAACAGATCGCCCGCAAGGACGGCGACGACCGCGAGCTCGCAGCGGCCGAAGCCTGGTTCTACATCGGCGAGCATTGGCTGAGCCAGGCCCAGCCTGCCAAGGCGAAGGATGCGTTCGAGAAGGCCCGCGCGCAAGGCATCACCCACTACCTCGAACACGTCGCGGCCGGGCTGGAGCTGCAGCGCCTGGGCGCCAAGCCCTGATCAGACGGCGGGGTCGGGGTGCGGCGCGAACACGCGGATGCGCGCGCCTGACAAGCTCACGACCTGGCCCGCGCGAATCTTGCAGGTCTTGCGCGCCTCGTCGCGGCCGTCGACCTGGACCAGGCCGTCGGCCACCATCATCTTCGCGATGCCGCCGCTGGGTGCGAGGCCGGTCGCCTTCAGCAGCGCGTCGAGTGTGATGTACTCGCCGCGGAGTTCGAACTCGATGTGGTTCATGCGCCCGTCAACCCGAACTCTTGCGCGAGCAGCGCGTACGAGGTGCGCCGCACCGCGGGCTCGTGCGCCCAGGTGTTGATGACGATCTCGCCCAGTTGCAGCTCCTTGGCCAGCGCACGCAGTTGCGTGCCGACCTGCTCGGCGGTGCCGACGAAAGCCTTGCGGCGCATGGTCTCGACCGTAGTCCACTCGGCGCTCGTGAAGCCGCGCGCCGCGATCGTGTCGGGCGCTTGCAGCGGGCCGAGGATGCCGCGCTCGCGGTCCAGCCGCCAGCGTTCGCGCACCAGCGCGTGGTGAGTCGCCTCTTCATGCGTCTCGGCCACCAGCGCCCAGACGCAGACGGTGGCGTGCGGCTCGGGGTGGCGCTCGCTCGGCCGGTACATGTGCCGGTACAGCGCGAGCGCCTCGTCGGCCCCCTGACCATCGACGAAGAAATAGGCGTAGGCGTACGGCAAGCCGAAATGCGCGGCGAGCTGCGCCCCGTAGTTCGAACTGCCCAGCACCCAGACCTCGGGCGCGTGCGACCCTTGTGGGTGCACGGCGATGCCCTCGTGCGACGGCAGCGTGGTCCAGGCCTGCAGGTCGCGCACCTGCTGCGGGAAGGCATCGGCGGCCGCGTGCGCGTTCGGGTTCAGCGCACGCGCGGTGCGCATGTCGCCCCCCGGCGCACGGCCCACGCCGAGGTCGATGCGGCCCGGCGCGAGCGCCTCCAGCACGCGGAACTGCTCGGCCACTTTCAGCGCGCTGTAGTGCGGCAGCATCACGCCGGCGCTGCCGATGCGGATGCGCGTGGTGCGCGCGGCGATCGCGGCCATCAGAATCTCGGGCGCGCTGCCGACGATGGTTGGCAAACCGTGGTGCTCGCTGACCCAGAAGCGGTCGTAGCCCAGGCGCTCGCAGTGCTGTGCGAGGTCGAGCGTGTCGCGGATCGCGGCGTCTTCGGTGCTGCCGGCGACCGAGACGGACTGGTCGAGAACGGAAAGTCTGAGCTCGCTCATCGTCAACCCTGCGGATGGGTCGGGTCGATCCAGCGCACCGACTCGGGCTTTTCGACCGGTTCGATGTCGAGGTTCACGGCCACGGCCTCGCCGTCGCTGCGCACCAGCACGCATTCGAGCACCTCGGTCGCGCTGGCGTTGATCTCCTGGTGCGGCACGAAAGGCGGCACGTAGATGAAGTCGCCCGGACCGGCCTCGGCCGTGAACTCGAGCGCGTCGCCCCAGCGCATGCGCGCACGGCCTTTGACGACATAGATCACGCTTTCGAGCGGACCGTGGTGGTGGGCGCCGGTCTTCGCGTCGGGGTGGATGTGGACCGTGCCAGCCCACAGCTTGTTGGCGCCGACACGCGCGAAATTGATCGCGGCCTTGCGGTCCATGCCGGGCGTCTGGGCGGTGTTGGGGTCGAGCGCATCGGCGACTATCACGCGCACGCCGTCATGCTTCCAGTGGTCGGCCATGCCGTCTCCTGAGGTGGTTCGTGTCGATTCTGAACCACAGCCTGTGCCCGTGCAGGCACATGGAGATCACGCGGCCCGCGCAGGGCCGGCTTTTCGTGTACATTCGCCGCACAGTTATACGCAAGACAGTGGTTGTTCGAGATTCTTCCCCCTACCTGCTGCGGTTCTCGTGGTGGGCGTCGTTAGAAATCCCCCTGATCGTTTCTTGAGTGTCGCTGCATGCGCTGCATGTGCTGCGCATTAATTGCAAATAGATAGGATAGTTTTCCATGACGACCCAAACCGGTACCGTGAAGTGGTTCAACGAGAGCAAGGGCTTCGGCTTCATCGCTCAAGACGCGGGCGGC
>Ga0307509_10000180_pt1 | contig 98647 bp, 87 predicted proteins | sample 10_EM_MG_FD_202245 | JGI IMG/M metagenome (GOLD analysis project Ga0307509, IMG submission 202245) | Populus trichocarpa ectomycorrhiza microbial communities from riparian zone in the Pacific Northwest, United States - 10_EM | ecosystem: Host-associated > Plants > Roots > Unclassified | place... | reverse complement strand
TTCCTGATCTGGATGTACCTGGGCTGGGTCATCGTGCTGCTCGGTGCGGTGATCGCGGCCTATGCGCCCAGCCTGCAGAAGCGCGTGAAGCGCTGGCCCGATGCGCCGGGCGCGCGCCTGCAACTCGCGGTGGCGGTGCTGAACCGGCTGGCGAGCGCCCGCGCCGCCGGCGAACGCGGGCAGAGCGGGGCCGAGCTGGCCACTGCGCTCGAGACCGATCCGCTGCAGACCGAGCCCATCGTCGACACGCTGGTCGCCTTCGACTGGGTGGGTCGACTCGACGAGGCCGGCGACCCGCGCTTCGTGCTGCTGTGCGACCCGGCGCACACGCCGGCCCAGCCGCTGCTTGCGCAGCTGCTGATCGAGCCCACGCCGGCCTCGCGCGGTCTGTGGCGCCACGCCGGCTTCGACACGATGACGGTGCAGGACGTGCTGGACGGCTGACGAGACGACGACCCCTCGGCCGCCGAGTACGTCGGCCGATCCCCCAAGGGGATGCGGGCCGGCTTGGGGCGGCCCGGCGCTCGTCCCTTCGCCGCGTTCAGCGCGTTGCCTCGAACCCGATCACGCCGCAGTGCATCGCGCGGTTCTTGCCATCGCGCTTGGCCGCGTACATCGCGTCGTCGGCGAGTTGCAGCAGGTTCAGCGGGTGGCGCGCGTCGTCGGGTGCGAGCGCGTAGCCGATGCTCGCGCTGACCACGCCGGCCAGTGGGCCGCTGCCAACGACGCTGCGCACTGCGGCCACCATGTGCATCGCCAGCGCGTGCGCGCCGTCGGCATCGCGCACCGGTGCGAGCACCAGGAACTCGTCGCCGCCGAAGCGCCCGACCGCGTCCTCGGCGCGCACCGCGCCCTGCAGCGCCGCGCCCACCGCGACCAGCAGCGCGTCGCCCTCGCGGTGGCCGAGCCGGTCGTTCACCGCCTTGAAGCCGTCGAGGTCGACGAAGTACAGCGCGAACGGCGTCTGCTGCGCGTCGGCGACCGCGGCCTCGATGTGGTCCATCATCGTGCGGCGGCTCAGCACGTCGGTGAGTGCGTCGCGCTCGACGCGGCGTTTGAGCTTCTGCTGCGCGACGGTGAGCTCGTGCACGTCGGTCGTCACGGTGTACAGGCCGACCACCTGGCCATCGGCGTCCAGGTCGGGGACGTAGCTGGTGCGCATCCAGCGCGGGCCTTGCGGCAGGCTGTTGACGAGCCGCGTGTACTGCACCGTCTGGCCCTGCAGCGCGCGCAGGAAGTAGGGCTCGTGCTCGACCCAGCGCTTGGCCCCGCGCACCTCGCCGATGTGACGGCCGAGCAGGTTCTCGCGCGTCTCGCGGGTGGCCTCGGTGTAGGCCTTGTTGACGAAGCGGATCACGAAGTCGCGGTCCACATAGGTCAGCGGGTAGGGGATGTTGTCGGTGAAGTGGTCGAGCCGCCGCTGCGCGATGGTGAGGGCCTCGCGCGCGACCACGTCGTCGTGGATGTCGGTCGCGATTGTGAACACCGACTCGACCGCACCGCTCGCGTCCGCGTCGGGGAAGACCTGGATACGGGCCCAGCGACCGCGCATGCGCGGGTGCTCGAGCTGCCGCTCGTAGCCGACGGTGCGGCCGGCGAACGCCTGCGCGAAGGCCGGCGCTGCGGTCGCCCAGGCGGTGTCGCCGTACAGGTCTTGCAGCGTGCGCCCCAGCAGCTGTTCGCGCTCGCGGCCGGCCCAGCCGAGGTAGGGGTCGTTGCAGAAGACGAGTCGGTTCTCGCGGTCCCAGCGGCCGATCGGCAGGTCGATCGCGGTGATCAGCCGCTCGACGTGCGTGATGCGGGGGTCGGCGGCGGCGACCATGGCGACAAGTTTCAGGCGAGCGCGCGGCGCAGCGCCGCGAGCACCGCGTCGGGCGCTTCGGCCATCAGCGCGTGGCCGGCATCCACGGTGTTGACGCGGGCCTTCAACGCCTGGCCGATCTCGCGGGCCTGTTTGGGCATCGTCATCTGGTCGCGCGCGCCCAGCACGAGGTCGACCGGGCAGCGCACCTTGGCGGCGGCCTCCATGCCCGACGCGTAGCGGTCGCAGAGCGTGAAGTCGTGGTGGAACAGGTTGGTGTCGCGCTGGCCGGCCTGCACGCGGCGCATCAGGGCCCGGTCGGCGCCGTGCAGCCAGGTGCCGGGGCCGGGGTAAGACGGCTTGGCCGCCATGCCGGCGTGCGAGAAGGCGTTGACCATCTCGATGGCTTTGAGGGGCGCGTCGCGCGCGGTGTCGAGCAGCGCGTCGGACACCTTCATCGGGTACGCGGTTCCCATCATCACCAGGCGCGTGACACGTTCGGGCGCGCGGCCCGCCGCTTCGAGCGCGATCAGCGAGCCCATGCTGTGGCCGACCAGCGCGGCCTGCTTCACGCCGGCGGCATTGAGGAGCGCGAGCACCCAGTCGGCCAGCGCCTCGACGCTGGCCAGTGGCGTACCAGCGCTGCGGCCATGGCCGGGCTGGTCGACCGCGAGCACGCCGTGGCCGTGGTGCGCGCACCAGCGCGCGAGCAGCGTCCAGACGCTGTGGTCGTTCAGCGCGCCATGGATGAAGACGACGCAGGGCAGGTCAGGATCGAAGGGCTTGCCGCCGGTGTAGGCGTAGGCCGGGCCGTGGCCTTTGACGTTCAGCTCCATCACGCGCCCGCCTTCTCGGCGACCTTCAGCGCGCGTTTCAGGTCGTCGATCAGGTCGTCGGCGTCTTCGAGGCCGATCGACAGCCGGATCGTGCCGGCGGTGATGCCGGCCTGCGCCAGCGCCGCGTCGTCCATGCGGAAGTGCGTGGTCGACGCCGGGTGGATCACCAGCGAGCGGCAGTCGCCCACGTTGGCCAGGTGCGAGAAGATCTTCAGCGCCTCGATGAAGGCCACGCCTTGCGCGCGCGAACCACGCAGGTTGAAGCTGAACACCGAGCCGCAGCCGCGCGGCAGCAGCGTCTTCGCGAGCGCGTGACTGGGGTGCGATTCGAGTTCGGGGTAGCCGACCGCCTCGACCATCTTCTGCGCGGCGAGAAAGGCCACGACCTTGCGCGTGTTCTCGATGTGCCGCGCCATGCGCAGCGGCAGCGTCTCGATGCCCTGGAGAATCAGCCAGGCGGTGTGCGGGCTCATGCAGGCGCCGAAGTCGCGCAGGCCTTCGCGGCGCGCGCGCAGCAGGAAGGCGCCGACCGTGCTTTCCTCGCTGAACACCATGCCATGGAAGCCGGCATAGGGCTGGGTCAGCTCGGGGAAGCGCCCGGACTTGTCCCAATCGAACTGGCCGCTGTCGACCAGCACACCGCCGATCACGGTGCCGTGGCCGGACAGGAATTTGGTCGCCGAATGAAACACCAGGTCGGCACCAAAGTCGAAAGGTTTCATCAGCCACGGCGTCGTGAAGGTCGAGTCGACCAGCAGTGGCAGGCCGTGGTCGTGGGCGAGCGTCGAGACCGTCGGGATGTCGAGCACGTCCAGGCCCGGGTTGCCCAGCGTCTCGCCGAACAGCAGCCTGGTGTTCGGCCGGATCGCGGCGCGCCAAGCATCGACGTCGCCGGGCTTCACGAAGGTCGTCTCGACGCCGAAGCGCCCCAGCGTGTAGTGCAACAAGTTGTGCGAGCCGCCATACAGCGCGCTCGACGCGACGATGTGCGAGCCGGCACCCGCAATCGTGCTCACGGCCAGGTGCAGCGCGGCCTGGCCGCTCGCGGTGGCGATCGCGCCGGCGCCGCCCTCGAGCGCGGCGACGCGCTCCTCGAGCACCGCGTTGGTCGGGTTCGAGATGCGGCTGTAGACGTGGCCCGAGCGCTCCATGTTGAACAGCGACGCCGCGTGCTCGCTGCTCTCGAACACGAACGAGGTGGTCAGGTGGATGGGCACGGCACGCGCGCCCGTGGTCGGGTCGGGCACGGCGCCGGCGTGCAGCGCGAGGGTGTCGAAGCCGGGGTCTGAATGGCCAGGCATGGCGTCTCCGGGGTGTTGCCGCTGCGAATTGTGGGCTATATTGAGTTCTCACCACCCTTGGGGAGAGCCTCATGAAAGTCAGCGACATCCTCCGCGTCAAGGGCGGAACCCTGTTCACCGTGACGCCCGACTCTCCGTTGTCCGAGGCCGTCGTCGCGATGTCCGAGCGCGACATCGGCTCGCTGGTCGTGATGGACGGCGGCGAGGTCGCCGGCATGCTGACCTTTCGCGAGGTGATCCAGGCCGTCGTCAAGGGTGGCGGTTCACTGGGCGGCACGCTGGTGCGCAGCGTGATGGACGACCACCCGCTGACCTGCACGCCCGACACCGAGATCGACGAAGTGCGCCGCATGATGCTGGGCCGCCATGCGCGCTACCTGCCGGTGATGACGCAGCGCACCCTGATGGGCGTGATCTCGTTCTACGACGTCGCCAAGGCCGTGGTCGACGGCCAGGACTTCGAGAACCGCATGCTCAAGGCCTACATCCGCGACTGGCCGGTCGAGGAGCCCAAGGACGAGCAGACCTCGTCCTGACCCGGCAGATTTAGAATCGGGTCTCCGCAATGCCACCGCCTTCGGGCGGTGGTTTGCATTGCAGACCACCACTTCTCGAGACCTTCATGTCCGGCAGCACCCTCGGCGAGTTGTTCCGCGTCACCAACTTCGGCGAGAGCCACGGCCCGGCAATCGGCTGCGTGATCGACGGCTGCCCGCCCGGCATGGTGCTCAGCGAGGCCGACATCCAGCCCGAGCTCGACCGGCGCCGCCCCGGCACCTCGCGCCATGTGACGCAGCGCAACGAGCCCGATGCGGTCGAGATCCTGTCGGGCGTGTACGAGGGCAAGACCACCGGCACGCCGATCTGCCTGCTGATCCGCAACACCGACCAGCGCAGCAAGGACTACGGCAACATCCTGAACACCTTCCGGCCCGGCCATGCCGACTACACCTATCTGCAGAAGTACGGCATTCGGGACCCGCGCGGCGGCGGTCGCGCGTCGGCGCGCCTGACCGCGCCGATGGTGGGCGCCGGCGCGGTGGCGCGCAAATGGCTGTTCGAGAAATACGGCACCCGCTTCAAAGGCCACATGACGCAGATCGGCGACCTCGTGATCCCGTTCGAGTCGCTGGACCACGTGCCGAACAACCCGTTCTTCGCCGCGAACGCGAGCGACATCCCGCGTCTCGAGGCCTACATGGACGAGTTGCGCAAGGCCGGCGACAGCTGCGGCGCACGCATCAGCGTGATGGCACAGCACGTGCCGGTCGGGCTCGGCGAGCCGCTTTTCGACAAGCTCGATGCCGACATCGCCAAAGCGATGATGGGCATCAACGCCGTGAAAGGCGTCGAGATCGGCGCCGGCTTCGGCAGCGTCACCCAGCGCGGCACGACGCACGGCGACGAGTTGTCGCCCGAGGGCTTTCGCAGCAACCATGCCGGCGGCGTGCTCGGCGGCATCTCGACCGGGCAGGACATCACCGTCAGCATCGCGATCAAGCCCACCAGTTCGATCCGCAGCCCGCGCTCCTCTATCGACCTGGCCGGTGCGCCGGCGACGGTCGAAACCTTCGGCCGCCACGACCCCTGCGTCGGCATCCGCGCGACACCCATCGCCGAAGCGATGCTGGCGCTGGTGCTGATGGACCACGCGCTGCGCCACCGTGCGCAGTGCGGCGATGTGCTCGCGCCGATGCGTGCGATCGCCGGCGCGGCGCCGCTGTCGCGGGGATGACGGGCACCGGCCCGACGCGCGGCGCGCTGTTCGCCTTCAGTTCGGTCTCGTTCGCGTACTTCGCCTACGCCGGCTTGTTCGGCACCTACGCCCCGCTGTGGTTTCAGCGCCTGGGCTTCAGCACGCTGGCCATCGGCGCACTCGCGTCGATGCAGAGCGGCACGCGCATCTTCAGCCCCTACGTCTGGGGCTGGCTCGCCGACCACACCGGGCGGCGCACGCAGCTGCTGCGCATCGCGGTGGGCTGTGCGCTGGTGTCTGCCCTGGGCTTCTTCGTGCCGGGGCCGTACGGCTGGGTGGCGTCGGTCACGGTGGCGCTGTTCGTCTGCACCGCCGGTGTGGTGCCGATCAACGAGGCGGCGCTCGCCCACCTGGTGAGCCGCGGCGCCACGCTCGACGCCACCCGCTACGGTCGGGTGCGCGTGTGGGGCTCGGTGGGCTTCATCGCCGCGGTGACCGGCAGCGGCGTGCTGCTCGAAACCTGGGGCGTGCGCAGCTTTCCGTGGCTGGTGCTGGCCTTGCTGGTGCTGCTGATGAGCGCTGCGCTGCGCCTGCCCGACGTGATCGAGGCCGCGCACAGCGAGGAGGCCGCGCCCGGTGCACTCGCGGTATTGCGACGGCCAGTCGTGGCGTGGTTCTTCGCCGGCGTGTTCTTCACGGTGCTGGCCCACACCAGCCTCTATGCGTTCTTCTCGCTCTACCTGGTGTCGCTGGGCTACAGCAAGGCGGCGGTCGGGCTGATCTGGGCCATCGGCGTGGCCGTCGAGGTGCTGTGGTTCTGGTTCCAGGGGCGCTGGCTGGCGTGGCTGACGCCGCATGCCTGGCTGCTGCTGGCCGCAGCCGTCTCGGCCGGGCGCTTCGCGCTGGTCGCCGGGTTCGGCGCGCTGACCTGGGTGCTGGTGCTGACGCAGTGCACCCACGCCCTCACGTTCGCGGCCCAGCACAGCTCGTGCATCGCCGTGATCAACCGGCATTTCCCGGGCCGGCTGCGCGGGCGCGGCCAGGCGCTGTACTCGGTGCTGGGCTATGGCGTGTCGGGCGTCATCGGCGGCGTGGGCGGCGGTGCGCTGAGCCAGGCGTTCGGGTTCTCGGCGGTGTTCTGGGGCGGCTGCGCGGCGGCGACTGTCGCCGCGCTGTGCTGCCTCCGGGCCTGGGCGCTGGAGCGCCGCGCGGTGGCGGCTGATGCCACCGCCTGACCTCGGCGCCTGCACCCTGACCCCCACATTCCGCAGTCTGTCGCACGTGGGGTTGTCGTGTCCGAACGAGTCCCTACACTCTTGCGCCAGACAGACAACAACACAGGAAAGGAAGCCTCATGCGCAAGCGGTGGCTCGTGGGCGGGGGAGTGGCGATCATCGTCGTCGCGTCCGCGCTGATGGTGGTGTCGCGTGCCAAAAGCACCCGCGCCGCCGATGACAAGGACAAGAAGCCGGACGTGACACTGGAGTTCACCCCCGGCGAGGTGGTCAGGCCGACGCTGGCCGCCATGCCCGATCACATCGAGTTCTCCGGCCCGCTGGTGGCGCCGAGCACGGCGGTTGTGCGGGCCAAGGCCGCCGGCACGCTGCTGAGCCTGACGGTGGCCGAGGGCAGCCGGGTCAAGGCCGGTCAGGTGCTGGGCAGCATCGACCTGTCGGACCTGCAGAGCCGCGATGCCGAACGCGCCGCCATGGTCGATGCCGCGAAGGCGCGGGTCGCCGAGGCCGAGCGTCTGCACACCTCCAACATCGACCTGGCGAATCAGCGCTTCATCTCGACCAATGCGCTCGAATCGTCACGCGCCACGCTCGAGGCGGCGCGCGCGCAGCTCAAGTCAGCGCAGGCGCAGTGGGCCACCTCCAGCCTGAGCATCCGCGACGCGGCGCTGGTCGCGCCGATCAGCGGTGTGGTCGGCAAGCGCAACGTGGTGCCGGGCGAGAAGGTCAGCGCCGAGCAGGAGCTGATGACGGTCGTCGACCTGCGGGAACTCGAACTCGGCGGCGTCGTCGGCACGCACCAGGTGTCGATGCTCAAGCCCGGTCAGAAGCTGAGCGTGCGTGTCGAAGGGTCGCCGACCGCGGTCGAGGGGCGCATCGACCGCATCGCCCCGTCGGCCGAGGCCGGCACCCGCGGCATCCGCGTCGTCGTGCTGCTGCCGAACCCGAACGAGGTCTTCCGCGCCGGCCAGTACGCCAGCGCCGTGGTGCTGCTGGACGATGCCTCGCAACGCCTCACGCTGCCGGTCGGTGCGGTCGGTCAGGCCTCGGGGCAGGACTACGTCTGGACGCTGGAAAAGGGTGCGCTGGTGCGCCGCATCGTCATCACCGGCCGGCGCGACCTGGCCAACGGCCGGGTCGAGGTGACGCAAGGTCTGGGGGCAGGGGCCCAGGTGCTGGCCGCGCGCTTCGACACCCTGAAAGAGGGGGCACCGGCAAAGATCGTCGCGAAGGCCGGCTCGGGCGCCCCGGCCGCGAGCGCCAGCTCGGCCTCATCCAAGGCCAGCTGACGTGCGGCGCGGTCCATTGATCTTTGAACGGCTGACTGTTCGCGGCCCGCTGCGGCCGTTCGCGGGCAGCGGTCTTCATGCATCGACTTGTGCGAGCGCAGGCTGCCGGGTAACCGGCTCCGCTCATGTCCCTCGGGCGGATTCAACGCCCGATCGTTTCTGGCCGAATCGATCCGGCCCTCCTCCTTTACTTCGCTACGCCGGTCACCCGGCAGCCTGCGCTGGGAACCACTGGTTCGTTCCACGGCCTTCAACTGCCGCAGCGCTCTCGCGCAGACCGACGACTGCAGACCGCTGCCCGCGAACGGCCGCATCGGGCCTCGAGCGGGCGCTCACAACACGGTGGAGCAACTGACATGTGGTTCACGCGCGTCTCGATCAACAACCCGGTCTTCGCCACCATGGTCATGGTGGCGCTGTGCGTGCTCGGCCTGTTCTCGTACAACCAGCTCGGTGTCGAGCGCATGCCCGACATCACGCCGCCCATCGTGTTCGTCAGCGTGGCCTACCCGGGCGCGTCGGCCGAGGCCGCTGAAACCGAGCTCACGCGCCCGATCGAGCTCGGGTTGAACGGCATCGCGGGCGTGAAGATGATCCGCTCGAACAGCCTCGAAGGCCGCAGCGAGACCGTCGTCGAGTTCCAGCTCGCTGCCGACATGAACCGCGCGGTGCAGGACGTGCGCGACAAGGTCTCGCAGCTGCAGCCGGGTTTTCCGCGCGACGCGAAGCCGCCCTACATCTCGCGTTTCGACGGCGACAACGCGCAGCCCACTGTCAACCTCGCGCTGATCGCGCCCGACCGCAGCTCGCGCGAGCTGTCGCTGCTCGCCGACCAGGTCGTGCGCAAGCGCCTCGAGCGTGTCGGCGGCGTCGCCAAGGTCGATGTCGGCGGGCTCACGGTGCGCCAGGTGCGCATCGACCTCGATCCGCAGCGGCTGCGCGCCTATCAGCTCACGCCGGCTGACGTGTCGACCGCGCTGCAGCGCGCGAACGCCGACGTGCCGGTCGGCCTGCTCAGCAGCGCCAAGGAAGACGCGCTGGTGCGCGTCGAGGGCCGGGTGCGCGACGCGAAGGCGTTCAGCGACGTGGTCGTGGTGACGCGCGGCAGCCTGGTCGTGCGCCTCGGCGACCTGGGCACCCTGGTTGAGCGCGAACAGGAGCCGACCTCGTATGCCCGCGTCGATGGCATCCCGGCGATCTCGTTCCAGGTCTACAAGCAGCAGGACGCCAACATCGTCACCAACGGCGAAGGCATCAAGCAGGCGACCGAGGAGATGCGCAAGACCTTGCCGCCCGGTGTCGAGCTGCGCCTGGTCTATGCCGACAGCGACTGGGTGCGCGACTCACTCAAGGGCGTCAAGCGCACGCTGATCGAAGGCGCGCTGCTGACGGTGGCCATCGTGTTCCTGTTCCTGCACAGCTGGCGCAGCACCATCATCACCGGCCTGACCCTGCCGATCGCGGTGATCTCGGCCTTCATCGCGGTCTACGCGTTCGGCTTCACGCTCAACTTCATGACGATGATGGCGCTGAGCCTGTGCATCGGCTTGCTGATCGACGATGCGATCGTGGTGCGCGAGAACATCGTGCGCCACGTGCACCTCGGCAAAGACCACCACACGGCTGCGCTCGAAGGCACCAACGAGATCGGCCTGGCCGTGATGTCGACCACCTTCGCGATCTGCGCGGTGTTCGTGCCGGTCGCGTTCATGAAGGGCATCGTCGGCAAGTTCTTCTTCCCGTTCGGCATCACGGTGGCGGTGGCGGTGCTGGTCAGCCTGTTCGTCAGCTTCACGCTCGACCCGATGCTGTCCAGCATCTGGAAGGATCCGCCCGGCAGCCGCCTCATCAAGCTGCCCGTGATCGGCCACCTGATGCGCGCAACCGACCGCGTGCTCGACCTGATGCACGGCATCTACGAGACCCTCATCCACTGGGTGTTCTCGGACCGCCGCTACCTGCGCTTCATTCGCCCGCGCGGCATCGTCGTGATGATCGGCATCGCCAGCTTCGTCGGCGCGATCCTGCTGGCGCCCTTGGTCGGCAGCGAGTTCGTGCCCGACTCCGACAACAGCTTCATCGCGATGAACGTCACCATGCCGGTGGGCACGAGCCTGGAGCGCGGCAACGAGAAGATGGCGCAGGTCGAGGCGCTGGTGAAGGCGCTGCCCGAGGTGCGCATGATCTCCAGCCAGACCGGCGACGTCGATGGCAACCGCAACGCCGGCCGGCTCGAGATCCAGCTCGTCAAGCCGAGCGAGCGCAAGCGCACGCAAAAGCAGGTCGAAGAGGCGATACGCACTGCGATCGCGCCCATCCCCGGCGCCGACCTGGCGCTGGGCAACCGGCCGATCTTCGTCTCGCTGCTCGGCCCCGATCCCAAGGTGCTCGACGAAGAGGTGCTGAAGCTGGCCGAGAAGATGCGCAAGATCCCCGGCATCACCGACCTCGAGACCTCGGTCAAGCCCGGCCTGCCGGCCTATGCGGTGCGCCTCAAGCCCGACGCCGTGCGCGAGCTGGGTCTGACGCCGACGGTGCTCGCGGCCAGCCTGCGCAGCTTCGTCAACGGCGAGGTCGCGACCTACTGGACCGCTCCCGACGGCGAGCAGGTCGAGGTCGAGCTGCGCCTGCCGCAGCTGCTGCGCGAGAACATCGCCCAGCTCGACAACCTGCCGGTGGCCTACGCGAAAGACGGCACACCGATCGCGCTCGGCCGCGTCGCCGACATCGTGCCGGTCGTGAATCCGCTCGTGATCAAGCGCCAGGACCTGCAGCGCCGCCAGGCCGTCTACGCCGGCGTGACCGGCCGGCCCAGCGGCGACGTCGGCAACGAGGTCAAGAAGGTCGTCGACGCGACGCAGCTGCCGCCCGGCTACCGCTTCGACCAGGGCGGCCAGACGCGCGACCAGGCCGAGGCCTTCCAGGGCATTCTGCTGGCGCTGCTGGCGGCGGTGATCTTCATCTACATCGTGCTCGCATCGCAGTTCGGCAGCTTTTTGCAGCCGTTCGCGATCATGGCCTCGCTGCCGCTGGCGCTGATCGGCGTGATGCTGGCGTTGCTGGTCACGCGCTCGACGCTGAACCTGTTCTCGATGATCGGCCTGGTGATGCTGATGGGCCTGGTGACCAAGAACGCGATCCTGCTGGTCGACTTCGCCAACCATGCGCGCAAGGCCGGGCTGAGCACCGCCGAGGCCTTGCTGCAGGCCGGCCTGGTGCGCATGCGGCCCATCATGATGACGACCGCAGCGATGATCTTCGGCATGCTGCCGCTGGCGCTCGCGCTCGACGAGGGCGGCGAGATCCAGGCACCGATGGGCCGCGCGATCATCGGCGGCGTGATCACGTCGACGCTGCTGACGCTGATCGTCGTGCCGGTGGTCTACAGCTACCTGGACGACCTCGCGGCGTGGGCGAAGCGGCGCTTCGGGGCGAAGGGCGCAGCCGGTGGCGCGATCCCTGCGCACATGCCGGCGTCGAAGGAGTAGTCGGCTACTGCGAGATGTGGATCACATCCCGCACCAGCGGGTAGATGTGGTTCTGCCAGCGCTTGCCGCTGAACACGCCGTAGTGGCCGACGTTGGGCTGCACGTAGTGCGTGCGCATGTAGGGACGCAGGCTGCTCGCCAGGTCTTGCGCGGCGAGGGTCTGGCCGATCGCGCAGATGTCGTCGCGCTCGCCCTCGATCGTGACCAGCGCGGTGCGGCGGATCGCGGCCGGGTTCACGAGGCGGCCCTTGAACATCAGCTCGCCCTTGGGCAGCGCGTACTTCTGGAACACGAGGTCGACGGTCTCGATGTAGAAGTCGGCCGAGAGGTCGGCCACCGCCATGTATTCCTCGTAGAAGGTGCGCGTGACCTCGGCCTTGTCGAACTCGTCGTCGACCAGGTGCTGGTAGTACTCCTTGAATGCGTTGACGTGCCGGTCCTTGTTCATGCTCATGAAGGCCGACAGCTGCACGAAGCCCGGGTACACGCGCCGGCCACCGCCACCATGCCGCCAGGGCACGGTGCTGATCAGGTTGTTCTCGAACCACTCGATCGGCTTGGTGGTGGCCAGCTTGTTGACTTCTGTGGGGCTGATGCGGCAGTCGATCGGGCCGGCCATCAGCGTCAGGCTGGCCGGCGTGGCGGGGTGCTTGTCCTCCGACATGATGGCCACCGCCGCGAGCGCCGCCACACAGGGCTGGCAGACCGCGATCATGTTCGCGTTCGGACCCATCGCGGCGAGGAAGTCGATGAGGTGCTGGGTGTACTCGTCCAGCCCGAAGCGGCCGGCCGAGAGCGGCACGTCGCGCACGTTGTGCCAGTCGGTCACGTAGACGTCGTGGTCCTGCAGTGTGGTGCGCACGGTGTCGCGCAGCAGCGTCGCGAAGTGGCCGCTCATCGGTGCCACGACCAGCACCTTGGGTTGCACCGGCGCGCTGGGCTTGTGGAAGCGCAGCAGCGTTGCGAACGGCGTGGCCGTCACCACCTCTTCGACGACGGGCACGGCCTCGCCCTTGACCATCACCTGGTCGATGCGCCACGGCGGGCGCTTGTGCGTGACTTCGGCGAGCTCGAGCACGCGGCAGGCGGCGGCGGCCTGCCGCAGCGACGGCTGGCCGGCGAGGCCGAAGGTCGGGTCCTGCAGCATGGGCAAGGACATCTTGGCCAGGGTGCGCAACGGCCACATCAGATCCGACTGAGCCTGGTAGGCCTGATACATCATGGGTTCTCCGTGTATGGGCGCTGACGGTTCTGCGGAGCAACTAACGCGCCAGCGGACCGGGCGCGTGGCACATCCCTTGCAGACGTCGCTGCCAAACCACGCCGGAGAGCCACATGCCTGTCGCCGCCCCCTCCAAGCTCAAAGCTGCAGCGCGCAAGACCACGGCCAAGCCGGCGGCGAAAGTCGTGAAGACGCAGGCCACGCTGACGCTGAGCAGCAAGAACTACTCGTCGTGGTCGCTGCGCGGCTGGTTGATGGCGAAATTCGCCGGGCTGGCGTTCACCGAGGTGATGGTCTCGCCCGACGATGCCGACGCGCGCAAGGAGTTGCTGCTGCTGGCGCCGTCGATCCGCGTGCCGTGTCTCACGCACGACGGCGCCAAGGTCTGGAACACGCTCGCGATCGCGCAGTACCTGAACGAGATCAAGCCGAACGCCGGTCTGATGCCGGACGACCGCATCGCCCGCGCGCACTGCCGTTCGGTGAGCGGCGAGATGAACTCGGGTTTTGCGAACCTGCGCGCGTCGCTGCCGATGAACCTGAAGGGCAAGTTCCCGGGCCACAAGGTCTGGGCCGGTGCGCTGCCCGACATCGAGCGCATCGTCGAGATCTGGACCGAATGCCTGGCCACCTATGGCGGGCCCTACCTCTTCGGCAAGCAGCGCGGCATGGCCGACGCGATGTTCGCACCGGTCGTCACGCGCTTTCTGACCTACGACGTGAGGCTCACCAAGCCCTGCATCCTGTACTGCCAGACCATCATGGCGATGCCCGAGATGATCGAGTGGATCGCCGCCGCCAAGCTCGAGCCCGACGACATCGAAGAGCTCGACATGGACTTCTGATCAGGCCCAGGGCGTGGGCGCCGGGACGTCGCACACGGCCGGCACGTCGATCGACTTGAAATCGGCGGGTCCGACGATCTCGAGGTACTCCATGTCGGGCGAGTAGTCGAAGAGGTAGTGGGCAATGCCCGGGCGCTGGTGCACGCAGTCGCCGGCTTCGACGAGGGTGAGTTGGTCCTCGTACATGAACTTGGCCCAGCCCTTGGTCATGATCACGATCTGGAAGTCCGCTTCATGGCGGTGCCAGCCGGTGCCCTTTTCCGGTGCCATGTTTGCTTTCACCAGGTGGGCGATCACGGCGCCCTTGGTGGCATCGGCGACGCCCAGGTCCTTGTACAGGAAGAAGTCGCGGAGCCCGTCGCTGCGCCAGCTCGTGTCGGCGGGTTTGACATGCGAGAACGTCGTGGTCGTCTTGTCCAACATGGGGCGGCCCTCCTGCAACGGGTTGAATGTGCAGGTGCAGCATGCATAAGGCGTTCCAAGCGGACGTTGAACGGAGCCGCTGCCGCGGCGGGGCCGAGCCTGCGTCAAAGCGTCGAGAAATCGCTCGTGATGTAGGCCGTCGAGGGCCACAGCGTCGACACGGCCCACGCCTGGGGGCGCGCTTCGCCGTCGACCGTCAGGGCCCATTCGCGTGCGGGTGATGCGGCCAGGCGCTGCTTTGCGGCCCGCATCCTGAAGTCGGTCAGTTCGATCAGTTCATCAGGGTGCCACGCGTCGGCGCGTGGGCTGGCGGCCAGGCCCATGCAGACGACGATGTCGCTCGCCAGTTCCATCTCGCGCAAAGCCTGTTCGATGGGCTGCCGCATCCGCTCCGAGAACGCGGCGGCCACGCCCAGATGTGCCTGGGCCAGCAGCACGGCGAGTTCGGTGTGTGCGGTGCGCGCCAGCAGGTCCACCGAGCGCAGCCGCCGGTTGACCACGCCGCCCAGCTTGGTCGTCACCGGCCCGAGCAGGCGCTCGCTGAGGTGCTCCGAGCCGGGCGCCAGGCTCACGTCGAGCAAGACCAGCGCAACCGCGCCCTGCGGCGTCTGCAGTTGCTCGGAAGCCCTCAGTGCCTGCATGTAGAGATGGCGCCGACCCGCCGGGCTCGGCGTTTCGTCGGGTTCTGCAACCTGTCGGGGCATGCGCTGCGGGTTCATGGGCCGTTCCGAGGGTGAGCCGGATTGTCTGGACCGGCATCATCGCCGGTCAAGTCAGGCCGCACGCTTCTTTGCGAACCTTCGCACGGACTCAGGTCCGCGCGGGGATGCCCAGACCCTTGACGACGGCGGGCCGTGCCACGAAGGCCGCGAGCACCCGCCTGACCTGCGGGAAGTCCGCGATGCCGACGAGGTCGCCCGCACCGTAGAAGCCGATCAGGTTGTTGACCCACGGAAAGGTCGCGATGTCGGCGATGGAATAGGTGTCGCCCATGATCCAGGTCCGGCCTTCGAGGCGCTTGTCGAGCACGCTCAGCAGGCGCTTGGACTCGGCCACGTAGCGGTCGCGTGGGCGCTTGTCTTCATAGTCTTTGCCGGCGAACTTGTGGAAGAAGCCGAGCTGGCCGAACATCGGCCCGATGCCGCCCATCTGGAACATCAGCCACTGGATGGTCTCGTAGCGGCCGGCCGCGTCGGCGGGCATCAGCTGGCCCGATTTCTCGGCCAGGTAGATCAGGATCGCGCCCGACTCGAACAACGCGAGCGGTCGGCCGCCGGGCCCGTTGGGGTCGATGATCGCCGGGATCTTGTTGTTCGGGTTCAGCGACAGAAACTCCGGCGACAGCTGGTCGTTGCTGTCGAAGCGCACCAGGTGCGGCTCGTAGGGCAGGCCGATCTCTTCGAGCGCGATCGAGACCTTCACGCCGTTCGGCGTCGGCAACGAATAGAGCTGAAGGCGGTCGGGGTGCTGGGCGGGCCATTTCGTCGTGATGGCGAAGGCGGACAGGTCGGTCATGAAGTTCCTGAGGCAAGGTGGAGGGCGCGCTGATTCTCGGTGCCCCGCGCGATGCGCACCGGCACCGCGCGTCAAAGCCGCACGCGGCGTGGGGCGTCGGCGGTGCAGCCGGTGCTGTGGCTCAGCATTCGACGATGTTGACCGCCAAGCCGCCGCGGGCCGTCTCTTTGTACTTGGTCATCATGTCGGCGCCGGTGTCGCGCATGGTCTTGATGACCTTGTCCAGGCTGACGTGGTGGGTGCCGTCGCCGCGCAGCGCCATGCGCGCGGCGTTGATGGCCTTGACCGACGCGATCGCGTTGCGCTCGATGCACGGGATCTGCACCAGCCCGCCGACCGGGTCGCAGGTCAGTCCCAGGTGGTGCTCCATGCCGATCTCGGCCGCGTTCTCGACCTGCTCGGGCGTGCCGCCCAGCACCGCGCACAGCGCACCGGCGGCCATCGAGCAGGCCACGCCGACCTCGCCCTGGCAGCCGACTTCGGCACCGCTGAGCGACGCGTTCTCCTTGTAGAGCATGCCGATCGCCGCGGCGGTGAGCAGGAAGTCGATGACCTTGCTTTCGGTCGCGCTCGGCACGAAGCGCGTGTAGTAATGCAGCACCGCGGGCACGATGCCGGCCGCGCCATTGGTCGGCGCCGTGACGACGCGGCCGCCGGCGGCGTTCTCTTCGTTGACGGCGAGCGCGTAGAGATTGACCCAGTCCAGCACCTGCAGCGGATCGCGCAACGCCGCCTCGGGGTTGGCGCACAACTGCCGGTGCAGGTCGGCGGCGCGGCGCCTCACCTTGAAGCCGCCGGGCAGCACGCCGTCGGTCGCACAGCCGCGCACCACGCAGGCCTGCATCACGGCCCAGATCTTCAGCAGGCCGGCGTCGATCTCGGCGTCGCTGCGCCAGTGGCGTTCATTGCGGCGCATCAACTCGGCGATGCTGCAGCGCTCGGATGCGGTCAGCGCCAGCAGGTCGGCGCCGCTGTGAAACGGGTGCGCGAACACGGTGGTGTCGGGTGCGATCACCTTCTGCCGGGTGCCGTCGTGCGCGACCTCGTCGCTGACGATGAAGCCACCGCCGACCGAGTAGTAGACCCGCGTCAGCAGTTCGGCGCCGCCGGCGTCGAAGGCCGTGAAGCGCATGCCGTTGGCATGGAAGGGCAGGGTCTCGCGGCGGTACAGGATCAGATCGGTCTTCTCAACGAACGCGACCTCGTGCGTGCCCAGCAGCGGTATCCGTTTCGCGTCGCGCATGGCCTTCAGGCGCGGCGCGATGCCGTCGACGTCGACGCTGTCAGGCTCGTCGCCGCACAGGCCCAGCAACACGGCCTTGTCGCTGCCGTGGCCCTTGCCGGTGGCGCCCAGCGAGCCGTAGAGCTGCGAGCAGACGCGCGCGGTCGCGTCCAGATGGCCTTCGTGCTGCAAGCGCAGCGCGAACAGCCGCGCTGCCCGCATCGGACCAACGGTGTGCGAGCTGCTCGGGCCGATGCCGATCTTGAACAGGTCGAAGACGGAGACGGCCATGGGTGCTGCTCGTCCGCTTCAGCTCGCGTAGTCGCTGAGCGGCGGACAGGAGCACATCAGGTTGCGATCGCCGTAGACGTTGTCGACGCGACCCACCGGCGACCAGTACTTGCCGCGACGCAGCGCCGGCACCGGGTAGGCCGCTGCTTCGCGCGAAAAGGGGTGCGGCCAGTCGGCTTTCAGCAGTGCGGCGGCCGTGTGCGGTGCGCTCTTCAACGGGTTGTCGGCCGCCGGCCAGGCGCCGGACTCGACCTGCGCGATCTCGCCGCGAATCGCGATCATTGCGTCGCAGAAGCGGTCGAGTTCTTCGAGCGACTCGCTCTCGGTCGGCTCGACCATCAGCGTGCCGGCGACCGGGAAGCTCAGCGTCGGCGCGTGGAAGCCGTAGTCGATCAGCCGCTTCGCGACGTCTTCGGCGCTGACCCCGGTCGCGTCCTTGAGCGGCCGCAGGTCGAGGATGCACTCGTGTGCGACACCGCCGCCCTTGACGCCGTCGATGTTGCCGCTGAAGTGGATGTCGTAGTGGTCGGCCAGGCGCGCGGCGACGTAGTTGGCCGACAGGATCGCGGTCTCGGTCGCGGCCTGCAGGCCCTCGGCGCCCATCATGCGCATGTACATCCAGCTGATCGGCAGCACCGCCGCGTTGCCCAGCGGCGCCGCTGACACCGCGCCGACTTGTGCGTCGGAGCCGATGCCCGCGCTGCGGTGCGCCGGCAGGTAGGGCACCAGGTCGGCAACCACACAGGTCGGGCCGACGCCGGGACCACCGCCGCCGTGCGGGATGCAGAAGGTCTTGTGCAGGTTCAGGTGGCTCACGTCGCCGCCGAACTCGCCCGGCGCGGCCACGCCGACCAGCGCGTTCATGTTCGCGCCGTCGACGTAGACGCGGCCGCCGTGCTGGTGCACGAGCGCGCAGATCTCCTTGACGTGGGTGTCGAACACGCCGTAGGTCGACGGGTAGGTGATCATGATGCAGGCCAGGTTCGTGCTGTGCGTTTCGCACTTCGCGCGCAGGTCCGCGAGGTCGATGTTGCCCTCGGCGTCGCACTTGGTGACGACCACCTGCAGGCCGCTCATCTGCGCGCTCGCCGGGTTGGTGCCGTGCGCCGACTCGGGGATCAGGCAGATGTTGCGGTGCGCCTCGCCGCGCGCCTCGTGGAACGCGCGGATCACCAGCAGCCCGGCGTACTCGCCCTGCGAGCCGGCGTTGGGCTGCAGGCTCACGCCGCTGTAGCCGGTCGCCTGGCACAGCCAGGCTTCGAGCTGGATGCGCAGCGCGTCGTAGCCGGCGAGCTGGTCTTGCGGTGCGAACGGGTGGATGTTGGCGAACGCTGGCCACGTGATCGGGATCATCTCGCTGGTCGCGTTCAGCTTCATGGTGCACGAGCCCAGCGGGATCATTGTGCGGTCGAGCGCGAGGTCCTTGTCGGACAGGCTGCGGATGTAGCGCAGCATCTCGGTCTCGCTGTGGTGGCGGTTGAAGACCGGGTGGGTCAGGAAGGCGCTGCGGCGTTGCAGGCTCGCGGGGATCAGCGACGCGATGCCCTTCTCGAACGGCGCGAAGTCGGGCAGGGCTTGGCCGTCGGCGAAGAGTTTCCAGAGCGCGAGCACGTCATCCCGCGTCGTCGTCTCGTCGAGCGAGATGCCCACCGCACGGTGCGAGTCGCGGCGCAGGTTGAAGCCCACTTCGCGCGCGGCGCGCAGCACCGCTTCGGTGTGGTCGCCGGTGTTCACCGTCACGGTGTCGAAGCCGGATTCGCTCGCCAGCGTGCGGCCCAGGTGCTTGAGCCCGGCGGCCAGGATGGCGGTGTAGCTCGCGACGCGCTGCGCGATGCGCTTCAGGCCCTGGGGCCCGTGGTAGACCGCATACATGCTGGCCACCACGGCCGGCAGCACCTGCGCCGTGCAGATGTTCGAGGTCGCCTTTTCACGGCGGATGTGCTGCTCGCGTGTCTGCAGCGCGAGGCGGTAGGCCGGTGCGCCGTGCGCGTCGATGCTGACGCCGACGAGTCGGCCCGGCATCGAGCGCTTGAACTCGTCCTTGGTCGCCAGATACGCCGCGTGCGGGCCGCCGTTGCCCATCGGCATGCCGAAGCGCTGGGTGTTGCCGACGACGATGTCGGCGCCCATCTCGCCGGGCGGCGTGAGCAGCGCCAGCGCGAGCAGGTCGGCGGCGACGATCGCCAGGCCGCCCTTGGCGTGCACCGCCGCGATCGCCGGTTTCAGGTCGCGCACCACGCCGCCGACGCCGGGGTATTGCAGCAGCACCGCGAACGCATCGGCCTGCGCGGCCGCCTCCATCGGGCCGGTCAGCACGGTCACCCCGATGGGTCGGGCGCGCGTGCGCACGACTTCCAGGGTCTGAGGCAGCACGTCGTCGGCGACGAAGAGCGTGGTGGACTTGGCTCTGCCGACGCGCAGCGCCAGTGTCATCGCCTCGGCGGCGGCGGTCGCTTCGTCGAGCATGGACGAACCGGCGATCGCCATGCCGCTGAGCTCGCACACCATGGTCTGGAAGTTGACCAGCGCCTCCATGCGACCTTGCGAGATCTCGGCCTGGTAAGGCGTGTAGGCGGTGTACCAGGCCGGGTTCTCGAGCACGTTGCGCAGGATCACGCCCGGCGTGTGGGTGCCGTGGTAGCCCTGGCCGATGAAGCTCTTCAGCACCCGGTTGCGGCCGGCGATGGCCCTGAGCTCGGCGAGCGCCTGGGCCTCGGTCAGCGGCTCCGGCAAGGCCATCGGTGCGGCGCGCGTGATGCTGCGCGGCACGACGGATTCGATCAGCGCGCGGCGCGAAGCGCTGCCGATCACCGACAGCATGTGGACCTCGTCGTCGGCCTCGATGCCGATGTGGCGCGCGACGAATTCGGAAGCGTTCTCGAGCTCGCGCAACGGTCGAACCAGGCGCTCTTTGGCAGGCATCAGCATCGCAAGACCTCTTGAGAAATCAGCTGTTCTTGACGAGCAGGTCGTAGGCCGGGCCGTCCATCAGCTGTTCGAATTCGCCCATGTCGGTGACGTGCACCTTGAAGAACCAGCCGTTGCCCAGCGGGTCGGTGTTGGCGAGCGACGGGTCGGCGCGCAATGCCTCGTTGACCTCGACGATCTCGCCGGTGACCGGCATGAACAGGTCGGCCGCGGCCTTGACCGATTCGACGACGCCGGCGACCTCGCCCTTCTTGAAGGTGCTGCCGACGGCCGGCAGGTCGACGAAGACCACGTCGCCCAGCGCGTCCTGCGCATGCAGGGTGATGCCGACGGTCGCGGCCTCGTGGTCTTCGATGTTGATCCACTCGTGGTCGTTGGTGTACATCGTCGTCATGGGGTTGCTCCTGTGGTGAGAGAGAAAAAAAAGGTGAATCAGCCGCGGAAGTAGCGGTGCGGCGTGAACGGCATCGGGCTGACGCGCATCGGCTGGCGTTTGCCGCGCACCTCGGCGTAGACCTCGTGGTGCGGCAGCGCGTGGTTGGCGGCCAGGTAGGCCATCGCGATCGGTTCGTTGACGGTGGGCGAGAGCGTGCCGCTCGTGACGACGCCGAGCTTGCGGCCGTGCGCGTCGACGATGGTCGCGCCTTCGCGCACCGGCACGCGTTCCAGGCCGACCATGCCGACGCGCTTGGTCATGGTCCCGGTGGCGAGCTGCGCGTCGATCGCCGTCGCACCCGGGTAGCCGCCGTGGCGAGCGCCGCCGGCACGCCGCACCTTCTGGATCGCCCAGGTCAGGCCGGCCTCGACCGGCGTCGTCGTCTCGTTGATGTCGTGGCCATAGAGGCACAGCCCGGCTTCGAGCCGCAGCGTGTCGCGGGCACCCAGCCCGGCGGGCTCGACCTCGGGCAGCGCGATCAGCGCACGCGCAAGCGCCTCGGCCTGTGCGCCGGGCACCGAGATCTCGTAGCCGTCTTCGCCGGTGTAGCCGGAGCGGGTGACGAAGCAGTCGGCGCCTGCCAGTGTGAATTCGGCGCCGGTCATGAAGGTCAGCTTGGCGACCGCCGGGTTCAGCCGTGCCAGCGCCTTCGCGGCCTGCGGGCCTTGCAGCGCCAGCAGCGCGCGGTCGGGCAGCGGCTGGACGGTGCAGCGGTGGCCGATGTTCGTGACGAGGTGGCGCGTGTCGGCGGCCTTGCAGGCAGCGTTGACGATCAGGAACAGGTGGTCTTCGCGGCGCGTGATCATCAGGTCGTCGAGGATGCCGCCGCTGGTATTCGTGAAGAAGGCGTAGCGCTGCTTGCCGACCGCCAGCCCGACCACGTCCATCGGCACCAGCGATTCGAGGGCCTTGGCCGCATCGTCGCCGACCAGGCGCAGCTGGCCCATGTGCGAGACGTCGAACAGCGCCGCCGACTCGCGGCAGTGGCGGTGTTCCTTCAGGATGCCGCTGGGGTAGGAGACCGGCATGTCGTAGCCGGCGAACGCGACCATCTTGGCACCGAGTTCGAGGTGCAGGGCATGCAGCGGGGTGCGGGCGAGCTTGTCGAGCGAAGCGGTCTCGGGCATGGCGGTCTCCAGGGGCAATTCATCCGGGCGGTGCGATCCATGATCGCACCGTGATTGCCCCCTCTGTCCGCTTTACCTGAGAGATTGGCAGCGCGCTTCTCGTGAATCGCACCACTTGCCCCTTCGGTGGGCCCACTCGAGGTGAGCCTCTCTCCAGCGAGGAACGCCTCAAACGCAAGGCGCTTGCCAGTCCTTTTGCCTGAGCGTTCGACCCCGGGTTCTCACCCGGGCTCTGCGCCTTCGGCGGCTTCTCGAGGAAGCTCTCTCCTGACGACGGCGAGTGTAGCAGCGGCATCGATAATCACACGCCATGAGCAGAGCAAAACAAGCAAGAGCAGACGAAGTGCCGTCGACCGAATGGCTGAAGGTTGAGTCGATGGACCTCGACGCGCAGGGTGTCGCCCACAACCTGGAAGGCAAGGTCGTCTTCATCGACGGCGCGCTGCCCGGCGAAGAAGTGCGGGTCTTGGTCAACAAGCGCAAGAACAACTGGGAGCAGGCGACGATGACCGCGCTGCGCCGCGAGAGCTCGCAGCGCGTCACGCCGCGCTGCCCGCACTTCGGCACCTGCGGCGGCTGCAAGATGCAGCACTTTCACATCGGCGCGCAGATCGCGACCAAGCAGCGTGCGCTCGAAGACGGGCTGTGGCACCTCGGCAAGGTCAAGGCCGAGACGATGCTGCGGCCCATCGAGGGGCCGGCCTGGGGCTACCGCTACCGGGCGCGGCTGTCGGTGCGCTTCGTCGTCAAGAAGGACAAGGTGCTGGTCGGCTTCCACGAGCGTCAGTCCAGCTTCGTGGCCGACATGGACAGCTGCGAGGTGCTGCCGCCCAAGGTCAGCGCGATGCTGGTGCCGCTGCGCGCCCTGGTCGCGGCGATGGACCAGCGCGACCGCCTGCCGCAGATCGAACTGGCCGTGGGCGACGAGGTCGTCGCCCTGGTGCTGCGGCACCTGGAGCCGCTGACCGACGCCGACCTGGCGCGCCTGCGCGCGTTCGGCGCCGAGCACGGCGTGCAGTGGTGGCTGCAGTCCAAGGGGCCGGACACGGTGTGCCGTCTCGACGAAGGGGGCCCGGTGCTGTCGTACGCGTTGCCTGAGTTCGGCATCACGATGCCGTTCAAGCCGACCGACTTCACGCAGGTCAACCCGCACATCAACCGCACGCTGGTGACGCGCGCGCTGCGCCTGCTGGCTGCGCGCCCTGACGAGCGTGTGATCGACTGGTTCTGCGGCCTGGGCAACTTCACGTTGCCGATCGCCACGATGGCGCGCGAGGTGCTGGGCATCGAAGGCAGCGAGACGCTGGTGCAGCGTTCGCGCGAGAACGCCGTGGTCAACGGCGTGGGCGCCAAGACGAGTTTTGTCGCGCGCAACCTGTTCGAGGTCACGCCGGCCGAGTTGGCGACCTACGGCCACGCCGACAAGTGGCTGGTCGACCCCCCGCGCGAGGGCGCGTTCGCGCTCGCGAAGGCCTTGGCCGACCTGCACGCCGACCCATCGCTGGCGCGGGGCTACCAGCCGCCGCGGCGCATTGTCTACGTCAGCTGCAACCCGGCGACGCTGGCGCGCGACGCCGGGTTGCTCGTGCACCAGGCGGGCTACCGCTGCACGGCGGCGGGGGCGGTGAACATGTTCCCGCACACGGCACATGTGGAGAGCATGGCGGTGTTTGAACGCGCGCCGACCTAGAGAAAAACAAAGGGCCCCGAAGGGCCCTCTGCTTGGCGTAGAGGTCGTGTCAGTCGTTGCTGCTCGCGAACCCGAGGATGGACAACAGCGATTGGAAGATGTTGTACAGGTCGAGGTAGACGCTCAGCGTCGCGCTGATGTAGTTGGTCTCTTCGCCGTCGCGCACGCGCTTCAGGTCATAGATGATGAAGGCCGAGAAGATGCCGATGGCCGCGACCGACAGCGTGATCATCAGCGCGCTCGATTGCAGGAAGATGTTCGCGATGCCGGCGACGATCAGCATGATCACGCCGACGAACAGGAACTTGCCCATTGAGGACAGGTCGCGCTTGATCACCGACGACAGCGTCGCCATGCCGAAGAAGATCGCGCCGGTGCCGGCGAACGCCGTCATCACGATGCCCGAGCCGTTGTTCAGGCCCAGCACCGCACCGATCAGGCGCGACAGCATCAGCCCCATGAAGAAGGTGAAACCCAGCAGGATGGGCACGCCCGCGGCCGAGTTCTTGGTCTTCTCGATCGCGTAGATGAAGCCGAACGCACCGGCCAGGAACACGATCGCGCTCATGCCATGGCCCATCACGCGGGTGATGCCCGTCGCAACGCCGATCCAGGCGCCGAGCACGGTCGGCACCATCGACAGCGCAAGCAGCCAGTAGGTGTTGCGCAGCACGCGGTTGCGCTGGTCGACGGAGGTGACGCCACCGGCGTAGCCCGGGAATTCGGTTTGCAGAGGTTGGTTCATCAGAGAACTCCTTGTGGTGAACAACGCGGTCTTCAGACCCGCCCGGCGCATTCTAGTTCCGTGCCCCCGAACCGCCTAGTCGGGATCCTGCGTACAGTTGAGGGCGAAATTTCTCCACACCAGACCTGAGCCTCCCCCAATGAACACACGCCCTGTCCTGTCGCTCGCCGACATCAAACGCATCGCCGCCGCCGCCGAGGCCGAAGCCATCGCCAACCACTGGATCGTCACGATCGCCATCGTCGACGACGGCGGCCACCTGCTGTGGCTGCAGCGGCTGGACGGTGCCGCCCCGCTGTCGGCCCACATCGCGCCGGCGAAGGCGCGCACGTCGGCTCTCGGTCGCCGCGAAAGTGCGGTCTACGAAGAGATCGTCAAGGGTGGCCGCACCGCGTTTCTGAGCGTGCCCGAAATCGAAGGCCTGCTCGAGGGCGGTGTGCCCATCATGGTCGACGGGCACTGCCTGGGCGCGGTCGGCGTCAGCGGCGTCAAGTCGAACGAAGACGCGCAGATCGCCAAGGCCGGCATCGTGGCCCTCGGCACCTGACCAGGGTCTAGCGGCGCAACAGCAGCAGGCAGCCGCCGACGATCAAGGTCGCCGACGCGGCGGTCGTGAGCGTTGGCACCTCGCCGAACACGAAGTAGCCCAGCAGCGTCGCCCAGACGAAACCGCTGTATTCGAGCGGTGCGACGCGACTGGCCTCGAGCCGCGTGATGGCGTAGGTGAGGGCAAGCAGCCCGAGCGTGCCCAGGCCGCCGGCCAGCAGGCTGAGCACCACGTCGCCGGGCTGGATCGGCTGCCAGCGCCACGCTGTCGGCCCCGCCAGCAACAGCAGCGGCAACACGCTCTGGATCAGCAGGATGGTCCAGATCGAGTCGGTGCGCGACTGGCGCCGTGCCAGCAGCATCACGCCGGCGAACGACAGTGCGGCGACCGCTGCGGCTGCCATGCCGAGCAGGCGTCCGGTGTCGAAGCCCGACACGCCCAGGCTCAACTCGGCTGCCACCGAGACCGACACGCCCAGCAGCCCCGCGCCGAGTGCGAGCCAGATCGAGCTCGAGGGGCGTTCGCCCAGCGCGGGAATCGCGAGCACGGCGACGAAGATCGGTGCCAGGTACGAGATGGTCAGGGCCTCCGCCAGCGGCAGCCGCGTCAGCGCGAAGAAGTAGCCGAGCAGCGAACACAGCAGCAGCACGCTGCGCAGCACGTGCAGACGCCACGCGGCAGCGTCGGGCAGCGGCGTGCGCTTCCAGAGCCACAAGGCCAGCGCGAAGACGCTGCCGCCGGCGAAACGGAAGAAGCCGAGCTGCAATGCATCGAAGCGGACAGCCATCAGCTTGATCACGCAGTCCATGCTGACGAAACTCGCGGTGGCCAATGCGGCGACCAGCAACGGCAGCGCATCGCTGCGAGTGGCGCCGACGGTGCGAAGAGGGGCAGTGGAAGACATCGGGCGAGTCTACGTGGCGGGTGTGTCACGGTCGGTCGGGTCGGGGCGGTGGTCTATAATTCGAAGGTTTACCCTTAACCTACCCGCCCAGCAAAACTCACGCGGTTTCCGCTCCGGAGACCAGCGGTTCTTGCCTTCCGAAAACTCCCCGGTTTTCACCTCAGCAGCGAACCTCCGCGGCCATGCGCCGACCGAGCAACGCTGGGCGCACATCACGGAGATTGCCGGTGTCGCCGCAACTGCTGTTCCCCCAAGCCCAGGCCCTCCTGGCTCTCGCAGACGGCACGGTGTTCCGAGGCATCTCGATCGGCGCCGCCGGCCACACCGTCGGCGAAGTGGTGTTCAACACCGCGCTGACCGGCTACCAGGAAATCCTCACCGACCCGAGCTACTGCCGGCAGATCGTCACGCTGACCTACCCGCACATCGGCAACTACGGCATCAGCGCCGAAGACGTCGAAGCGAAGAAGGTGTTCGCGGCCGGTTTGATCATCAAGGACTTGCCGCTGCTGGCGTCGAACTTTCGCAGCAGCATGACCTTGGCGCAGTACCTCGAGCGCGAGAACACCGTTGCCATCGCTAACATCGACACGCGCCGATTGACCCGGTTGCTGCGGACCCAGGGCGCGCAGAACGGCTGCATCCTGACGCTGCCGCTGGGCGAGGCGCTGACCGATGCCCACGAAGCCGACGCGATCGCGAAGGCCAAGGCCGCGCCCAGCATGAGCGGCCTCGACCTGGCCAAGGTCGTCAGCGAAACCGAGCCCTACGAGTGGACCGAGACCGAGTGGGCGCTCGGCGCCGGCTACGGTCAGCAGACCGCGCCGCAGTTCCATGTCGTCGCCTACGACTACGGCGTCAAGCGCAACATCCTGCGCATGCTCGCGAGTCGCGGCTGCCGCGTCACGGTGGTGCCGGCGCAGACGCCCGCGACCGCAGTGCTCGAACTGAAGCCCGACGGCATCTTCCTGAGCAACGGCCCCGGCGACCCGGAGCCTTGCGACTACGCGATCCGCGCCACGCGCGAACTGATCGAGACCGGCATCCCGACCTTCGGCATCTGCCTGGGCCACCAGATCCTGGCACTCGCATCCGGTGCGAGGACCTTCAAGATGAAGTTCGGCCACCACGGCGCGAACCACCCGGTGAAAGACCTGGACACCGGCGTCGTCAGCATCACGAGCCAGAACCACGGCTTCGCGGTCGACGAGAAGACGCTGCCGGCGAATCTGCGGCCCACGCACGTGTCGCTGTTCGACGGCACGCTGCAAGGCCTGATGCGCACCGACAAGCCCGCGTTCTGCTTCCAGGGCCACCCGGAGGCCTCGCCCGGCCCGCACGACATTGCCTACCTGTTCGACCGCTTCACCGCGCTGATGACCCAACAGAAGACCGAGAAGAACGCGGAGAAGAAGAATGCCTAAGCGCAGCGACCTGAAATCCATCCTCATCATCGGCGCCGGCCCGATCATCATCGGCCAGGCCTGCGAGTTCGACTACTCCGGTGCCCAGGCCTGCAAGGCACTGCGCGAAGAGGGCTACAAGGTCATCCTGGTCAACAGCAACCCGGCGACCATCATGACCGACCCGGAGATGGCCGATGTGACCTACATCGAGCCCATCACCTGGCAGGTCGTCGAGAAGATCATCGCGAAGGAGCGGCCCGATGCGGTGCTGCCGACGATGGGCGGTCAGACCGCGCTGAACTGCGCGCTCGACCTGCACAAGAACGGCGTGCTCGCGAAGTACGGCGTCGAGATGATCGGTGCGAACGAGCACGCCATCGAGAAGGCCGAGGACCGCCTGAAGTTCAAGGATGCGATGACCGGCATCGGCCTGGGCTCGGCGCGCTCGGGCATCGCGCACTCGATGGAAGACGCGCTCGCTGTGCAGAAGCGCATCACGAAAGAGACCGGCGGCACCGGCTTCCCGATGGTCATTCGCCCCAGCTTCACGCTCGGCGGCACCGGTGGCGGCATTGCCTACAACCCGGACGAGTTCGAAGAGATATGCAAGCGCGGGCTCGATCTCTCGCCGACGAAAGAGCTGCTCATCGAAGAGTCGCTGATCGGCTGGAAAGAGTACGAGATGGAGGTCGTGCGCGACAAGGCAGACAACTGCATCATCGTCTGCTCGATCGAGAACCTGGACCCGATGGGCATCCACACCGGTGACTCGATCACGGTGGCGCCGGCGCAGACGCTGACCGACAAGGAATACCAGCTGCTGCGCAATGCCAGCATCGCGATCCTGCGCGAGATCGGCGTCGACACCGGCGGCTCGAACGTGCAGTTCTCGATCAACCCGAAGGACGGCCGCATGGTCGTGATCGAGATGAACCCGCGCGTGTCGCGCTCGTCGGCGCTGGCCTCGAAGGCGACCGGTTTCCCGATCGCCAAGGTCGCGGCCAAGCTCGCGGTCGGCTACACACTGGACGAGTTGCGCAATGACATCACCGGCGGCGCGACGCCGGCGTCGTTCGAGCCCAGCATCGACTATGTGGTGACCAAGATCCCACGCTTCGCGTTCGAGAAGTTCCCGGCCGCCGACTCGCGCTTGACGACGCAGATGAAGTCGGTCGGCGAGGTGATGGCGATGGGCCGCACCTTCCAAGAGAGCTTCCAGAAGGCCTTGCGCGGTCTGGAAACCGGCATCGACGGGCTGACCGAGCGCACGTCATGTCGACCCACGGACCGCGACGAGATCATCCAGGAGATCGGCGAAGCCGGTCCCGAGCGCATCCTGTTCGTCGGCGACGCCTTCCGCATCGGCATGAGCCTGCAAGAGGTGTTCGAAGAGACCGCGATCGACCCGTGGTTCCTCGCGCAGATCGAGCAGCTGATCCAGCACGAGCAGGCGCTGTCGGGCCGCACGCTGGGTGATCTGGCCAAGGAAGAGCTGCGTTTCCTGAAGTCCAAGGGCTTCTCGGACCGGCGCCTGGCCAAGCTGCTGGGCACCAACCAGCACGAGGTGCGCAAGCTGCGCATCGAATTGAACGTGCGCCCGGTCTACAAGCGGGTTGATACCTGCGCGGCCGAGTTCGCAACGCAGACCGCCTACATGTACTCGACCTACGACGAAGAGTGCGAGGCCGAGCCGACCGACCGCAAGAAGATCATGGTGCTGGGCGGCGGGCCGAACCGCATCGGCCAGGGCATCGAGTTCGACTACTGCTGCGTGCACGCAGCGCTGGCGATGCGTGAGGACGGCTACGAGACCATCATGGTCAACTGCAACCCCGAGACCGTGTCGACCGACTACGACACCTCGGACCGGCTGTACTTCGAGCCGGTCACGCTCGAGGACGTGCTCGAGATCGTCGACAAGGAAAAGCCGGTCGGCGTGATTGTGCAGTACGGCGGGCAGACGCCGCTGAAGCTCGCGCTCGACCTCGAGCGCGCCGGCGTGCCCATCGTCGGCACATCGCCCGACAGCATCGACATCGCCGAGGACCGCGAGCGCTTCCAGAAGCTGTTGCACGAACTCGGCCTGAAGCAGCCACCGAACCGCACCGCGCGCACCGAAGAGCAGGCGCTGCTGCTGGCGCAGGAGATCGGCTACCCGCTGGTCGTGCGCCCGAGCTACGTGCTGGGTGGCCGCGCGATGGAGATCGTGCACGGCGACAAGGACCTCGAGCGCTACATGCGCGAGGCCGTCAAGGTCAGCGAGAAGTCGCCGGTCTTGCTCGACCGCTTTCTCGACGACGCGATCGAGGTCGACGTCGACTGCATCAGCGACGGCACCGACGTGATGATCGGCGGCATCATGGAGCACGTCGAGCAGGCCGGCATCCACTCCGGCGATTCGGCCTGTTCGCTGCCGCCGTATTCGCTGCCCGAGTCGCTGCAGAACGAGATGCGGCGCCAGGCCACGTTGATGGCGAAGGCGTTGAAGGTGGTCGGCCTGATGAACACGCAGTTCGCGATCCAGGGCGAGGGCGACGATGCCATCGTCTACGTGCTCGAAGTGAACCCGCGCGCGTCGCGCACCGTGCCTTTCGTGTCGAAGGCGACCGGCCAGCCGCTGGCGAAGATCGCCGCGCGCTGCATGGTCGGGCAGAAGCTGCGGGACCAGCGCCACAGTGACGGGAAGCCGCCACGCGAAGTGATCCCGCCTTACTTCTCGGTCAAGGAAGCGGTGTTCCCGTTCAACAAGTTCCCCGGCGTCGACCCCATCCTCGGGCCGGAGATGCGCTCGACCGGCGAGGTCATGGGCGCGGGCCGCACCTTCGGCGAGGCGATGCTGAAGAGCCAGCTCGGTGCGGGCTCCAAGCTGCCGACCAGCGGCACCGTCTGCATCACCGTGAAGAACAGCGACAAGGACCGCGCAGTCAAGGTCGCGAGCGACCTGCACGACCTGGGTTTCAACATCGTCGCGACCAAAGGGACGGCCGCGGCGATCGCGAACGCCGGCGTGCCGGTCAAGGCCATCAACAAGGTCAAGGACGGCCGCCCGCACATCGTCGACATGGTCAAGGCCGGCGAGATCCAGCTCGTGTTCACGACGGTGGACGAGACGCGCACCGCGATCGCCGACTCGCGCCACATCCGCCAGGCGGCGCTGGCCAACCGCATCACCTACTACACCAGCATGGCGGGTTGCGAGGCGGCGGTCGAAGGCATGAAGCACGAAGACGACCTGGTCGTGTTGTCTCTGCAGGAACTGCACCGCGAACTGCACTAAACTGGCGTCCGCCTCATCCGCCGCCGGTTTGCCCGGCGGCGGTGTCATTTTTGCTCCAGGGTTTTGATCATCATGGCCACCATTCCGTTGACCGTTCGCGGCGCCGAAAAACTCAAAGAAGAACTCGCACGCCTGAAAAACGTCGAGCGCCACGCGGTGATCCAGGCCATCGCCGAGGCCCGCGCGCAGGGTGACCTGTCGGAAAACGCCGAGTACGAGGCCGCCAAGGACAAGCAGGGCTTCATCGAAGGCCGCATTCTCGAGATCGAGAGCAAGCTCGCCGCCGCGCAGATCATCGATCCGGCGACGCTGAACGCCGAGGGCCGCATCGTGTTCGGCTCGACCGTCGACCTGGAAGACGAGGACAGCGGCGCCAAGGTCACCTACCAGATCGTCGGTGACGACGAGGCCGACCTGAAGCAGGGCCTGATCTCGATCAGCTCGCCGATTGCGCGCGCGCTGATCGGCAAGGTCGAAGGCGACGTGGCCGAGGTGCAGGCGCCCGGCGGCTTGCGGCACTACGAGGTGATGGCGGTTCGCTACGGATGAGCGCCGTGGCGGCGCGATGCGCGGCCGTGGCGGCCGGGCTGTGGGCCGGCGTTCTGCTGTGCATCGCGGCGATCGCGACGCCAGCGGCATTTGCGGTGCTGGCGTCGGCCGACGCGGGCCGGGTCGTCGCCCGCATCTTCATGCCGGAGGCCTACCTGAGTCTGGGCGTGGCCATCGTGCTGTTCGCGATCGAACGCCAGCGCAGCCGCCAGGTTGCCGAGGCGGGTGCCGGCTCGGTGTTCAGCACCAACCTCGTGCTGCTGCTGGGCACCTTGTTTTGCACCGTCGCGGGTTACTTCGCGCTGCAGCCGATGATGGCCGCGGCGCGCGCCGGGCAGGGCAGCATGTCATTCATGACGCTGCACGCCATCTCGCTCGGCTTCTTCGCGTTGAAGGGCCTGCTGGTGCTGGCCCTGGCGTGGCGGCTCGCCGGCGTCAGGACTGCTGCGACGACTTCTTGACGCTGGTCTTGCGCTTGGTCGCGCGCTTGAGTTCGCCGCCGGCGGCGATGCGCATGTTGCCCACCACCGTGATCTTCTTGACCTGGGCCCGGTGGTTGCCGCTCTTCGAGAACTTCAGGATCTTCACGACCTTGGGGCCGGAACCGCGGCCCTCGCGTTCGACCTTTTCCTTGGGCGGCATCGGCCGCCAAAACACCAGCAGCTTGCCGATGTGCTGGATGGGCGCGGCACCGAGTTCGTCGCTCAGGGTCGCGAAGATCGCCCCGCGGGTGGCCCGTTCGTCCGAGAACACCCGCACCTTGATCAGGCCGTGGGCGTTCAGCGCGGCGTCCACTTCCTTCTGAACGGCGGGCGTGAGGCCGTCACCGCCGATCATCACCACCGGGTCGAGGTGATGGGCTTCGGAACGTTTTTCCTTGCGCTGGGCAGGGGTCAATTGAATCGCAGTCATCCTCGTATTATGTCTACGCCCCGGTGCTTCGCACCTTAACTTCGCTCCGCGAAGTTAGTCTTCGCCGCAAACGGCCGGCGGCCGATTGTCCCCAACCTCATGAAAACCCAAACAAAAAGCAAGAAGGTCAACAAAGCGTGGCTGCACGACCACCTCAATGACACCTATGTGAAGCTGGCGCAGAAGGACGGTTACCGCGCCCGCGCCGCCTACAAGCTCAAGGAGATCGACGAGGAACTGCACCTGATCAAGCCCGGCCAGATCGTCGTCGACCTGGGCTCGGTGCCCGGGGCCTGGAGCCAGTACGTGCGGCGCCGTTTCGCGCCCAAGGAAGTCGGTGCGGGCGGGGCCGCGGCCGGGGCGCTGAACGGCACCATCATCGCGCTGGACGTGCTGCCGATGGAGCCGATCGAGGGTGTGGTCTTTCTGCAGGGCGATATCCGCGAAGACACGGTGCTGGCCGAGCTGGAAGCTGTGGTTGCCGGGCGTCCGGTGGACGTGGTGGTGTCGGACATGGCACCCAACCTGTCGGGCATCGAGAGCGCCGATGCGGCCCGCATCTCCCACCTGGTCGAGCTGGCGGTCGAGTTCGCCCAGCAGCACCTGACGCCGCAAGGCGCACTGGTGTGCAAGGTCTTCCACGGCAGCGGCTACAGTCAGCTGGTGACGCTGTTCAAGGCCACCTTCCGGGTCGTCAAGCCCATCAAACCCAAGGCCTCGCGTGACAAATCGTCCGAAACCTTTCTGGTCGGGATCGGCCTGAAGCGGGCGGCTCAAGCCCGTGCGTCCGGAGCCGATATTCCGGCGTAGAGGGATCAAAGCCTTGTGTGAACTAAAATCGGCCACAGATGGGCTGAACATCTGTGGCTCATGCATGACCGCCGCCCGTGGTCATGGCCCGAAAATGGAGATGCGGTGAACAATCAATGGTTCTCTAAGGTCGCTGTCTGGATGGTGATTGCACTGGTGCTGTTCACCGTGTTCAAGCAGTTCGACCGCACCACGTCCCAGAGCGGGATGATCGGCTACTCCGACTTCCTCGAAGAGGTGCGCGGCAAGCGCATCAAGAGCGTCCAGCTCCAGGAAGGCGCCGGCGGCAGCACCGAAATCCGCGCCAAGACCACCGACGACAAGGAACTGCGCACCACCGCAACCTACCTTGACCGCGGCCTGGTCGGTGACCTGATCAACAACAACGTCAAGTTCGACGTCAAGCCGCGCGAGGAACCGTCGTTCCTGCTGAGCATGTTGGCGTCCTGGGGCCCGATCCTGTTGCTGATCGGCGTCTGGATCTATTTCATGCGCCAGATGCAGGGCGGCGGCAAGGGCGGGGCGTTCAGCTTCGGCAAAAGCAAAGCCCGCATGCTGGATGAGGCCAACAACACGACCACCTTTGCAGATGTCGCCGGTTGCGACGAGGCCAAGGAAGAGGTCAAGGAGCTGGTCGACTTCCTGAAAGATCCGCAGAAGTTCCAGAAGCTGGGCGGGCGCATCCCGCGCGGCGTGCTGCTGGTCGGCCCTCCGGGCACCGGCAAAACCCTGCTCGCGAAGGCGATTGCCGGCGAGGCCAAGGTGCCGTTCTTCTCGATCTCGGGCTCCGACTTTGTTGAAATGTTCGTCGGTGTCGGTGCCGCCCGCGTGCGCGACATGTTCGAGCAGGCCAAGAAGAGCGCCCCGTGCATCATCTTCGTCGACGAAATCGACGCCGTCGGCCGCCACCGTGGCGCCGGTCTGGGCGGCGGCAACGACGAGCGCGAACAGACGCTGAACCAGATGCTGGTCGAGATGGACGGTTTCGAAACCAACCTCGGCGTGATCGTGATGGCCGCGACCAACCGGCCCGACATCCTCGACCCCGCGCTGCTGCGCCCGGGCCGCTTCGACCGCCAGGTCTACGTGACGCTGCCCGACGTGCGCGGCCGCGAAGCCATCCTGAACGTGCACATGCGCAAGGTGCCGGTCGGCCAAGACATCCGCGCCGACATCCTGGCGCGCGGCACGCCCGGCTTCTCGGGTGCCGACTTGGCCAACCTGGTCAACGAATCCGCCCTGTTTGCAGCGCGCCGCAACGGCCGCGTCGTCGAGATGGTCGACTTCGAGAAGGCCAAGGACAAGATCATGATGGGGCCGGAGCGCAAGTCCATGGTCATGGCCGAGGAAGAGCGCCGCAACACCGCGTACCACGAGGCCGGTCACGCGCTGGTAGCGCGCCTGGTGCCCAAGGCCGACCCGGTGCACAAGGTCACGGTGATCCCGCGCGGCCGTGCGCTGGGCGTGACGATGCAGTTGCCTGAAGGCGACCGCTACAGCACCGACAAGATCCGCATGGAAAGCACGATCGCGATCCTGTTTGGTGGCCGCATTGCCGAAGAAGTCTTCATGGGCGAGATGACGACCGGCGCCAGCAACGACTTCGAGCGCGCCACGCACATCGCGCGCGACATGGTCACGCGCTACGGCATGACCGAGGCGCTGGGCACCATGGTCTACGCCGAGAACGAAGGCGAGGTCTTCCTCGGCCGCTCGGTGACCAAGACGACCTCGATGAGCGAGCAGACCATGCAGGCGGTCGACCACGAGATCCGGCGCATCCTCGACGAACAGTACGCCGTCGCGCGCAAGCACATCGAGGACAACAAGGACAAGATGCACGCGATGGCCAACGCGCTGCTCGAATGGGAAACCATCGACACCGAGCAGATCGACGACATCATGAACGACAAGCCGCCGCGTCCGCCCAAGGACTGGACGCCGTCGATCAACAAGGCCGTTCCGCCGGTGCCGCCGGTCTCGCCGGGCAGTGCGCCGGCGACCGCCGCCTGAGTTCGCGACGACGATCGACCAACACGGGGCTTCGGCCCCGTTTTTCATCATGATCTGGCAAACGACCCGTTTCAGGATAGCCCTGACGCGCCCGCAGGTGATGGGCATCGTCAACATCACGCCCGACTCCTTTTCGGACGGTGGCCGCTCGGTGGCCGCGGCCATCGCCCACTGCGAGCAGTTGCTGGCCGAGGGCGCCGACCTGCTCGACCTGGGCGGTGAATCGACACGCCCGGGCTCGCTGCCGGTCTCGGCCGACGAAGAGCTGGCCCGTGTGCTGCCGGTGCTCGACGCCGCGCTGACGCTGGGCTGCCCGGTCTCTGTCGACACCAACAAACCCGAGGTGATGCGCGCGGTGCTCGCGCGTGGCGCCGACATCGTCAACGACATCAACGCGCTGCAGGCGCCCGGCGCGCTCGACGCAGTTGCGGCGCATCCGAGTTGCGGCGTCTGCCTGATGCACATGCGCGGCGACCCGGCGACGATGCAGCAGCGTCCCCAGTACGACGACGTGCTGACCGAGGTTGGCGAGTTTCTCGGCCAGCGCGTGCACGCCCTGCGCGAACGCGGCATCGCCGACGAACGCATCGTGCTCGACCCGGGCATCGGCTTCGGCAAGAGCGTGGCGCACAACCTCGACCTGCTGCGGCGCCAGCGCGAGCTGCTGGCGCTGGGCCGGCCGCTGCTCGTGGGCTGGTCGCGCAAGTCGACATTGGGCGCGGTGACCGGCCGCGACGTGTCGCAACGTCAATCCGCCAGTGTCGCGGCGGCGCTCGCGGCGGTTCAGGGGGGGGCGCGGGTCGTGCGCGTACACGATGTCGCGGCGACCGTGGACGCGCTGAAGGTGTGGCAGGCCGCGGGCCTGCTGCACGGATAATTCCGCTCTCGGCGGAGAGGGAGACAACAAGATGAGCAAGACCAGCAACAGAACCTACTTCGGCACCGACGGCATCCGCGGCACGGTCGGCCAGTTCCCGATCACGCCCGACTTCATGCTGCGCCTGGGCCACGCGGTCGGCCGCGTGCTCAAGACCAGCGACAAGAAGCCCACCGTGCTGATCGGCAAGGACACGCGCATCTCGGGCTACATGATCGAGTCCGCGCTCGAGGCCGGTTTCGCGTCGGCCGGCGTCGACGTGCTGCTGACCGGCCCGCTGCCGACGCCCGGCGTGGCCTACCTGACACGCGCGCTGCGCCTGAACCTGGGCGTGGTGATCAGCGCATCGCACAACCCGTTCGGCGACAACGGCATCAAGTTCTTCTCGGCGCGCGGCGAGAAGCTGCCCGATGCGTGGGAGCGCAGCGTCGAGGCGGCGCTGGAAGAGCCGGCGCAATGGGTCGCGTCGGCCCAGCTCGGCAAGGCCAAGCGCATCGACGACGCGCAGGGGCGCTACATCGAGTTCTGCAAGGCGACCTTCGGCAGCGACCTGTCGCTGAAGGGCCTGAAGATCGTCGTCGATGCGGCCAACGGCGCGGCCTACCATGTCGCGCCCGATGTGTTCCACGAGCTCGGTGCCGAGGTCATCGCGATCGGCTGCGGCCCGAACGGCTTCAACATCAACGACGGTTTCGGCGCGACCGCGCCGGCGGCGCTGGTCGCGGCGGTCAAGCAGCACGGTGCGCACTACGGCGTCGCGCTCGATGGCGATGCGGACCGCTTGCAACTGGTCGATGCGGCTGGCCGCCTGTACAACGGTGATGAGCTGCTCTATTTGATGGTCGCCGACCGCCTTGAGCAAGGCCTGCCGGTGCCCGGGGCAGTCGGCACGCTGATGACCAACATGGCGGTGGAGCTCGCGTTGCGTCGACGTGGCGTCGAGTTCGTGCGCGCCAAGGTCGGCGACCGCTACGTGCTGGAAGAGCTCGCGGTGCGCGGCTGGGAGCTCGGCGGCGAAGGTTCGGGACACCTGCTCGCGCTCGACAAGCACACGACCGGCGACGGCATCGTCAGCGCGTTGCTGGTGCTGCAGGCGGCGAGCCGCACCGGCAAGTCGCTCGCCGAGCTGCTGGCCGATGTCACCCTGTTCCCGCAGACACTGATCAACGTGCGTCTGAAGCCGGGTGCCGATTGGAAGACAAACGCGGCGCTGGCTTCGGCCCAGGCCGAGGTGACGCGCGAACTCGGCGACCATGGCCGCGTGCTGATCCGTCCGTCCGGCACCGAGCCGCTGGTGCGCGTGATGGTCGAGGCGCGCGACGCCGCCCAAGCCCAGCGTTGCGCCGAACGGATGGCGGACACGCTGCGCTGAGCCCGCGCGCGAGCGAGCCGGGCGCCGGGCTGTCCCAGGCCGGCCCGCGTCCCCTCGGCGGACCCTCAATCACTTCGGCGGCATCAGCACCTTGTCGACGATGTGGACGACGCCGTTGGTGGCGCGCACATCGGCGGTCGTGACGACAGCTTCGTCGGCGGTCACGAAGGTGCCGGAGCGGTAGAGCGAGAGATCGCCGCCGTTCACGGTCTTGATCGGCCCGTTCTTCACGTCGCCCGAGCTCAGTGCGCCGGGCACGACGTGGTAGTTCAGCACCGCCTTCAGGCGCGCCTTGTCCTTGCCCAGCGCGTCGACCATCGCCACCGGCACGGCCTTGAAGGCCTCGTCGTTCGGCACGAACACGGTGAACGGGCCGGCGCCTTGCAGCGTCTCGGTCAGGCCCGCTTCGCTGATCAGGCGGGTGGCGGTCGTGAGCTGCGGGTTGGCGGCAATGGTCTGGGCGACGGTCGTCGGCGCGGGCGTGGTGGCGCAGGCGCTCATCAGCAGCGCAGCGGCGAGCGTGGCCAGCGGGGCGAGGGTGATCCAGGTGCGACGTTGCATGGGGTCTCCGAGAGAGGTGGTTGGGGGTTGGCCGGCAGCTTATGCAGCGTTCATGACAACTCCGTGAATCACTGATGACAACGTGACAGGGGCTGTCACAGTCGTGTCACACGCCGTCCCTAGAGTCGCGGTCATTCAGATTCATCACCCATGAAAGGTGTGCCCGTGAAGCTCTCCCTCGTTCGTTCTGCCGCCCTGATCGCCGCCTTCGGCGCCTCCACCGCCTTTGCCCAGGACGTGACCGGTGCCGGTGCCTCGTTCCCCGCTCCCGTCTATGCCAAGTGGGCCGATGCCTACAACAAGGCCACCGGCGCGCGCATCAATTACCAGTCGGTCGGCTCGGGGGCCGGCATCAAGCAGATCAATGCGAAGACGGTCGACTTCGGAGCGTCGGACGCGCCGCTGAAGGACGACGAGCTCGCGAAGAGCGGGCTGATCCAGTTCCCGACCGTGATCGGCGGCGTCGTGCCGGTCGTCAACATCAAGGGCATCGCCCCGGGCCAGCTGAAGCTGACCGGCCAGGTGTTGGGTGACATCTACCTCGGCAAGATCACGAAGTGGAACGATGCGGCGCTGACCGCGCTGAACCCCGGTGTCGCGCTGCCCGATGCGGCGATCGCGCCGGTGCGCCGTGCGGACGGTTCGGGCACCAGCTTCAACTTCACGAACTACCTGTCCAAGGTCAACACCGAGTGGAAGACCAAGGTCGGCGAAGGCACGGCCGTGAACTGGCCCACCGGCGCGGGCGGCAAGGGCAACGAAGGCGTGTCGGCCTTCGTGCAGCGCCTGCCGAACTCGATCGGCTACGTCGAGTACGCGTATGCCAAGCAGAACAAGATGGCCTACACGCTGCTGAAGAACGAGGCTGGCACCTTTGTCGCGCCAGACGACCTGACCTTCAAGGCCGCCGCCGCCAACGCCGACTGGGCCAAGACCTTCTACCAGGTGCTGACCAACCAGCCGGGCAAGGACTCGTGGCCCATCACCGCAGCGACCTTCATCATGATGCACAAGGTGCAGGACAAGCCGGTCAACGCCACCAACACGCTGAAGTTCTTCGACTGGGCTTACACCAGCGGCGACAAGATGGCCGCCGACCTCGACTACGTGCCGATGCCTGATTCGGTCAAGGGTCTGGTGCACAAGCTCTGGGCCGACAACATCAAGGACGCGGCCGGCAAGACGGTCGCAGCGAAGTAAAGCGCCGCCACCGCCTGCGACCGAACTTCGAGGAGCCAACGTGGCCGCTACACTCCCCGCGACACCGTACAACGAGCCCGCGAAGATGGACCGAACCCAGTCGCAGGGGCGTCCGCCCGCCACGCGCCGTGCCGCGCCCTGGGCCGACACCTTGTTCTCTATCGTCGCCCATGCCGCCGCCTGGCTGACGCTGGCGCTGCTCGCTGGCATCATCATCTCGCTCGTGATCGGCGCTGCGCCGGCGATCCGCGAATACGGCCTGGCGTTCCTGTGGACCAGCGACTGGGACCCGGTGCAGAACAAGTACGGCGGCCTGGTGATGATCTACGGCACGCTGGTCACCTCGCTGATCGCATTGCTGATCGCGGTGCCGGTGAGTTTCGGTATCGCGCTGTTCCTGACCGAGCTGTCGCCGGCATGGCTGAAGCGCCCGCTGGGCACGGCGATCGAGCTGCTTGCAGCGATCCCGTCCATCGTCTACGGCATGTGGGGCCTGCTGGTGTTCAGCCCGCTGCTGTCGAGCTATGTGCAGCAGCCGCTGCAGTCGCTGTTCAGCGGCGTGCCCTACCTGGGCGCGCTGTTCTCGGGGCCGCCGGTCGGCATCGGCCTGCTGTCGGCGGGCATCATCCTCGCGATCATGATCATCCCGTTCATCGCGTCGGTGATGCGCGACGTGTTCGAGGTCACGCCGCCGCTGCTGAAGGAGTCGGCCTACGGGCTGGGCTCGACGACCTGGGAGGTGATGTTCAAGGTCGTGCTGCCCTACACCAAGACCGGCGTGGTCGGCGGCATCATGCTGGGCCTGGGCCGCGCGCTGGGCGAGACGATGGCCGTGACCTTCGTGATCGGCAACCAGAACCAGCTCAACTCGGCCTCGCTGTTCGAAGCAGCCAACAGCATCACCTCGGCGCTCGCGAACGAGTTCGCCGAAGCCGGTGAAGGCTTGCACCAGGCCTCGTTGATCTACCTCGGCCTGGTGCTGTTCTTCATCACCTTCGTCGTGCTGGCGTGCTCCAAGCTGCTGCTGGCCCAATTGAAGAAGAGCGAAGGGGCGCGCGCATGAACACGGCGACGATGAGCGCACAAGCCGCCGCGCTGCAGGCCTCGCGCGTCAGCAAGCATGCCAGGCGCAAGCGCGTCAACGCGATCGCGCTGACGCTGTCGCTGGCGGCGATGGCTTTCGGCCTGTTCTGGCTGATCTGGATCCTGGTCGAGACGGTGCGCTTGGGGCTGGGCGGGCTCACGCTGTCGCTGTTCACGCAGATGACGCCGCCGCCGCAGTCGGAAGATGGCGGCCTCGCGAACGCAATCTTCGGCTCGGTGACCATGGTCACGCTGGCAACGCTGATCGGCACGCCGGTCGGCATACTGGCCGGCATCTACCTCGCCGAGTACGGCCAGAAGACTTGGCTGGGCGCGGTGACGCGCTTCATCAACGACATCCTGCTGGCCGCGCCGTCCATCGTCGTCGGCCTGTTCATCTATTCGGTGATCGTCGCGCGCATGAAGAGCTTCTCGGGCTGGGCCGGCATCCTGGCGCTGGCGCTGATCGTGATTCCGGTTGTGATCCGCACGACCGAGAACATGCTGTCGCTGATCCCGAACGCGCTGCGCGAAGCGGCCTACGCGCTGGGCACGCCGAAGTGGAAGGTCATCATGACGGTCACGCTGAAATCGGCACGCGCCGGCGTGCTGACCGGCATCCTGCTGGCGCTCGCGCGCATCGCCGGCGAGACCGCGCCGCTGCTGTTCACCGCGCTGTCGAACCAGTTCTGGACCAGTGACCTGAGCTCGCCGATGGCCAGCCTGCCGGTGACGATCTTCAAATTCGCGATGAGCCCGTATGAGAACTGGCAGAAGCTCGCCTGGGCCGGCGTGTTCCTGATCACGATCGGCGTGCTGGTGCTGAACATCCTGGCGCGCACCTTCCTGCGCAACAAACACTGAGGTCCCCAATGGACACCAAGGTCAACCTGCCCGTCACCGAAAAGCCCAAGCTGTCGGTGCGCAACCTGAACTTCTACTACAACAGCTTTCACGCGCTGAAGAACATCAACCTCGACATCCCCGAGAACAAGGTCACCGCCTTCATCGGTCCGTCGGGCTGCGGCAAGTCGACGCTGCTGCGCACCTTCAACCGCATGTTCGAGCTGTACCCGGACCAGCGCGCCGAAGGCGAGATCCTGCTCGACGGCGAGAACATCCTGACCTCGAAGGACGACGTCTCGCTGATTCGCGCCAAGGTCGGCATGGTCTTTCAGAAGCCCACGCCGTTCCCGATGTCGATCTACGACAACATCGCGTTCGGGGTGAAGCTGTTCGAGACGCTGCCGCGCATCGAGATGGACGAACGCGTCGAGTGGGCGCTGAAGAAGGCCGCGCTCTGGAACGAGGTCAAGGACAAGCTGAACCAGAGCGGCTCGGGCCTGTCGGGCGGCCAGCAGCAGCGGCTGTGCATCGCGCGCGGCATCGCGATCAAGCCCGAGGTGCTGCTGCTCGACGAGCCATGCTCGGCACTCGACCCGATCTCGACCGGCAAGATCGAGGAGCTGATCCACGAACTGAAGACCGACTACACCGTCGTGATCGTCACGCACAACATGCAGCAGGCGGCGCGCAGCTCCGACTACACGGCCTACATGTACCTCGGCGACCTGATCGAGTTCGGCCCCACGTCCGATGTCTTCATGAAGCCGAAGAAGAAGGACACCGAGGACTACATCACCGGCAGATTTGGGTGAGGGCCGCGGCTCCAACAGTCCTGAGGACTGTTGGACGGCCCGAACGCCCCGAGCTCTGCGAGGGGCTGGGTGCGCAACATAGGAATCAACATGACTGACAAACACCTCTCAACCCAGTTCGACGCCGAACTCAGCGGCATCTCGACGCGCGTGCTCGAGATGGGCGGCATCGTCGAGTCGCAGGTGGCGCGCTCGGTCTATGCGCTCACCAACTTCAGCGCCGAGGTGGCCTCCGAGGTGCTGGCCACCGAAGAGCGCGTGAACCAGATCGAGATCGAGATCGACCGCGACCTGTCGACCATCATCGCGCGGCGCCAGCCGACGGCGCGCGACCTGCGCCTGCTGATCGCGATCTCGAAGACCATCGCCAACCTCGAGCGCGTCGGCGACGAGGCCGCGCGCATCGCGCGCACGGTGCAGCGGCTGCTGAACTCGGGCGTGTCGAGTCGGCTGCGCCTGCCGGTGAAAGACCTGGGCTACGAGGCGGAGCTGGCGGTCTCGCAACTGCGCAAGGCGCTGGACGCGTTCGCGCGGCTGGACGTCGAGAAGGCCGTCGAGGTGCTGAAGGCCGACGACCTGATCGACCAGGAGTTCGAAGGCCTGATGCGCAAGCTGATCACCTTCATGATGGAAGACCCGCGCACGATCTCGTCGAGCATCGACCTGGTGTTCGTCGCGAAGGCGATCGAACGTGTCGGCGACCACGCGAAGAACCTGGCCGAACAGATCATCTACATCGTCAAGGGCACCGACGTGCGCCACAACTCGGTGGGCGAGGTCGAGTCCCTGGTGCGGTGACGCGGAGAAACTCATGAGCCACATCCTCGTCGTCGAAGACGAATCGGCGATCGCCGAGCTGATCTCGATCAACCTGCGCCACGCTGGCTTCGAGGTCACGATCGCCGCGACTGCCGAGCAGGCGCAGGCGGCGGTCGACGGCGTGCTGCCCGACCTGATCATTCTCGACTGGATGCTGCCCGGGCAGTCGGGCCTGGCGCTGGCCAAGCGCTGGCGCAGCGAGGCGCGCACGCGCGAGTTGCCGGTCATCATGCTGACGGCGCGCGCCGACGAGGCCGACAAGATCCAGGGGCTGGATGCCGGCGCCGACGACTACCTGACCAAGCCGTTCTCGACCAACGAGCTGATGGCGCGCATCCGCGCCGTGCTGCGCCGCAAGGCGCCCGAGGCACTCGACTCCGCCGTCGAGGTCGGCGCGCTGAAGATCGACCCGGCGACGCGCCGCGTGAGCCGCGAGATGGCCGGCGAGACGCGCGAGGTCAAGGTCGGTGCCACCGAGTTCCGATTGCTGCATTTCTTCATGACGCACCCGGAGCGTGTGCACAGCCGTGCGCAACTGCTCGACCGCGTCTGGGGTGACCACGTGTTCATCGAGGAGCGCACGGTCGACGTCCACGTGAAGCGCTTGCGCGAGGCCTTGAGCCCGGTGCAGTGCGCGCACATGATCGAGACCGTGCGTGGCGCCGGCTACCGGTTGACGCAGCAGGCGGCGGTGCAGGCGCTGTCGGCCTGAACGGGTACTGAATGAACTGGTTGCTGCCGCGTGTGCTGGCCGCCGTGATCGCGGCGGTCGTTGGCGGCGTGGTCGGCGGGATTCTTTCGCACTGGAGCGCGCCGATCTTCGGTGCGCTGCTGGGCACGGCGGCCGCGCTGGGCGTCATCGGCGTGCGCGACACCTTGCGTGGCTATCGCCTGATCGAGTGGCTGCGGGGTTCGCAGGAAGGCCCGGCGCCGCGCGACGCCGGTCTGTGGGGCGAACTCGGCTATCGGGTCGAACGCGCGATACGCGGTCGCGAGCAGGGCGCGGCGCTGGAACGCGAGCGGCTGAGCCAGTTTCTTTCGGCGATCGAGGCCTCGCCGAACGGCGTGCTGCTGCTCGACGCGGGCGACCAGATCGAGTGGTGCAACTCGCTGGCCGCCGACCACTTCGGACTCGACCCGCAGCGCGACCGGCGCCAGCGCGTCACCAACCTCGTGCGTGCGCCGGCCTTTGTCGCCTACCTGCAGAGCGGCGATTTCGGCGATGCGGTGCTGATTCCCGATCCGCGCGGCCGGCGCAAGTTGTCGGTGCTGGTGCGTGGCTACGGCGACGATCTGAAGATCGTGCTGTCGCAGGACATCACCGAGCGCGAGCGCTCCGACGGCATGCGGCGCGACTTCGTCGCCAACGTCTCGCACGAGATCCGCACGCCGCTGACGGTGCTGGCCGGCTTCATCGAGACCATGACCAACCTGCCGCTCACCGAGGTCGAGCGCAAACGGGTCCTGGTGCTGATGACCCAGCAGGCCGACCGCATGGCGACGCTGGTGAGCGACCTGTTGACGCTGTCGCAACTCGAAGGCAGCCCGCGCCCGCACACCGACCGCTGGATCTCGCTCGCTCCGCTGCTGGGCCAGGTCGAGGCCGATGCGCGCGTGCTGTCGGCGCGTCGGCACACGCTGGTGTTTCCCAGCGGCGTCGAGGTGCAGATCGCCGGCGCGCAGAACGAGTTGCTGAGCGCGATCACCAACCTCGTCAACAACGCGGTGCGCTACACGCCCGAGGGCGGGCGCATCGAGCTGAGCTGGAAGCTGCTGGCCGACGGCGCCGGCGAGATCGCCGTGACCGACACCGGCCTGGGCATCGCGCGCGAACACCTGCCGCGGCTGACCGAACGTTTCTACCGCGTCGACGGCAGCCGCTCGCGCGACACCGGCGGCACGGGGCTGGGGCTGGCCATCGTCAAGCACGTGGTGCAGCGGCACGGCGGCGAGCTCGTGATCGAGAGCGAACTCGGGCGCGGCTCGGTCTTCCGGCTCGTCTTCCCGGCCGCGCGGGTGCGCTGCGTCACGGAGCAGGGCGAGGTGCGGGCGCAGCTCGCCGATACACCGCTGTGATCTCTTCGTCGCTGGTGTTGCGGCGCTCGCGCGCCAGCAGCTTCCAGCCGGCGCCGGGGGGGCGCGTTTCCTGGCGTGTCTCCATCACCAACAGGAAGGGGCAGGTCGTGGTGCTGGCCGGCGTCACCGCATCGACGCGGTAGTCGCCGAGGTACTCCAGCGCGGCCGCCTGTGCGCGCGTCACGCCGGGTGCAGCGATACAGCCGCTCTTGGGCACGAGCTTCGCGACCCGCTGCACCAGCGAGCGGTAGCTGCGCGCCTGGTCCAGCGGCGGCAGCAGCAGCGTCATCGCGAGCAGCCAGCACAGCGCGACGCCGCTGGCCGGCAACACCAGGCTCTTCCACAGCGGGTGGCGGTTGCGCCCGGTACGCCACTTCACCAGCCACAGCCACGCCAGCGTGCCGAGGCTGGCGAACGCGAGCGCGACGACCGAGAAGCTCGGCACATAGCCGGGCGCCAGACGCGCGATGTTGGTCGCGGGTTGGGCCGGCACGCCGGTCTGCATCGACACGTAGACGAACCAGATCGCGGCCGCGAACGCAGTGAAGAAGCAGACCGAGAACCAGTCGATCGCCGCGGCCGTGCTGCGCTGCAGCGTCGGCAGCGCGAAGGCCGCGAGCACGGCCAACGGCGGCAGGCCCAGCATCAGCGCTCGCTCTGAAGAGCCCATCGCGATGCAGGCCAGCAGGCTCACGCCGGCGCAGCCGAGCGGGATCGAGATGTGGCGATTCGACAGGTGATCGCGCCAGCGCCACACCGTCCACAGCGCCAGCGGCCAGGCCGGCCAGGTGAACCAGGCGAGCAGTCGCAGCAGTCCCCAGGCACCGCTGAGCGACAGGCCGGACAGGTCGGTGCGCACCGCCCAGGCCCCCAGCGCGGTGGCCAGCACCACGGCGAGCACCGTGCTCGCGACGATCCAGCGCACGAAGCGTCGTGCGGGTTCGTAGGTCGACGCGTTGCAGATCAGGCCGCCGACCACGCCGAGCGCGAGCGCGATGGCGGGCGCCCCGCTGGCCGCCAACGCGGGCAGCGCGACGACGACCGCGACCATCGGGGTGCGGCCGCGGAACGGGCTGGCGGCCAAGGCGTAGAGGAACAAGGCGACGCTGGCGAGCTGGGCGAGTTCGGGCGTCGTCTCGTGGCCGAGTTGCAGCAAGCCCAGCGTCGCGACCAGCGCCAGCAGCGCGCCGTCGGCGATCGCCCGCGCGTAGTCGGTCGGACTGGCCTCGCCGCCGAATGCGAACGGCAGCGGCTGGGCCGCGTCGGTGCGGGCCAGGTGGTAGCAGGCATACCAGGTCAGCACCAGCACCGCCACCAGCAGCAGCGCGAACGGAATGCGCGCCGCCAGCGCCGGCCCCAGCAACGGGCCGAGCAGCTTGATGAAGACAGCGCCCAGCCAGTAAGGCAGCAGCGCCGCATCGGCCGGCAGCCCACCCACGGTGGGTGTGAGCCAAGGCACATGCCCCTGGGCGATGTTCAGCATGTAGCCGAATGCGGAGATGTCGGCGCTCTTCCACGGGTCCCGCCCGAACACGCCGGGCAGCACGTAAGCGGCGCAGAACAGCAGCAGTGCCAAGCGGGGCAGCCGCTGGGCGGCACGCTGGCTGACGAGGGCAGGGTTCGGGGAGTTCACTGGGCAGTGTGTGGATTCAGGCGCGGATCATGCCATCGGGCCGCCAACAAAAAAGGCAGCCGAAGCTGCCTTTCTGGGGTCGCACGAAGAATTACTTCTTGGTGCTGAGGTGCGCAAACTTGTTGCGGAACTTCTCGACGCGGCCGCCGAGCGAGTCGACGCTCTTTTGCGTGCCGGTGTAGAACGGATGCGATTCGCTGGTGGTTTCCAGCTTGAACAGCGGCAACTCGCGACCGTCGTCCATCTTGATGGTTTCCTTGGTGGTGGCGCACGAACGCGTCACGAACTTGAAACCGTTGGACAGGTCCACGAAGCAGATGTCGCGGTACGAGGGGTGAATGCCTTCTTTCATGGGGAAACCTTTGCTTGTGTTGCGGGAGCCACGTCAAACCGTTCGGCGCACTTTCCGCTAGCGATCAGCCTTTGATTATAGCCTGAACGAGAAAGCTCACCCGCCGCGCCGCATCATGTCGAAGAAGTCGTGGTTGTTCTTCGTGGACTTCATCTTGTCGAGGATGAATTCCATCGCCTCGATCTCGTCCATCGGGTAGAGCAGTTTGCGCAGGATCCAGGTCTTTTGCAGGATTTCGGGCTGCAGCAGCAGTTCTTCGCGCCGCGTGCCGCTCTTGTTGATCAGGATGGACGGGTAGACGCGCTTCTCGGCCATGCGGCGATCCAGGTGGATTTCGCAATTGCCGGTGCCCTTGAACTCTTCGTAGATCACTTCGTCCATGCGGCTGCCGGTGTCGATCAGCGCGGTGCCGATGATGGTCAGCGAGCCACCTTCCTCGACGTTGCGGGCCGCACCGAAGAAGCGCTTCGGGCGCTGCAGCGCGTTCGAGTCCATACCGCCGGTCAGCACCTTGCCGCTGGACGGCAGCACGTTGTTGTAGGCACGGGCCAGGCGGGTGATCGAATCGAGCAGGATCACCACGTCCTTCTTCATCTCGACCAGGCGCTTCGCGCGCTCGATCACCATTTCGGCGACCTGCACGTGGCGCGCCGCGGGTTCGTCGAAGGTCGAGCTGATGACCTCGCCGCGCACCGTGCGAACCATCTCGGTCACTTCCTCGGGCCGCTCGTCGACGAGCAGCACGATCAGATAGACCTCGGGGTGGTTGGCGACCAGCGCGTGCGCCAGCTGCTGCATCATCACCGTCTTGCCGGTCTTGGGCTGGGCGACCAGCAGCGCACGCTGGCCTTTGCCGATGGGCGCCACCAGGTCGATGATGCGGCTGGTGATGTTCTCGTCCGACTTGATCTCGCGCTCGAGCTTGAACTGCTCCTTCGGGAACAGCGGGGTCAGGTTCTCGAACATGACCTTGTGCTTGCTCTCCTCCGGGGCCACGCCGTTGACGCGGTCGACCTTGACCAGCGCGAAGTAGCGTTCGCCGTCTTTCGGCACCCGCACTTCGCCTTCGATCGCGTCGCCGGTGTGCAGGTTGAAGCGGCGAATCTGGCTCGGACTGAGGTAAATGTCGTCGGTGCTCGCCATGTAGCTCGCGTCCGGCGAGCGCAGAAAGCCGAAGCCGTCGGGCAGCACCTCGAGCACACCGTCGCCGAACACCTGCTCGCCGGCCTTGGCGCGCTTCTTCATGATCGCGAACATCAGCTCCTGCTTGCGCATGCGGGCGACGTTTTCGATCTCCAGCTCTTCGCCCATGGTGATGAGCTGTGAGACGTGGATCAGCTTGAGTTCTGACAGATGCATGGGCGAATGACCCTGGGGTGAATCGCGACAGCCACCGCGCCTGACATGGCACGCAGCCCTCGCGGAAAGAGCGAGAAAGGAACAACGGGAGTGGGGTGCCGATTTCGCGCGCTGCCCGGTCGGGCGTGGGGGCCGCTGAATACGCTTCAGCGAGCCTCAGAGCGTGGTGGCAGATTCTTGGCGACGGGCTCTCAACATCAGAAAACCGGCGGCTTGGGTAAAGCGCCGGCTCCCGCCGCGTTTAGCAGGATTATAGATGACCGTCGAGGAACGCGGTCAACTGGGCTTTCGACAGGGCGCCGACCTTGGTCGCTGCGAGTTGACCACCCTTGAACAACATCAGCGTCGGGATGCCGCGGATGCCGAACTTGGCCGGCACGTCGCGGTTCTCGTCGACGTTCATCTTGGCGATCTGCAGGCGGTCACCGTAGTCCTTCGAAACCTCGTCGAGGATGGGCGCGATCATCTTGCAGGGGCCGCACCACTCGGCCCAGTAGTCGACCAGCACCGGCTTGTCTGACTTCAGCACGTCGGTGTCGAACGACGCGTCGGAGGTGTGTTTGATCAGTTCGCTGCTCATGGTTTGTCCTAAATGCTGCACCGCTTGAAGTGGGTGGCAAGGCACAATGATTCTGACACATTGCCCCGATTTCCGTGGCCCGTGAGGCCGCTTCCGGCCGTCTTCCTTCCTATGGCAACGATAGAGCGGCTGACCCTTGAATTGACGGCTTCCGGCACAGACCGCTGGGACGGCGTCGCGGGCGCGGTGGCCACCTGGGCGCAGGCCCGTGGCGCGCCGCTGCGCGACGCGGTCGTGCTGCTGCCCTTCGCCCAGCTGCTGCCGTTGGCGCGCCAGGCCTTTGCGCGGGCCGGTGGTTGGTTGCCGCGCGTCGAGACGACCCGCACGCTGGCCGCCAGCCTCGGCCCGGCCGCGGCTGTGCCGCCCGGGCAGATCAGCTTCGATGCCGCGATCGACGCGCTGAGCGCGGCCGCACTGCTGCGCTCGCAGCCCTGGGGGACAGCCTGGGCGCGGCGCGACGCGCGCGGCTTCGAGCAGGCCGCGGTCGCGCTGACCGCGACGGCGCACGCGCTGGCCCAGTCGGCGTTCACGCTGCCCGCGGTCGACCGGGCGGCGTACTGGGCCGCGGCCCGCGACGCGATGCCGCCGATGACCGGGCCGGGCGCGACCGAACGCCTGCTCGCCCGCGTCGCCCTCGAGTGGGCCGCGCTGGCACCGACGCCGGCCACCGACCGCTTGTTCACGATGGCTGCGCCGACGGCTTGGATTGCGGTACAGGCCGGCGGCCCCGACCCGCTGACGACGCGGTTGCTGGCCCAGTCCGGTGAGCGTGCACTGGTCGTCGACACCGATGTCGGCGTCGACGACCCGTTTTCTTGGCTCCCGCTCGGACGCGTCCCGGCCGTCGCGCTGTGCAACGATTTCGAGCACGAGGCCCAGTGCGCGGCCGCCCAGGTGCTGGCCCATCTGCAACGCGGTGAATCGCCGCTGGCGCTGGTCGCGCAGGACCGCGTGCTGGTGCGGCGGGTGCGGGCGTTGCTCGAACGGCAACAGGTCGGCCTGCTGGACGAGACCGGCTGGAAGCTGTCGACCACGCGGGCCGCAGCGCAGGTGATGACGCTGCTGCAAGCCGCCCGCGCCGACGCCCGCACCGATGCCTTGCTCGACTGGCTCAAGACCGGCGCCGTGTGGACACGTGCCGACGACGACGCGGCACTGTCCGAGCTCGAGGCCGCCTGCCGCCGCTTGCAGATCGGCAGCGTGGCGGCGCTGTGGCACGCCGAACTCGCGCCGGCCGCGGCCCGTCTTCGCGATGCCGCCGGCGCCGTCCTGAGCGTCGTGGCGGCCCCATCGCGTCAGGCGCTGGGCGCCTGGCTGGCGTCGCTGGGCGATGCGCTCGAGGCCTGCGGTGCGCTCGCGTCGTTGCAGGCCGACGACGCCGGTCGGCAGGTGCTCGCGGCCTTGCGGCTGGTGCGCGGCGCCGGCGCGGTGAGCGACGTGATGATGAGCGCGGATGCGTTTCGCGATTGGGTCGACGGTGTGCTGGAACAAGCCACCTTCCTGCCCGGGTCCCTGGCCGATGCGCCGGCGCAAGTCGTCATCACGCCGCTGGCGCGAGCGATGCTGCGACCCTTCGCCGCCGTCGTCTTCCCCGGTGCCGACGACCGGCGTCTTGGCGCCATGCCGGCCCCCGACGCGCTGCTGGGCGACGCGCTGGCCGGTGAACTGGGCGTGCCCACGCTGGCCCAGCGACGCCAAGCCGAGCTGCTCGCCTTCGCGCAGGTGCTGGCCGCGCCGCAGGTCACGCTGATGCGCCGGCGTCTGGACGGCAGCGACCCCTTGGGCGACAGCCCGCTGGTCGAGCGCATGTCGCTGGCGCTCGCGGCACGCGGCGAGCGGCTGGCTGAGTGGGTCGACCCGCGCGTCGATCTCAGCGTCACGCCCACGCCGATACGCATGAGTGCGCCAAGCGCGGCCACCCTGCTGCCGGCACGGCTGTCGGCCAGCTCGTGCGAGGCGTTGCGGGCCTGCCCGTACCGCTTTTTCGCGCTGAACATGCTGCGGCTGCGCGAGGACGACGAACTCGAGCGCGAGATCGAAAAGCGCGACTACGGCACCTGGCTGCACGCGGTGTTGTTCGACTTCCATTCCACGCGCGAAGCGCCGGCGTCGGCCGACGCCGAGACCGCGCGCCTGATGCAGCTGGCCGACGCGCGACGCGATGCTCAAGGCATCCTCGACGCCGACTTCCTGCCCTTTGCCGCCTCGTTCGCCAGCTTCGCGCCGCGCTACATCGCCTGGCTGCACGCGCGCGATGCCGAGGGCGCGCGCTGGCAACGCGGCGAGGTCGACCTGCGCACGTCGCCCGCCGAGCTCGACGGCACCGAGATGCATGGCGTGATCGACCGCATCGACGAGGTGCGGGTGGGACGGGTGCCGACGATCCAGATGATCGACTACAAGACCGGCGGTGTCGCGGGCCTGAAGGACAAGGTGAAGGAGCCGCTCGAAGACACCCAACTCGCCTTCTACGCGGCGCTGATGCGCACCCAGACCGAGCTGCCGCTGACCGCCAGCTACCTGGCGGTCGACGGCACCAAGCGCCTGGACGAGGTGGCGCATCCCGATGTCGAAGCCAGCGCCATCGCGCTCGTCGACGGCCTGGCCCAGGACCTGAAACGCCTGCGCGCCGGCGCCGGCCTGCCCGCGCTCGGCGAGGGCGCGACGTGCGACTTCTGCGCCGCGCGCGGCATCTGCCGGCGCGACCACTGGAGCCCCGCGTGACGCCCGCGGCCTACCAGGCGAACGGCCGGCCAGTCGAGCGCGCCGCGTTCTACGCGCTGGCCTGCGACCCGCGGCGCAGCGTCGTCGTCGAGGCCTGCGCCGGTGCCGGCAAGACCTGGATGCTGGTGTCGCGCATTCTGCGCGCGCTGCTCGACGGGGCCGCGCCGCACGAGATCCTCGCGATCACGTTCACGCGCAAGGCGGCGGGCGAGATGCGCGAGCGCCTGAACGAGTGGCTGCGCGAGTTCGGCTCGCCGCACACGAGCGACGCCGCGCGCGTCGAGGCGCTGGTGCAGCGCGGTGTGCCGGCGGCGCAGGCACTGTTGCTCGCGCCGCAACTCGCGACGCTGCACGAGCGCGTGCTGCGCGAAGGCCGCAGCGTGCAGGTCAGCACCTTCCACGCGTGGTTCGCACAGCTGTTGCGTGCCGCACCGCTGGAGCTGCTGAACGAACTCGGCCTGCAGCAGGACATGGAGCTGATCGAAGACCTCGACGACCACCGCCCCGAGGTCTTCCGCCGCTTCCACGCTGCGCTGCTGCGCGACCCCGCGCTGCGCGCCGACCACGCCACGCTGATCGCGCAGCGCGGCCGCAGCCAGGCGCGCGCGTGGTTCGACGCGGTGTGGAGCAAGCGCGTCGAGTTCGAGCTGGCCGACGCCGCGGGCGTGCTCGAAGACAGCGTCGAAGCGCCGCCCGGCGCACGCGACGCCTCGGGCGCGCCGGCGCATCCGACGCAGGTGCTGACCAGCCTGCCGTGGCGCAGCTCGCTGGCCGATCTGGCCGAGGCGCTCGCGCTCGGCGGGGCCGTGGCGCGCAAGGCGGCGGCCGGCATCGTGCTCGCGCTCGAACAAGAGGCGACCGAGGTGGCGTTCGACGCGTGTTGGGCCGCGCTGTTCACGCAGAAGGGCGAACCGCGCAAGCTGGGCGACCTGGACCTGCTCGCCGCGGTGCAGGCCGGTCTTGAAGACATCGCCGCGCACACGCGGCAGTGGGAGGCCCACCTCGAGCATGGCCGCATGGTGCGCCTGTCGCGGGTGCTGCTGACCGAGCTGACCGCCTACAAGCGCCAGCGCGGCTTGGCCGAGATGGCCGACCTGGAACGCTGCGGTCTCGCGCTGTTGCGCGACGCGACGCTGGCCGCCTGGGTGCAGGAGCGGCTGGACGCGCGCATCCGCCATGTGTTGATCGACGAGTTCCAGGACACCAGCCCGCTGCAATGGCATGCGCTGCACGCCTGGCTCGCCGGTTACGCCGGCGCCGGCGGCGGCGCGAGCGGGCAGCATGCGCCGGGCGTGTTCATCGTCGGCGACCCGAAGCAGAGCATCTACCGATTTCGGCGCGCCGAGCCGCGCGTGTTCGAGGCGGCGCGGGCCTTCGTCGTCGACGCGCTCGGTGGCGACGTGCTCGCCTGCGACCACACCCGACGCAACGCGCCCGAGGTGCTGTCGCCGCTGAACGAGGTCTTCCTGCAGGCGCAGGCCGACGGCGAGTTCAGCGGCTTTCGCAGGCACACGACCGAGCTGGGCGAGGTGCCCGGTGCCGGCGTGTACCTGCTGCCGCGCGTGCCGCGGCCCCCGCGTGCGGCCCGCGGCGCGGCGCCCGCGGCCGCCGTGTGGCGCGACAGCCTGACGACGCCGCGCCACGAGCCCGACGAGGTGCTGCGCGAACGCGAGGCGGCGCTGGTTGCGCAGGCCATCCACGGCCTCGTCGCGGCGGGCACGCTGCGGCCGGCCGAGATCTTCGTGCTCAGCCGCAAGCGTGAGTCGCTGCGGCTGGTCGCGCAGGCGCTGCGCCGCGTCGACGTGGCCTACGCCGCGGTCGAGGACACGCTGCTGATGGACGCACCCGAGGCGCGCGACATGGTCGCGCTGCTCGATGCGCTGGTCTCGACCACGCACCGCCTGTCGCTGGCGCAGGCGCTGCGCAGCCCGCTGTTCGGTGCCAGCGATGCCGACCTGATCGCGCTCGCCGAGCGCGCACCCGGCGGCGACTGGTGGCGCGCCTTGCTCGATGCCGACGCCGACCTGAGCCCGGCCATGGCACGCGCGCGCCACTGGCTGCCGCGCTGGCGCGAGGCCGCGACGCAGCTGCCGCCGCACGACCTGCTGGACCGCATCGTGTTCGAAGGCGAGTGGCGCGAGCGTGTCGCCGCCACCGTGCCGGCCGTGCAGCGCCCGGCCGCGCTCGACGCGATCGACGCGGTGCTGGCCCAGGCGCTGATGCTGGACGGCGCGCGCTACGCCACGCCCTACAACTTCGTGCGGGCGCTGAAGCGACGTGCCATCAAGGTCGCATCGCCACGCCACGCCGACGCGGTGCAGCTGCTGACGGTTCATGGCGCGAAGGGGCTCGAGGCGGCCGCCGTGTTCGTGATGGACGCCGACCCGCAACCCAAGAACCCCGACACGGCGACGCTGCTGGTCGACTGGCCGGTCGAGGCCGAGCAGCCGCGCCGCTGCGCCTTCGTCTACTCCGAAGCCGCGTTTCCGCCGTCGTTGGCACCGCTGCTCGCGGCCGAGGTGCAGGCGCGGCAGCGCGAGGAGTTGAACGGGCTGTATGTCGCGATGTCGCGCGCCAAGCAGCGGCTGGTCTTCAGCGCCACCGAGCCGTCGCGTGTCGCGGCCGGCCCGGCGTGGTGGGCGAGGGTGGCGCCGCTGGCGGCGCCGTGGCCGCTACTGCCGGACGTGCCCGATGCCGGCGCACGGCCAGACGCCGCGTCGGTGCCGTTCACGCTCCGGGCCATCGCCCCGCTGTCGGTCCGAGCGCCGGCACCCGTGGCGAGCGTCGGCAGTCCCGACACCGACGCCACCCGCCTGGGCAAAGCCGTGCACCGCACGCTCGAGTGGGCCACCGGGACCCCTGCGGACGATCTGGGCGACCTGGCCCGGGCCGCCGCCGCCGAATTCGCGACCGACCCGGACGCGACCGAGCGTCTGGCCCGTGCGATCCTGCACAGCCCGGTCTGCGCTCGCTTCTTCGGCGGGCCGGCGCTGCGCTGGGCCGGCAACGAGGTGCCGGTGAGCGTGGGCGCCGAGCTGTTGCGCATCGACCGACTGGTGCAGCTGGACGACGCCTGGTGGGTGCTCGACTACAAGCTCAGCCATGCGCCGCAGGCGCTCGCCGGCTACCGCGACCAGCTCGCACGCTACCGCGAGGCGGTGCGCGCGCTGCAGCCGGGCGCGCGGGTGCGCTGCGCGTTCATCACGGGGGCCGGCGAGCTCGTCGAGGTCGACTGACCCGCGCCCGCACGAACCTGTGAAATGAGCCCGATTGCGCGGGTTGATCCGCGCACTGCAGCCGGGCGTCGGGGGTTCCAATCGGGTAACTTCATCTTCGCCGCGATGGTCGCTCCCGCCTTGTCCACTGCTCAATCGAACCCCACCCGGGCTTTCGGCCGCTTCGAGCTGCGCCAGCTGCTGGGCAAGAGCACCGGCACGATGGCGTGGCTCGCGTTCGACCCGCGCAGCGGCCACGAGGTCATGCTGACGATGCCGCGCGTGCAGCCGCCGGACGCCGCCGCGCTCGACGCGTGGCAGCGCGACGCCCGCCTCGCGGCGCGCCTGAGCCACCCGCACCTCGCGCAGCCCGAGGATGTCGGCGTGCAGGACCATTGGCCCTTCATTGCGGTCGCCCGTGCCCACGGTGTGACGCTGAAGGAATGGATCGCGAGCCACCCCCATGCCGCGCCCGACGAGGTCGTCCGCTGGGTCTGCGACCTGCTGCGCGGGCTGGCCTTCGCCCACGATGCCGGCGTGTCCCACCTCGACCCGCAGCTGCACAACGTGGTGATCGACGAACGCGGCACGGTGCGCCTGATGGCGCTGGCCGTGGCCGGCACCTCGTCCCGCCCCGAGGCCGCCGCGCCCGGCGCCGTGCGGTCGAACGAACGCGCCATGGCGATGGACCCGAACGAGCTGCGCGCCCAGCGCGCCGCGGCCGCGCGCGACCTGCTCGCCTGCGGCCTGCTGCTGCAGCAGCTGCTGACCGGCCAGGCGCCGCTGGACCAGCCCGACACCGCGCTGGTGATCGCGCGCATGCCGCCGTTGGGACGCGAAGTGGTGCGGCTGCCCTGGAGCACGCCGCTGCCGATTCCCGAGGCGCTGCGCGCGATCGCGAACCGCTGCACCTCCAGCCAGGAGCGGCTGCGCTACCAGAGCGCCCGCACGCTGCTGGGCGCGCTCACCGGCTGGTTGGACGAGCAGGCGCAGAACGGCGGCGGCCCGCTCGCGCTGCTGGTGGACCGGCTGCACAGCGTCGGCCACCTGCCCGCCTTGCCCGGTCTGGCGGCCCGCGTGACGCGGGTCACGACCGCCGAAAGCCAGCGCACCGACGAGATCGCCGACCAGGTGCTGGACGACATGGCGCTCAGCTTCGAGCTGCTGCGCACGCTGAACTCGGCCCAGGTGCAGGGCACGCAGGTCCAGGGCAACGGCCCGGTGCTGACCTTGCGCCGCATCATCTCGCTGATCGGCGTGAACGGCGTGCGCCACGCCGCCAACACCTTGCGCGCCTGGCCCGGGCCGCTGAACGAGGCCCAGGCCGCGGCGTTGCAGCTGACGCTGGAGCGCGTGCGCCTGGCCGGCTACACCGCGCAAGCGCTGCGGCCCGCAGGCTACGACGCCCAGGTCGTGTACCTGATCGCGGTGCTGCAGAACCTCGGCCGCCTGATGCTGCGCTACCACTTTGCCGACGAGGCCGAGCAGGTCCAGCAGCTGATGAAGCCTGTCGCGGGCAACCGCGAAGCCGACCTGCCCGAGCAACCGGGGCTGAGCGAAGAGGCCGCGGCCTTCGCGGTGCTGGGGGTGGACGTCGAGTCGCTGGGCACCGTCGTTGGCCGCCAATGGGGCCTCGGTGACGACGTGATGCACATGGTGCGCCGCCTGCCCATCGACGCCCCGGTGCGCCGGCCCGATTCGGACGCCGAAGTGCTGCGCCTGACCGCGAGCGCGGCCAACGAGATCGTCGACGTGATCACCTCGCAGAGCGGCCCGCGCGTGGCGACTGCGCTGGGCCAGATCGCGCAGCGCTACGGGCGCGCGCTGGGCATCAACCCGCGCGAGGTCGGCGACGCGCTGCAGAGCGCGCGCGAGGCCTTGCGCAAGGGCACGGCGGCGCAGGCCAGCGAACGCACCGTCACCCCCGAACCCCAAGAGGCTGAGCCCGTGCCCGACACCAAATGAAGCTCGGCCGCTTCGAACTCAAGCGCGTGCTCGGCGAGGGCGCGCAGGCCGTCGTCTGGCTGGGCTTCGACGCGCGGCTGGAGCGCGAGGTCGCCGTCAAGCTGATGCGCGCCGAGGTCGCCGCCACGCCCGATGCCGTGAACCAGTGGTTGCAAGAGGCGCGCAGCGTGAGCCGCCTCACCCATCCGAACATCGTGCCGGTGTTCGAGGCCGACGTGCACGAGCAGCAGCCTTACCTGGTGTTCGAGTACGTGTCCGGGCCGACGCTGGCGCAGCAGATCCGAGCCAGCGGCGCGCAACCTGCGCACCAGGCCGTCGCGATGCTGATCGGCGTGCTCGACGCGCTGGAAGCCGCGCACGCCGCCGGCGTCGTGCACCGGGATCTGAAGCCGTCGAACGTCCTGATCGACACCGCCGGCCGCGCCCGGGTGATGGACTTCGGCATCGCCGCGCGCCTGCACGACCCGGGCAACCTCGACCAGGTCGTCGGCACGCCCGGCTACATGTCGCCCGAGGCGACGCAGGGTGGGCTGCCGACGGCGACGATGGACGTGTTCTCGGCCGGCATCGTGCTGATCGAGCTGCTCAGCGGCGAGAAGCTCATCGGCGAGCGCGACCCGTTCCGCGCGATGCACCGCGTCGCCAGCACGGACCTGAAGCTGCCCGACAGCCTGTCCTCCGAAGTCGACGACAGCTTGCGCGTGGTGCTGCTGCGCGCCATCGCTCGCGACCCGGCGAAGCGCTGGGCCACCGCCGCGGCGTTTCGCGATGCGTTGAAGGCCTGGCTGGCGCCGGCACCCGCGGCAGAGGATGACGCGGGGGGCAGCGGCAACGCGACGCTGGACTTCCTGCTGCGCCGCATGCGCCACAAGAGCGACTTCCCGGCGCTGTCGGATTCGGTCGCGCGCATCCAGCGCGTCGCCAACTCCGAGAACGAGAGCCTCGCCAGCCTGTCCGGCGAGATCCTGAAAGATGTGGCGCTCACGAACAAGCTGCTGCGCATGGTGAACACCGCGCATTTCTCGAGTGCCGGCGGCAACATCAGCACGGTGTCGCGCGCGGTCGCGGTGATCGGCTTCGCGGGCATACGCAACATGGCGATGAGCCTGGTGCTGGTCGAGCACATGCACGACAAGGCGCACGCGAACCAGCTGAAGGAAGAGTTCTTGCGCGCGCTGATGGCCGGCATGCTGGCCAGCGAACTCGGCGGCATGCTGCGCCTCGGCGAAGAGGCTTTTCTCGCCGCGATGTTCCAGAACCTCGGGCGCCTGTTGACCGAGTTCTACCTCGTTGAGGAAGCGCGCCAGGTGCGCGGCATGGTGGCCGGCGCCGCCCAGGGCGGTGCGGCCGGTGCGGTCAGCGAAGAGGCGGCGTCGGTCGCCGTGCTCGGCGTGAGCTTCGAGGCGCTGGGCGTGGGCGTGGCCAAGGCCTGGGGCCTGCCGGTGACGCTGCAGACCTGCATGCGCCCGCCCAAGGGCGAGGCGCCGACGCGCGAGCCCAAGGACAGCGCCGAACAGCTGCGCTGGCTCGCGTTCGCGTCCAACCAGATCACCGACACCTTGCTGCGCTCGCCACCGGAGCTGGCCGCGGGCCGCGTCGCCGATGTCGCGAAGCGCTACGCGCGCACGCTGGGGCTGAGCACGTCCAGCATCGAGGCGGCCGCCGCGTCGGCGCAGTTGCGCCTGTCGCAGATGGCGCAGGCGATGAACCTGCACGTGACGGCGCAATCGCCGGCGCGGCGTCTGATGGCGACGCCGCAGGCGGCCGGTGAGCCTGGCACACTGACGATGGCGGGCCCGGTGCGCGAGGCCGATTCGCTCACGCCGCACGAGCTGCAGGCGACCGTGCTGGCGGCGCAAAGCCCGCCGCGCACGCCGCTCGAGAATGCGTCCGAGGTGCTGGCTGCCGGCATCCAGGACATCACCAATTCGATGGTCGAGAGCTTCAAGCTCAACGACGTGTTGCGCATGATCCTGGAGACGATGTTCCGGGCGCTGGGCTTTCGCCGCATCGTGTTCTGCCTGCGCGACCCCAAGACCAACATGCTGACCGGCCGCTTCGGCCTGGGCGACGACGCCGACGCGGTCGCGAAGAACTTCAAGGTGCCGCTCAAGGCCGCCAGCGACCTGTTCACCGCGGTGTGCGTGAAGGGGGCCGACACGCTGATCACCGACGCCACCGTGGCGCAGATCGCCGCGCGCCTGCCGCCGTGGTACCGCGAGCACGTCAACGCACCGGCGTTCCTGCTGCTGCCGATGCTGATGAAGGGCGCGCCGTTCGCGTTGATCTATGCCGACAAGGCGGTCCCTGGCGGCATCGAGTTGGGCGAGAAGGAGTTGTCGCTGCTGCGCACGCTGCGCAACCAGGCGGTCATGGCGTTCAAGCAGGTGAGCTGAGGGCGGCGCTGCGCGCCTCAGTCGTCGTTCTCGGCCTCGAGTACGGCGGCCGTCGTGTTCACCGCGTGCTGTGCGACTTCGTTCGGACGGGTGGCCAGCACCTGCAGCGGGTAGGTGCCCGACACGATGTCCTGGAAGGCGAACTCCACCGCCTTGACTTCCGGCCCGAGGCCTTCGATGGCGCCGGCCATGCAGTGCAGCAGCGAGCTCAGACCGGCGTCGCCGAACAGGTCTTCGCCTTCGGCGCGCACGGCGTAGGCGTAGCCCGCGGAATCCGAGTGATGGATGTCGAGGCGGACGATCATGCGGGTGCTCCAGGTGAAGCCGGCATTCTCGCCGCAACGCGTGAATTCCTCGACGCTTTGGCCGTGCCCGACCCGGGGTCGGCGACGCGATGGTGCGCGTTCTGCCTAAGATGGCCGCATGTCATCGGTTTCCGCCATCGCCCTGTCCGGCATGAACGCCGCGCAGACCCAGCTGCAAGCCAACGCGCACAACATCGCAAACCTGGCGACGCGCGGCTTCCGCCGCGAGCAGGTCTTGCAGACCTCGGCGCCCGAAGGCGGCGTGGACACGACGCTGACGCAATCAGCTGACGCCAGCAACGCGATGGAGACCGACATGGTCGGGCTGCTCGAATCGAAGAACTCGTTCCTGGCCAACCTGGCGGTGTTCCGCATCAGCGACCGCATGGCCGGCGCCCTGCTCGACGTGGCAGGCTGACGCGCCTACCATCCTCAACGAGCCGCCGAGGCGGGCCGCGCTTACGGCGCGGGCTGGGCCTTGCCTTTGATCTTCTCGCCCACGCGGTGCATCGCGTCACCCGTCTTGTGCGCGCCACGCTTGACCGCGTCTGCCGTCTTGTGTGCGCCGCGCTTGATGGCATGACCGGTCTTGCTCGCGCCGCGCTTGATGGACTCCTCCGCGCGTGCCGCAGGGCCGGGGTTGGCGTTGCGGCTGTCGTGGTACTTGTCGAGCGCCTCGTTCATGCGCTGTTCGCGGGTGGTGTCGGCTTGCGGCTCCGCGGCCGAGGCGAATCCCGACAGGCCGAGCAGGGTGCAGAGCAACACGAGTTTGATGGGTTTCATGCGAAGTCCTTGATGAGTCGATGGGCTCACCATAAGTCTTTGCCTGCATCGTCACCACCGGCCGATTCCCCGAGCGCGTGTCGGGTGCGTCCTACGCGGCTGCGCCCGCAGACGGCGCGGCGACACATCGGTGGGACGGAAGGGGGTTGACGAGCCTGATCTCGGCACTGGTCGCAACGGTTGGGGCTGCTTCGTTCCCGACCTGACCCGGTTGGCCGCGCTTCCATGCGAGGAGGCCCGTCGCCGCGTATTCTAAGGCAGCGGCACTATGCCCCGACGACTACAACTGGTTCTCGGGGACGAACCAGCTCATCAGCATCAGCCGCACGCGTTGCCACAGGCTGGTGTCGGGGTCGACGTCGACTTCATGGGTGGTGTCGCCGTCGACGGCGATCCAGCGCACGCCGCTGCCGTTGGGCCGCAGCTTGACCTGGTAGACGCCGGCGAGTTCGTCGACCTTGAAACCCCCCAGCACCATCTCGGCGAGTTGCGGGCTGAACACCCGCACGCCGATCTCGGTGTTGAGCGTGGCCGAGCGCGGGTCCAGGTTCATCGAGCCGACCATCACGATCTGCCGGTCGATCACGCCGAGCTTGGCGTGCAGCCGCCCGGTGGACGAGCCGAGCAGGCCGCGCAGCGTGCGGTCGAGCTTCAGGCGGTTCGAGCTGATCTCGTAGAGCTCCACGCCCATCTTCAGCAGCTCGGCCTGGTGGCGCTCCAGCCCGATGCTGACCAGCGGCTCGTCGCTGACGGCCAGCGAGTTGGTGACGATGCGCACCGCCACGCCGTCCTCGCGCAGCTTGCGGATGCGCTCCAGCGTCTCGGGGCCGGGGATGAAGTAGGGCGAGAACAGATGCGCTTCGGTGTGTGCATCGCTGAGCTGCAGCAGGAAGCGGTGCGTCAGCGTGTCGCTGGTGGCGAGGCTGTGGTTGTCGGGATCGACCTTGTTCGGCGAATCCGCGTAGGCCGAACTCTCCGCGGGCACCAGCGACAAATGGCGTTGCGCGAGCGCGGCGCGCAGCGGCGGGGCGCCGAATGCGTCGAGCGCGGTCGGTGGCGCGGGGCGCGGGTCGACGCGCGTCACGGCGTCGAAGCGGCTGCGCAGCTCGTCGACCGTGAACGCGGCGCGGCCGGAGGCCTGCGTGATGGCCTGCACGGGGTAGACCTGGGGGCTGTTCCAGTACAAGTCGAACCACTGGTTCAGGTCGTTCACGACGGCGCCCGCCGTCATCAGGTCGAAGTCGATGAAGTTGTTCTGTGCGCCGCGCAGGAAGTACTCGTCGGCGAGGTTGCGCCCGCCGACGATGGCCATCGTGCCATCGGCGATGAACAGCTTGTTGTGCATGCGGTGGTTGAGCCGCTTGAAGTCCGAGGCCAGCGCGAGCAGCCGGCGCAGCGACGAGTCGCGCGCGGTGACGAAGGGGTTGAACAGCCGCACCTCGACGTTGGGCGTGGCCGCCAGCCCGAGCAGCAGGTGGTCGATGTCGGTGGTGTAGAGGTCGTCCACCAGCAGGCGCACGCGCACGCCGCGCAGCGCCGCGTCGCGCAAGGCGCGCAGCACGGTGCGTCCGGTCGGGTCGTCGGCGACCAAGTAGTACTGCAGGTCGATCGAGGTGCTGGCCTGGTCGATCAGCGCGAGGCGCGCGTCGAGCGCGTAGGTGGCCTGCAGCAGCGGCCACACGCCGGATTCGCCCTCGGGCAGCTGGGCGGCACGCACCGCGGCGGGCAGCGCCGCTTCGGGGGCGGCGACCAGCGTGCGCGACGGCACGCGCTCGACTTGCGGGAGCACGCCGGCGCAGCCGGTGACGAGCAGGCTCGCCAGCACCGCCAGCACGGAGATCATGCGGCGTGCGACGCATGGAGCCGTCATCTCAGCGGAGCTGCAGGTCGTCGGTGCCGAAGCGGATGCCCAGCGGCTCGATCAGCAGTTCCTTGGCGCCGGCCTCGACCTGGCCCGCGATGATCGCGGGCACGCCTTGCGCGTTCGCCACGTCGACGGTGCGTTGCGCGTCTTCGGCCGCGACGAAGATTGCGAAACCCGCGCCCATGTTGAGCGTGCTGTAGGCCTCGCGGTCGTCCTGCTGCGCCTGCTGCTGGATGAACTTCAGCACCGGCGTCACGGTCGGCACGGTGTGGATGCGGTAGCGGTGTTCGGCCGGGTGGCGCAGCAGTTTGCGCCAGCCGTGGCCGGTGATGTTGGCGCAGTAGTGCGGCGTGATGCCGGCCTTGTAAAGTGCCTCGGTGACGGGCGAATACAGCACGGTGGGCGCGAGCAGCGCGTCGCCGTAGCTCAGGCCGGGTTCGATCTCGGTCAGGTAGCCCTGCGGCAACCGCTCGATCAGCTTGCGCGCGAGGCTCAGGCCGTTCGCGTGGATGCCGCTGGACGCCAGCAGCACGATGGCGTCGCCAGGCGCGAGCTTGTCGCCGACCGACAGGCGTTCTTTCGGGTTGATCAGGCCGGTGCACGAGGCTGCCAGGTCGATGCGGCCGTCGGCCACGATGCCGGCCAGCGCCGGGGTTTCGCCGCCGCCCCAGGCGACGCTGCAGACATCGCAGGCGCGTTTCCAGCCGGCCACCAGGGCTTGCGAGCGCTGCGCGTCGGCGAACCACTCCGAGCCGCCGGCGGCCCAGTAGGCCTGCACCACCAGCGGCGTGGCACCGACGGTGATCAGGTCGTTGATCGCCATCGCGATCGTGTCCTGTGCGATGCCGTCGTAATAGCTCTTGCCGGTGAGCGCGTGCATCTCGTCGGCGACCAGCGCCTTGGAACCCAGGCACTCGACGATGCTGGCGAGGTAGAACGGGCCGACGTCGACCACGTAGGCCGACTCGCCGCGCGAGGCCGCGACCTCGCTGAACCCGTGGCCCGCAAGGTGCACGGCCGTGGCTGCGGCAGCGCGTTGCGCGCTGACCTTCAGCGGGTCGATCAGGTCGTAGTTGACGCCGGCTTGTTCGTAGCTGAGCGTGGCGGTCGAGGAGGTCGGGTTCATCGCGGGGTGACTGAGGGCAGAGCGGGGATTATCGGCCACGGGCCGAGCGCCGGGCCGCTGTGGGCCACGAAGAGGCCACTCGTGGCCCTGGGCCGGCCCGCATCCCCACGGGGGATCGGCCAACGTACTCGATGGCCAAGGGGCTTCATCCGCCCCTCGTAGAATGACCCCATGTCCTATGTCGTTCTCGCCCGCAAGTACCGGCCGCCCAATTTCGATGCGCTGGTGGGGCAGGAGCACGTGGTCCAGGCGCTGGCGAACGCGCTGACGCAGCAGCGGCTGCACCACGCCTACCTGTTCACCGGCACGCGCGGCGTCGGCAAGACGACGATCTCGCGCATCCTCGCCAAGTCGCTGAACTGCACCGGCGCCGACGGCCTGGGCGGCATCACCGCGCACCCGTGCGGCGTGTGCGCGGCCTGCCGCGACATCGACACCGGCCGCTTCATCGACTACGTCGAGCTCGACGCGGCCTCCAACCGCGGCGTCGACGAGATCTCGCAGCTGCTCGACCAGGCCGTCTACAAGCCGGTGGTCGGGCGCTTCAAGGTCTACATGATCGACGAAGTCCACATGCTCTCGACCACCGCGTTCAACGCGATGCTCAAGACGCTGGAAGAGCCGCCCGAGTACCTCAAGTTCGTGCTCGCGACCACCGACCCGCAGAAGGTGCCGCCGACGGTGCTGTCGCGCTGCCTGCAGTTCAACCTGCGGCCGATGGCCCCGCAGACGGTGCAGGAGCACCTGGTCACGGTGCTCGCGCAGGAACAGATTGCGGCCGAGCCGGGGGCGCTGCGTTTGCTCGCGCGTGCCGCGCGCGGCTCGATGCGCGACGCGCTCTCGCTCACCGACCAGGCCATCGCCTTCGGTGCTGGCGCGCTCACCGAGCCGGGTGTGCGCGAGATGCTGGGCGCGGTCGACCGCGGTCACGCCGTGCGCATCATCGATGCGTTGGCGGCGTCCGATGGCGCGGGGCTGGTCGCCACGGTCGACGCGTTGCGCGGGCTGGGACTGTCGGCCGGTGGCGCGCTCGAAGAGCTGGCGGCGCTGCTGCAGCAGATGGCGGTGCTGCAGGCCGTGCCGGAGGCCTTGGACGCGAGCGATCCGGACGCCGCGCAGGCCGAGCGCCTGGCCGGCGTGCTGGCGCCCGACGAAACGCAGCTGGCCTACAGCATCGCGCTGCACGGTCGTGCCGAACTGGGCCTTGCGCCCGACGAATACAGCGGTCTGGTGATGGTGTTGCTGCGCATGCTGGCGTTCCGGCCGCAGGGCGTCGGCACTGTCCCGCGCGCGCCGGTGGCGACACCGGCGGCTGCACCGCGGGCCACGATGGCGGCGGCGGCCAGGCCGGCGGGCGGTATCCCGGCGGTCGTCGCGCGCGTCGACCCGCCGGTGCCGCGGGCCTCTGCGGCCGCGGCCGCACAACCCGCGGTGGTCGCCCCCGCGCCTGCACTGCGGGTGCCCGCCAACGAGCCGCCGCCCTGGATGGACGCGCCTTTCGAAGACGAGGTGCTGGAGCCAGCCACCAGCGCGCGCGAACCCGATGCCGTCTACACCGCGGCGCCAGCGGCCGCTGCGGCAGGGGTGTTCACGCCTACGGCCCTGGGCGCGCGCTGGGCCGAACTCGTGCGCGCGATGGTCGAGGCCGGCAGTATCAGCGCATTCGCACGCGAACTCGCGATGCAAGCGCAATGCGTCGCACTGGACGAACAGGCCACGCCCATTGCGTGCAGCCTGCGCGTCGAGCGCGAAACCCTGCGCGCCAACGCGCCGGTCGAGAAACTGCAGGCCGCGCTGACCGTCTTGCTGGACCGCACGGTGCGCCTGGATGTGCAGGCCGGCCTCGCCGTCGATTCACCGGCGCGCCGTGACACCGTCGAGCGCGAACGCCGCCAGGCGCAGGCCGAGCAGATCATTCACGACGACCCGCTGGTGCAAGCGCTGATGGCGCAGTACAAGACCGCACGCATCGTCCCGGGCTCGATCAAACCCCACTGAACACCAAGGAGAATTTCGATGATGAAAGGCCAATTGGCCGGCCTGATGAAGCAGGCTCAGGCGATGCAGGACAACCTCAAGAAGGCGCAGGACGAACTCGCCAACATCGAGGTCGAAGGTCAGTCGGGTGCCGGTCTCGTGAAGGTCACGATGACCTGCAAGCACGACGTGCGCCGCATCGCCATCGACCCCAGCCTGCTCGCCGACGACAAGGACATGCTCGAAGACCTGGTCGCTGCCGCCTTCAACGACGGTGTGCGCCGCGCCGAAGAGGTGAGCCAGGAGAAGATGGGCAAGCTGACCGCGGGCATGCCGATGCCTCCGGGAATGAAATTCCCGTTCTGACCCTGTGGCCGAACCCTCGGTAGACGCCCTTGTCGAGGCGCTGCGGCGCCTGCCGGGCGTGGGCGTGAAGTCGGCGCAGCGCATGGCCTTCCATTTGCTGCAGCACGACCGCGAGGGCGCGCAACGCATCGCGTTCGCGCTGCAGTCGGCGGTGGCCAACGTGCGCCACTGCGAGCGCTGCCACACCTTCACCGAGGCATCGGTGTGCGCGATCTGCCTGGACGGCACGCGCGACGCGCGCCAGCTCTGCGTGGTCGAGTCGCCGGCGGATCAGGCCGCGCTCGAACGCACCGGCAGCTACCGCGGCCTGTACTTCGTGCTGATGGGCCGCATCAGCCCGCTCGACGGCGTGGGCACGGCCGACATCGGTGCCCAGCAGCTGATGGAGCGCGCGGCCGACGGCCACACCGAAGAGGTCATCATCGCGACCAACTTCACCGCCGAAGGCGAGGCCACGGCCTACGTGCTGACCGAGGCGCTGCGCGCCCGCGGCCTGCGCGTGACGCGGCTGGCGCGCGGCGTGCCGATCGGCAGCGAGCTGGAGTACGTGGACCTGGGCACCATCGCCCACGCGTTGTCGGACCGGCGCTGATCGGCTCGGCCGAGGCCGGAGCAGCGGTCAGTTGCCGGCGACGTGCACCTTGGAGCCGGCCCGCGCCTGCTTGCCGGCCGCCTTGTGCGGCGTGGCGGCGACGCGGGTCATCGATTTGGCCGTGCTCTTGCGCGCGCCGCCCTTGGCCAGCTTGGGGCCTGACGCCTTGCCGGGTGCGAACACCACGATGGTCTGACCCGGCAGGAAGCTCGCGTTCTTGGCCACGCCGTTCCATTGCGCGACCTGGGCCGGGCTGACGCGGTAGCGCTTGGCCACGCTGGCGACGCTGTCCTTGCGGCCGGCCTTCAGCGACATCTTGCGCGGCGGCGGGGCGTCGGGCGCGAGCGCCATCATCGCGTTGTCGGCGATCTCGACCGGCACGTCGGCCTGACGATGTTCGCCGCGCGGCACCAGCAGCGTCGAGCCGACCTTCACCAGCATGCGTGGCGGGATGTGGTTGACCTCGCGCAGCTCCGCCTCGCTCATGCCGACCTGGCGCGCGGCCTCGGCCGGGTGCAGCGTCTTGGGGGCGCGCCAAGCCGTCCAGCTCGCGAGCGGGCCGCGCTGCAGCGGCAACTGGCGCACGAACTGGTTCGCGTTTTCGTAGGGCAGCAGCACCTGCGGCGTGCCCGCGGCCAGGATCACCGGCCGGTTCATCTGCGGGTTCAGGGTCTGGAATTCGGCCAGCGGCATGCCGGCCAGCTTGACGGCCATCGCCACGTCCATGTCGCGCTCGATCGGCACGCTCAGGAAGTAGGGGTGGTTGCGCAGCTCGGGCAGCGTCAGGCCGAAGTCGGCCGGGCGCGCGACGATGTTCTTCACCGCCTGCAGCTTGGGCACGTAGTACGCCGTCTCGTTCGGCATCTTCAGGCTGCTGTAGTCGGTCGGCAGGCCCAGCTTCTGGTTGCGCGCGATCGCACGCTGCACGCTGCCTTCGCCCCAGTTGTAGGCGGCCAGCGCGAGCTGCCAGTCGCCGAACATGCCGTAGAGCCGCTGCAGGTAGTCGAGCGCCGCGCGGGTGGAGGCGAGCACGTCGCGCCGATCGTCGCGGAACACGTTCTGCTTCAGCGCGTAGTCCCGTCCGGTGCCCGACATGAACTGCCACATGCCCGAGGCCTTCGCCGACGACGTCGCCTGCGGGTTGAACGCGCTCTCGATGAAGGGCAGCAGCGCGAGCTCGGTCGGCATGTTGCGGCGCTCGAGTTCCTCGACGATGTGGAACAGGTAGCGGCTGCCGCGTTCGGTCATGCGCTGCACGTAGTCGGGCCGGGTGGCGTACCACTGCTCGCGGTTGCGCACCAAGTCGTTGTCGAGGTCGGGCATCGCGAAGCCGTTGCGCACGCGCGCCCACAGGTCGGTCTGCGCGGCGCGGTCGTCGAGGTCGAGGCGAACGTCGGGGCGCAGCGGGTCGACCGGCACCGGCGCGGTGGCGACCTCTTCGGCCGCCGGTGCGCTGGCGGCCGCCGCCGCGCTGGCCGCCACGGCGGGCGTTGCCGTCTCGGTGGCGCTCGGCACCGCGGGGGCGGACGGGTCGTTCGAGGGGGTGGTCGGGCTGCCGGTCGTGGCGCAGGCGGCCAGCAGCAGCAACGGCAGGCCGGACGTGATCAGGCGGCCCAGCCGGCCGTGCAGAAAGCGCATCATCGGAAATCGTTCTTCCATTGTCGAAGGGCGGCCAGCACCGCCACAGGTTCGCTGGAATCGGCGCCGTGGGCGCGGGCGCTTTGTGCGACCGTGGCCTCGTCCACGCGCAGGAAGGGGTTGACGTCGCGCTCGCGGGCGATCGACGACGGCAGCGTCGGCTGGCCCGAGGCGCGCTGCGCCTCGCACCACGCGGTGTAGTCGGCGAGGGCCTGGTTGCGCGGCTCGACCGCATGCGCGAACTTCAGGTTGGACAGCGTGTACTCGTGCGCGCAGCAGACCCGCGTGTCACCGGGCAGGGCGGCCAGGCGCGACAGCGAGTCGTGCATCTGCGCCGGCGTGCCTTCGAACAAGCGCCCACAGCCGCCCGAGAACAAGGTGTCGCCGCAGAACAGCACGGGCGTCCCGGCGCCGCGCGCGTTGAAGAAGGCGATGTGGCCGCTGGTGTGGCCGGGCACGTCGATGACCTCGAACTGCAGGCCGAGTTCGCTCACCACGTCGCCGTCGCGCAGTGCGACGAAAGGCGGGGGGATGCGCTCGCGTTGCGGCCCATAGACCGGGCCTTGCAGCCGCGATCGCAGTGCGTCGACGCCGCCGACGTGATCGGCATGGTGGTGGGTCACTAGAATCGCGGCGAGCACCAGGTGCTGGGCATCGAGCGCGGCGATCACCGGCGCAGCGTCACCCGGATCGACGACGATGGCGTGCCGGCCATCGTGGAGCATCCAGATGTAGTTGTCGGAGAAGGCGGGCAGGGCAATCAGCTTCATGGCGGAACGCGCGATTATAGGTTTGACCGATTGGCTCAAGACGCCGGCAGGACGCTACGTTTTGCAATGGGAACAATCGCATCTGGACACGGCCGTCGCCGACCTGTTCGGCTTCCATGCGTTGCAGCTCGGTTTGCCCGAACTCGACGCGCTGCGCGCCAACCGCATGCCGCACCGCTGGGTCGCGACCGACACGGTCGTCGTGCCCGCCTCTGAGGGCGCCGACACGCCGCCCCGCGCCGCGGTGGCTCTGCATTGCGACTTCGATGCGCTGCCTTTCGACAGCAACAGCCTGGACCTGGTCGTGCTGCCGCACGCGCTCGAATTGGCGCGCGACCCACACCTCGCGCTGCGCGAGGTCGAGCGGGTGCTGATGCCCGAAGGCCGCGTCGTCATCGTGGGCTTCAATCCGTCCAGCCTGTGGGGCCTGCGGCAGTGGCTGGGGCGCGGGCGCCAGTTGCTCGCGTCGCGCGCCAGGCCGGCGCTGTTCCTGCCCAGCGCTGGTGAGTTCATGCGTTATCGGCGCTTGCGTGACTGGCTGCGGCTGCTCACCTTCGAGGTCGAGGCGGGGCGCTTCGGCTGCTACCGGCCGCCGGTGGCGGCCGAGAAATGGCTGACCCGCTTCGAATGGATGGAGCGCGCCGGCGAACGCTGGTGGCCGGTGTTCGGCGCCGTCTACTTCGTCGTTGCGGTCAAGCGCGTGCGCGGCATGCGCCTGGTCGGCCTGGTGCGCGACGCGCAGCGCCAGCCGGCGCATGCGCCGGTCGTCGCGGCACACCACAACAAGGACCCGGAGTGAGCGCGGCGCTCCCTGCCGTGCCCGGGCGATGCGCTACGATCGTTCGATGACGAACAAGCCAGAACTTCAGCAGTGGATCGCTTACACGGACGGGGCCTGCGCCCCCTCCAACCCAGGGCCGGCAGGATGGGGTGCGGTGGTCATCGCGCCCGACGGGCTGACCGAGACCGACCACTATGGCTTCATCGGTCCGGGGACGAATCAGATCGCCGAACTGACCGCCGCCATCGAGGGCTTGTCGGTCGTTCCGGTGGGTGAGCGCGTCGAGCTCGTGTCGGACAGCCAGTATGTCCTCAAGGGCCTCTCGGAATGGCGGGCCGGCTGGGAGCGCAAGGGCTTCAAGAACGCCAAGGGCGAGACCGTCGCCAACCTGGCCTTGTGGAAGCGCCTGTTCAGCATTGCCGATGCGCGGCGTGTCACGACCCGGTGGGTGCGTGGCCACAACGGCGATCCCTACAACGAACGCGCCGACGTGCTCGCCAACACCGCGCTGCGGCTGAAGAGCGGGAGTTCGTCGGCCGCGCGCGGTCAGGCAGCCTAGACCAGCCCGCGCTCCAGTTCCATCAACTGATAGCGCGCCAACGCGAGGTTGGTGTGCTGACGGTCGAGCAGCACGACGAGGAACAACTCGGGCTGGCGCGACACGGCACGTATCACCTGCTGGCGCGAGCCGGCGCTGGTGATGACCTCGTCGACCTGGTCCGGCAGGCCCATGCTGCGCGCGGCATGGCGGTGCGCGCGCAGCACCTGCGCGCCGGCCGCGCCGGCCAGGTCCATGTCGACGACCGATTCGCCGCGCGACTCGCGTGCCAGCACCAGGCCGGTCGTGCTGTCGACGACCGCGCAGCCCAGCATGCCTTCGACCGCGAGCATGCCGGTCATCACGCGTGTCGCGTGCGCCGGGTCGAGGACGTTGCGACTGACGCGCACGACCGTCGGGGCAGCCTCAGTGGACGGCGCAGGGCCGCCTTCGGGCGGCGCGCCGAACAGGGCCGAGGTGCCGCTGGCGGGCCGCGGCTCGGTCACTTCGCGCGACCATTCGCCCAGGTCGCGCACCTTGATCGGGAAGTCGCCCATGCCCATCAACGGCGGGTTCGTGCCCGGCTCCCAGCCGGGCTGGGCCTTGACGTGGTTCCACATGCCCAGCATCGAGTTCCAGACCGACGACGCGCTCGTCATCGACTCGCTCAGGACGTGGACGTGCAGGCGCCCCGGCCAGGCGATCTCGCTGATCTTGTTGGCGATCCAGACCGCGTTCGGCGGCAGCATGAACAGCAGGTTGGGGCAGCGCCAGGTCGGCAGCATCGCGGCGTTGTGCAGCGCGCTGAGCAGCGCGTCGATCGCGTGCGGCTGCAGCGGGCCGATGATGACGGCCGTCATCTGGCTGCGTTCCATCAGCGCCACCGGGATCTCGGCGTTGTCGCTGCCGGGCGCGCGCACGTCGGCGTGGTAGATGCGCAGCGTGTCTTCGTGGCGGCGCACGAGCGTTGTGCGCTCGATGGTCGCGAGTGTGCGCAAGGTGGCGTGCTCGCGCAGGTGCAGGCGCTCGATCGGCCGGCCGCCGGCATCGGACAAGGCCTTGATGACGGCCGAGGCCCATACGCCGGCCGGGTCGAGCAGCGTGATCAGCGAGGTCGCGGTGTCGAGGTCGGCGCGCGTGGCGGCGAAGTGCTCGCGGATCGCCTGTGCCGGCGAGCCGCTGACGACCAGGTCGTGCGAATGCCGGTCGATCATCTGGCCGCGCGCGTTGACCTCGGTCGCGACGCTTTCCATGATGGCGGTCGCGGCGAAGCCGGCATCGGCCTGGTCGTCGGCCGTGGAGGTGGCGCGGTTGTCGCGGCTGCGTGCGGGACCGAGGTCACCAAACAACGATGAGAGCACGGAATCTCCTGCAGTGGCGGGGGGTGGATGCGCGCCGTGCGGCAGGCGTCCGCCAGTCTAGTGGCGGGCAAGCCGACCGCAAACCCCCAGGCAAGGGGGCTTTTGGCGTCAATGTGTCAGTCTGTGAGCGGCGCCGGCGCGCTCAGGACACCAGGAACCGGCTCGGCGGCGCACCGACCGAGCGCCGCACCATCGCGCTGAACGCGCTGGCGCTCGCATAGCCCAGCTCGGCGGCGATGCGCGCCATCGGCAGCTTGCGCGCCGCCAGCGTGACGGCCCGGGCCAGCAGCACCTGCTGGCGCCACTGTGCGAACGAGGTGCCGAGCTCGCTGCGGAACAGCCGCGCCACGGTGCGCGGGCTGGCGCCGGCGTCCGAGGCCCAGCCTTCCAGCGTGACGTGGCGCACCGGGTCGTCCAGCATGGCCTCGCACAGCGCACGCAGCCGCTTGTCGCGCGGCAGGGCGATGCCCAGCGGCACCGGGCGCGCGCGCCGCAGCTCGTCGAACAGCAGGGCGCTCAAGCGCTTCTCACGCTGCAACTCGTCGACGCCGAGGGCGAAGCCGCGGGCGTCTGGCCGCGCGTCGAGTTCGAGCGCGACGGCGCGCAGCAGCTGGGAGACCTCGAGCACGCGGCACTGGCGCCACGGCGCATCGAGCGCCCGCGCCACCTGCGGGCCGAAGCGGCCGCGCGGCTGGTGCAGGTACAGCGTCAGCAGTTCGGCGTCCTCGACCACGGTGACGGCGTGCTCGACACCGGGCGGTATCCACAGCGCGCGCGACGGCGGCACGATGAAGCTGCCGTCGGCCATCGTCATGCGCACCACGCCGGTGGCCGAGAGCGCGATCTGCGCAAAGGCGTGGTGGTGCGGCACGACGCGGGTGTCGGTGCTCAGGTGCAGCAGCTTCGCGCGCACCGGCCGCTGCGCGTCGGGCCGGTAGAGGTGCGGCGTGGTCGGCCCGCGGACGACGGAGGCGGTCATTGGCTGCTTTGCGATAGAAATTGACGGTCTATCGTAAACCCGCCGTACCCCCGTTGGCTACCATGCGGACACCTGATCTAAGACCTTCTCGATGACCACTGCCACCTTGCCGGCCCATCCGGCGCGCCAGGACGTGACGCTGATCGCGCTCGTCGGCCTCGCCCACAGCATCAGCCATTTCAGCCAGCTCCTGCTCGCGCCGCTGTTCCCGTGGCTGAAAGACGCCTTCAACGTCAGCTATGCCGAGTTGGGCCTGCTGATGACGATCTTCTTCGTCGTCTCGTGCATCGTGCAGACGCTGTCGGGCTTCGTCGTCGACAAGCTGGGGCCGCGGCCGGTGCTCTTTGCCGGCCTGGCGCTGCTCGGTCTCGCGGCCTTCGGCTTCTCGGTCAGCCAGGCCTACTGGATGCTGGCCGCTTTCTCGGTCGTCGCCGGCATCGGCAACGGCGTGTTCCACCCGGTCGACTACACGCTGCTGAACCGCAAGGTGCACCCGTCGCGCCTCGGCCACGCGTTCAGCGTGCACGGCATCACCGGCAGCCTGGGTTGGGCGCTGGCACCGGCGCTGCTGGTGCCGCTGGCGATCGCCTACTCGTGGCGTGTCGCGCTGATGTGTGCCGGTGCGCTCGCCTTCGTCGTGCTGGCGGTGCTGTGGCTCAACCGCGAGCAGCTCGCGCTCGAGCTGGCCGTGGCGAAGAAGCCGGGCGCGCCGGCCGCCGCCGACACCGAACACACGCTCGCCTTCCTGAAGATCCCCGCGGTCTGGATGTGCTTCGGTTTCTTTTTCTTCTACGCGATGTCGCTCAGCGGCGTGCAGACCTTCGCGCCGACGGCGGCGCGCGTGCTGCACGACGTGCCGGTGAACCTGGCGGCGATGTGCCTGACCATCTACATGGTGTGCAGCGCGGCCGGCATGGTCGCCGGTGGCTTTCTCGCGTCCGACCCGGCACGCTGCGAGCGCGTCATCGGCGTGGGCTTTGGTGTCGCGGCGCTGGTGGCGCTGGTGATCGGCTTCGTCGCGATCCCGCCCTTCGCGGTGCCGGTGCTCTTCGGCGTGATGGGCTTCGGTGCCGGCACGGCCGGGCCGTCGCGCGACCTGATCGTCAAGCGTGCGTCGCCGCCGAACGCGACCGGCCGCGTCTACGGCGTGGTCTATTCGGGGCTGGACATCGGCCAGGCGATCGCACCGTTGATCTTCGGCACGCTGATGGACCACGGCCGGCCGTCGGCGGTGTGGCTGGGCATCGCGGTCGTGCAGGGCGTGCTGATCGTCAACGCGTTCAACGTCGGCAAGGTGCGGCGCACGAATCTCGCGCCGGCCTGAGCCGACGACGGGTCAGACGGCGCTGCGGTGGCGCGCGATGCAGGTGTCCAGCACCTCGCCGCCTTCGCGCTTCCACCAGTTTTCGGCCGAGAAGATCTCGACCTCGCTGTAGCCGCCGAACCCGGCCGCCTCGACCCAGCCGCGGATGCGCGGGATGTCGATCACGCCGTCGCCCATCATGCCGCGGTCGTTCAGCAGGTCGCGCGTCGGCGTGAGCCAGTCGCAGACGTGAAAGGCCAGCAAGCGCTCGCGGCCGGCTCGGGCGATCTGGGCCTGCAGCTTCGGGTCCCACCACACGTGGTAGACATCGACCGCGACGCCGAGCGCGCCGGTTTTCGCCGGGTCGAGCGCATCGCAGATGTCGAGTGCCTGCTCCATGGTGTTGACGCAGGCGCGGTCGGCCGCGTACATCGGGTGCAGCGGCTCGATGGCCAGCGGCATGCCGACGCCGCGCGCGTAGTCGAGCGTCGCGGCGATGCCGTCGCGCACGTCGTTGCGTGCGGCCGCGAGGTCCTTGTGTTCGGCATGGCCGGCGAGCGCGCCGGGCAGGCCGCCGACGACGAGCACGAGGCACGGCGCGTTCAGCGTCTTCGCCTCGTCGACCGCGCGGCGGTTGTCGTCCAACGCCGCGGCGCGGCCCGCGGCGGTAGCGGCCGGGAACATGCCACCGCGGCAATAGCCCGAGAGCTCGATGCCGGTGGCCTGCAGCAGCGCCTCGATCTTGGCCATGCCCGCGGCCGCGACCTGATCACGCCATGGCGAGATCGCGCGGATGCCGCGCTGCGCGCATTCGCTGACGATGCGGTCCAGCGGCCACTGCGCGCGCACGGTCGCGGTGTTGATCGAGAGCCAGCGGTGGTCGGTAGAAAAGTCGCGCATCGTGGTCGTCGCTGCTTCAGGTGTTGTCCACGCCGTGCAGTGCGAGCAGCTGCGTCATGCGGCGCACGGCCAGTTCGGGCTGCTCGATCAGCCCGGCCGCATCGGCGAGCCGGAACAGCTCGGCCAGGTGCAGCAGCGAACGCGTGCTCTGCTGCCCGCCCACCATCGTGAAGTGGCTCTGGTGGCCGTTGAGCCAGGCCATGAACACCACGCCGGTCTTGTAGAAGCGCGTCGGCGCCGCGAAGATGTGGCGCGACAACGGCACGGTGGGCGTGAGGATGGCGTGGAAGCGAGCAGCGTCGCCGGCGGCCAGCGCCGCCAACGCCGCATTCGCGGCCGGCGCGATCGCGTCGAAGATGCCCAGCAACGCGTCGCTCTGGCGTTGGTTGGCGGAGGCACCCACGCCGTCACCGGCGATCAGCTCGGCATAGTTGAAGTCGTCGCCGGTGTACATGCGCACGTTCGCGGGCAGGCGGCGGCGCATCGCGATTTCCTTGTCCTTGTCGAGCAGCGAGATCTTGATGCCGTCGACCTTGTTCGCGTTCGCCTCGATGACGGCGAGCGCGGTGTCCATCGCGCGGTCGACCTCGTCGCTGCCCCAGTAGCCCTTCAGCGCCGGGTCGAACATGTCGCCCAGCCAATGCAGGATCACCGGCTGTTTCGCCTGCCGCAGGACGCGGTCGTAGACGCGCTCGTAGTCGGCCGGGTTCTTCGCGACGCGCGCCAGGGCACGGCTCGCCATCACGATCAGGCGGCCCCCCAGCGCTTCGACCGCCGCCATCTGTTCTTCGTAGCCGCGGATCACGTCGTCGACGCTCTTCACCGCGTCGAGATCGAGGTGGTCGGTGCCGCAACCCGACGCGACCAGTGCGACGGGCGTGTCGCGTGCCGCATCGAGCGAGCGGCGTATCAGCTCCAGCGAGGTCGGCCAGTCCAGCCCCATGCCGCGCTGCGCCGTGTCCATCGCCTCGGCGACGCCCAGGCCCAGCGACCACAGCCGGCGGCGGTACGCGAGGGTGGCGTCCCAGTCGATCGCGCACTGCAGCCACGGGTCGATCGCGGCACGCGGATCGGCGACCACGTGGGCCGCCGAGTAGGCGACGCGGTTGAAGCGCGTGCCGGCAGGCGCGGTGGCGAGCGGTGTGCTGTCGCGCAGCGCATAGCGCGCGAGGCGCCCGTCGTTCGTCGGCAGTTGCAGCGTCGGTGCCATGGGCTGCTCCGGTCAGACCGCCAGCGGCGCGACGTCGATCCAGCGCCGCTCCTTCCAGCTCTGCAGCGCGGCCTCGACGAGCTGCACGCCCTTCGCGCCTTCGGGCAGGGTCCAGCGGTAGGGCGCGTCCTCGACGACGTGGCGGATGAAGTGCTCCCACTGGATCTTGAAGCCGTTGTCGTAGGCCATCGAGTCCGGCACCTCCTGCCACTGGTCGTAGAAGTTCATCAATTGCTTCACGTCCGGGTTCCAGACCGGCCGCGGCGTGGTCACGCGCGACTGCGCGCGGCACGACGACAGGCCCGCGACGGCCGAGCCGTGCGTGCCGTCGACATGGAAGGTCACGAGGTCGTCGCGCCGCACCCGCGTGACCCAGCTCATGTTGATCTGCGCGACGACCGGCTCGCCATCGTGGCCCTTCAGCTGCACCGTCGCGTAGGCGGCATCGTCGGCCGTGGCGTCGTAGGGTTGACCGTTCTCGTCCCAGCGCGTCGGGATGTGCGTCGCGCCCAGGCAGGACACCGACTGCACCTCGCCGAACAGGTTGTCCAGCACGTAGCGCCAGTGGCACATCATGTCGAGGATCATGCCGCCGCCGTCTTCCTTGCGGTAGTTCCAGCTCGGGCGCTGGATCGGCTGCAGATCGCCTTCGAAGACCCAGTAGCCGAACTCCAGCCGCAGCGAGATCATGCGGCCGAAGAAGCCGGCGCGGCGCAGCATGTCGAGCTTGCGCAGGCCGGGCAGGAAGAGCTTGTCCTGCACCGCGCCGTGCTTCAGCCCGGAGCCTTGCGCCAGCCGCGCGATCTCGACCGCCTCGTTCAGGTTGGTCGCGATCGGCTTCTCGCAGTACACGTGCTTGCCGGCGCGGATCGCGTTCGCGAGCAGGGTCGGGCGCATCTGCGTCGTGCCGGCGTCGAAGAACACCGTGTCATCCTGGTTCGCAAGCGCGGCGTCGAGGTCAGTACCCCAGCGCGCGATGCCGTGGGCCTTGGCCAGCGCCGCTATCTTCTCGGCATTGCGGCCGATCAGGATGGGGTCGGGCATCACGCGGTCGCCGTTCGCGAGTGCCACGCCGCCTTCGTTGCGGATCGCGACGATGGAGCGGATCAGGTGCTGGTTCATGCCCATGCGGCCGGTGACGCCGTGCATGATGAGTCCGAGTCGTTGGGTGGCCATGGGTGAAGTGCTCTCCGAGGGTGAGAAGGTCAGACCAGCGCCGCCGCGCTGTCCAGCGGCTGCATCGCGGTCCAGTCGGGGTCGGCGCTGTGGGCGAAGCCCGGGCGGTGCAGCGAGTCGAGGCCGATCACGCCGCCGCTGATGCGCAGCCGCGGCCGGCCAGCGCTGCGCTCGTAGAGGTCGGCATGGGCGGCGGCGAATGCGGCCTGCTCGGCGGGCGGTGCGTCACCGAACCCGTCGACGTAGTGGTGGCCGTTGCGTTCGCTGTGCGGCAGCCCGAGCAGCGAGAGCAGCGCGAGGTCTTGCTGCACCGCCAGGCCGGCCTGGCAGGTGAGGTCTTCGGCCGACATGAAGAAGCGCGGCGCCAGGCCGTCACGCCGGTCCGCGTCGTTCCACTGGTCGCAGCGCGCGCGGTTCACGATGGACTTGTACAAGCCCTTGCAGGCCTTGCTCGACACGCCGCTCCAGCCCAGGGCCGCCCCTCGCGGAAAAGCGTCCAGCGTGCCGTCGGCCTCGTCGAGCAGCAGCGGGGCGGGTGCGCTCAGCGCGTGCGCCAGCGACAGCTCGCGCGGTAGCGGCTGTTCGAGGTAGAGCAGGGCGTCGGGCCGGCGAGCGAACGCCGGCAACGCGTGCAGGCGCTCGAACAGCGTCGCGAGCGCGTGCGCGTCGGCGTACTGCTCGTTGCCGTCCAGCGTGCAGCTGAAACCGGGAGCGTGCGCGTCGAGCACGCCGAACACTTCTTCGAGTCGCGCGGCGTCGGCCAGCGGGTCGCCCCCGAGCTTGATCTTGAAGCTGCGCAGCCCATAACGCGCGATCGCCGCGGGCAAGCTGACCGGCAGGCCGTCGGCGCCCTCCTGCGCCCGATGCAACTCGTCCAGCAGGCCGACCGTGTGGCGTGCCTGGATGCGACGCAGCGGCGTCAGTGCCGCGAGCCAGCGCGGCCAGTCGAAGCCGTGCAGGTCGGCGATCAGCGGGTCGTCGCGCAGGCCCAGCACGTTGCGCGCAGCGGCTTCGAAGAACGACACGCCGAGCGCGCGGCACACGGCGTCCAGCACCGCGCGGTCGACGACCGCCTGGCCGTAGGCGCTGGACAGTTCGGTCTGTCCGGCCGCTGCACCCTGCGCCATCAGCGCGGGGCAGTGGCGCGCGAACAGCCCGAAGGGCGTGGCCGGCGTGTCTCCCGTGTAGGCGGCGATGCAGGCCTGCACCGAAGCCGTCAGATGTCGAACGTTGTCGGCGTGGCTGAAACCCGGCCGCTTGTCGAACCACTTCGGCACCATCATCTCGGCCGAGCACCCTTCGGCCTCGCCATGGCCTGCGACCTCGATGCGGGCGCGCACGAACAGCTGCGGGCAGGCCTGCAACGTGACCGCACCGAAGCGGAACGGCAGCCGCAGGCGCACCGGCCGCACCTGGGCCGAGAGGTCTCGCACGACGAAGGTGGGTGCCATCGGCGGAAGTCCGTTGCGTGCTCAGTGCGCGTCCAGCGTGCCCTGCGCGAAAAAGTGCGCGCGCAGCGTGCGGGCATAAGCGGCGAAGGGCTCGCTGCCCATCACGTCCAGCGTGCGCGGGCGTGGCAGCGCGATGTCGTAGCTGGCGACGATGCGGCCGGGCCGCTCGCTCATCACCAGCACCCGGTCGGACAGGAAGATCGCCTCGGGGATGCTGTGCGTGATCAGCAGCACGGTCTTGCCCGCGGCCATCCAGATGCGCTGCAGCTCCAGGTTCATGCGCTCGCGCGTCATCGCGTCGAGCGCGCCGAAGGGCTCGTCCATCAGCAGCACCGGCGGGTCGTGCAGAAGCGCGCGCAGGATGGCCACGCGCTGCTGCATGCCGCCCGACAGCTGCCACGGGTACTTGTTCTCGAAGCCGCTCAGCCCGGCCATCTCGATCAGCTTCATCGCGCGCTCGCGCGCCGCGGCCATCGGCAGGCCGCGCACCTCGGCCTGCAGCAGGATGTTGTCGAGCACGCGCCGCCATGGCAGCAGCAGCGCGCTCTGGAACACGATGCCGACGTCGGTCTGCGGTCCGCGCACCGCCTTGCCCGAGAGCTCGAGTTCGCCGCCGCTGATCGGCAGTAGCCCGGCCACCATCTTCATCAGCGTGCTCTTGCCGCAGCCCGACGGGCCGACCACCGAGACGAACTCGCCGGCCTGGATGTCGAAGTCCAGCGGCTTCAGCGTCTCGACCTCGCCGTCCTGCGTGCGGTAGGTCTTGCGCACACCGGCGCCGCGGATCAGCGTCGCGGCGGCGGGGGCGGTCGCGCGCTCGGGCGCACGCAGCGGAAGGACGGAAGCGCTCATCGCAGCAGGCCCGGTGCGGTTCAGGGCAGGTAGTCCAGCGTGACCCAGTCCTCGGCCTTGCCGCGCGTCGCCGGGTCCATGCCGCCGTACTGCACCAGCAGGTCCAGCGACTCGTTGACGTTTTTCATCGAGACGCGGAACGGGCGCAGGCTCTTGGTGTCGGCCGTGTGGTACAGCTCGGTGGTGAGCTTCACGCCGGTCAGCATCGTGTCGGGCTGGCCCGACTTGGGTTGCGCCTTCAGCGTCGCGGCGACCGCGGCCTCGGGGTTCTTCTCGGCCTCCTCGAGCGACTTGGTCGCGGCACGCATGAAGCGCTTGACCATGTCGGCCTTGGCGGCCAGCGTGTCCTTGTTCGCGACGATGCCCGAGCTGATCAGATTCACGCCGTGGTCGGCGAAGCGGATGGTCGTCACCGGCTTGTGCGCGGCGTCCTGCAGCTTGATGTTCTGGTCCATCACATAGCCCAGCAGCAGGTCGGCCTGGCCGTTGATGACCGCGTTCAGCTTGGTCTGCGCGTCGCCGGCCACGGTCTTGAACTGGGTTTCCTGCAGGCCGGTCTTCTTCAGGAACAGCGGCCAGATCTGCACCATCGAATCGCCGGGTGTGATCGCGACCGTCTTGCCGACGATGTCCTTCGGGGTCTTGATGTTCTTGTCCGAGAAGCCCATCACCGACATCGCGCTGGTCTGCAGCGCGACGCCGACGGCCTTGACCGGCGCGCCCTTCGCGGCGGCCTTGATCATGGTCGGCACGTCGACGTAGCCGAAGGTCGCCGAGCCGGCGGCGACGGCCTGCACGGTGACGGCCGAGCCGCGGCCTTCCTGGATGTCGAGGTCGATGCCTTCGGCGTCGAAGTAGCCCTTCTCCTTGCCGAGGTAGAAGGGCGCGTGCTCACTGTAGGTGTACCAGTTGAGCATCAGCACGACCTTGTCCTTGCCCTGCGCCTGCGCCGGTGTCGCCAGGCTCGCGGCGAGCGCGGCCGCCGTGGCGAGTGTGATCAGATCACGTCGTTGCATGTCGTCTCCTTGTCGTTGTGATGAGAAAAGGTCACGCGGTGGCGGCGAGGTCGTGGCGCTGCGATGCGTGCCACGGCATCAGCCAGCGCTCGATCAGTTCGAGCACGAGAAACAGCAGCACGCCGATCATCGACAGGATCACCAGCGCGGCGAACATCAGCGGCAGGTCGAAGGTGCCGTTGGCCTTCTGCAGCACGTAGCCCAGTCCCGAGTTCGAGCCGACGAACTCGCCGACGACGGCGCCGACCACGGCCAGCGTCACCGACACCTTGAGCCCGCTGAAGATCGCCGGCAGCGCGTGCGGCAGGCGGAACTTCAGAAAGATCTTGAACGGGTTCGCACCCATCGACCGTGCCAGGTCGATCACGTCGCCCTCGACCGACTTGAAGCCCTGCACCGTGGCGACCACGACCGGGAAGAAGCCGAGCAGAAAGGCCGCGATCACCTTGGGCACCAGGCCGAAGCCGAACCACACGACGAACAGCGGCGCGATCGCGACCTTGGGGATGGACTGCGAGAACACCAGCAGCGGGTAGACGAAGCTCTCGACCAGGCGCGAGTACGCGATCCACATCGCGATCGGCACGCCGACCAGCGCCGACAGCGCGAAGCCGCCGAGCGTGGCGTACAGCGTCGGCAGCGTCTCGCGCCACAGCATCGGCCACTCGGCGACCAGCTGCTTCGCGACCGACAGCGGGTTCGGGATCAGGTAGGGCGGTACCTTGAAGACGCGGATGAAGACGTCCCACAACACGATCAGCACCACGACCAGCCAGAACGGCCGCAGCGCGGGCGAGGTGATCAGGCGTCGGGCGTTCATCGCGTCTTATTCACCAGTTGGTTACTTGAGCAGGTAGCCCATCACCACCTCGGTGATGTGCGAGAGCCGCTCCGACAGTGCCTTCGGCGTCATCAGGTCGCGCCCGAAGATGGTCGACAGCGTCGGGTTGTTCGACAGGTAGAAGTACGCGAGCCCGGCGATCGAGATGTAGAGGTGCACCGGGTCGACGCCGCCGCGGAACACGCCGTCGCGCCGCCCGCGTTCGAGCACGTCGCCGAGCAGTTGCACCAGCGGCGAGTTCATCTCGCGGATGCGCGTGGACTGCTGCAGGTGCTTGGCGCGGTGCAGGTTTTCGCTGTTCAGCAGGGTCAGGAATTCCGGGTGTTTCAGGTAGTGCTTCCAGGTGAACGCGACCAGCCGGCGCACCGCCTCGGGCGGGTCCAGGCTTTCGAGCCGGAGTTCGCGCTCGGCTTCGCGGATGTCGGCATACGTGGTCTCGAGCGCGGCGAGGAACAGCGCCTCCTTGCTGCCGAAGTAGTAGTAGATGAGGCGCTTGTTGACGCCGGCGCGCTCGGCGATGCTGTCCATGCGGGCGCCGCCCAGACCGGCCGCCGAGAACTCGGCCATCGCGGCGCGCAGGATGGATTCCTGGGTGCGGTCGGCGTCGCGGGTGCGGGTTTCGGTGGGCGGGAGGGTGCGGGCGTTCACACGCGAATAATTCACCAATTGGTGAATTGACGACACCCGGACGAACCCTTGAGCGTCGACCCGACGAGATGGTGCCGGGATCGGGGCACACTGGGCACCTCGACCACAGCCCCCTCGCTCCATGACCGCCACCACCTCTTCGCGCCTCGCCGGCCACGTTCTCGTCGAAGCCCTGATCGCACAAGGGGTCGACACCGTGTTCGGTGTGCCCGGCGAGAGCTACCTTGCCGTGCTCGACGGCTTCTACGAGCACCGCGACCGCATCCGCTTCATCGCCTGCCGCCAGGAAGGCGGCGCGGCCTTCATGGCCGAGGCCCAGGGCAAACTGACCGGCCGCCCCGGCATCTGCTTCGTGACGCGCGGGCCGGGCGCGACGAATGCCAGCATCGGGCTGCACACCGCGTTCCAGGACAGCACGCCGATGGTGCTGTTCATCGGCCAGGTCGCGAGCGACCAGCGCGACCGCGAGGCCTTCCAGGAGCTCGACTACCGCCAGGTGTTCGGCCCCGGCACGCTGGGCTTCGCGAAGTGGGTCGGCGAGGTGCACGACCCGGCACGCCTGCCCGAGTACGTGGCACGCGCGTTCCACACCGCGATGCAGGGCCGGCCCGGGCCGGTGGTGCTGGTGCTGCCCGAGGACATGCTGAGCGCGGCCACCACCGCGGCCGTGCTGCCGCGCGTCGAACCGGCGCTGGCCTGGCCCGCGCCCGGCGCGCTGCGCGAGGTGCGCACGCTGCTGCTCGCGGCGTCGAGACCGTTCGTGATCGTCGGCGGCAGCGGTTGGGACGCCGCCGCGGTGGACGCGATGCAGCGCTTTGCCGAGGCGTGGAGGCTGCCGGTGGGTTGCGCGTTCCGCTTCCAGGACGTGTTCGACAACCGGCACCCGAACTACGCCGGTGACGTCGGCATCGGCATCAACCCGAAACTGGCGGCACGCCTCAAAGAGGCCGACCTGGTCATCGCGGTCGGCCCGCGCCTGGGCGAGATGACGACCGGCGGCTACACGTTGCTGCAGGCCCCGCGGCCGCTCCAGAAGTTGATCCACATCCATGCGGGGCCGGAAGAACTGGGCCGGGTCTATGCGGCCGACCTGATGCTGCAGGCGGCGATGGCCTGCGCGGCGAAGGCGCTCGAGACCCTGTCACCGCCGCCCGAGCTGCCCTGGGACGACTGGACCGCGCAGGCGCACGCCGACTACGAGGCCAACCATGAGCCGGTGCCGGTGGCGCCGCTGGACATGGCCCAGGTCGTCAAGACCATCCAGCGCCTCGCGCCCGAAGACAGCGTGCTGACCAACGGGGCCGGCAACTACAGCGGCTGGCTGCACCGCTACTACCGCTACCCCGGCCTGCAGCACAGTGGCCGCACGCAGCTGGCGCCGACCTCGGGCGCGATGGGCTACGGTGTGCCGGCGGCGATCGCGGCGTCGCTGCTGTACCCGCAGCGCACCGCGATCAACATCGCCGGCGACGGCGACTTCCTGATGACCGGGCAGGAGCTCGCGACCGCGACCGGCTACCGCGCTGGCACCGGCGCCGGCAAGCTGATCGTCGTGCTCGTCGACAACGGCACCTACGGCACGATACGCATGCACCAGGAGCGCGAGTACCCGGGCCGCGTCAGCGGCAGCGACCTGTTCAACCCGGACTTCGTCGCGCTCGCCCTGGCCTACGGTTGGCGTGCCGAGCAGGTGAAGGCGACGGCGGAGTTCGAACCGGCTTTTGCTGCGGCGCTCGCGGCCGAGCGGCCGACGCTGATCCACCTGAAGCTCGACGCCGACATCAGCACCTCGCGCACGACGCTGACCGCGATCCGCGCCGTGGCGCGCAAGCGCGGCTGAGCGTGCTCAGCGCGCGCGCCGCCACAACAGCAACAGCACGCCGGCGAGCACGACGCTGACGGCCAGCCACTCGAACGGCGTGACGTGCTCGCCGGCGATCGCGACGCCCAGCAGCATCGCGATCACCGGGTTCACGAAGGTGTAGCTCGACGCCAAGCCGGCCGAGGCGCGCGCCAGCAGCAGCATGTAGGCGTTGAACGCGACCAGCGAACCGAAGACGACGAGGTAGAGCCACGCCGCCAGCGCCAGCGGCTGCGGCGGCCACACCGGTGCCTCGCCATGCAGTGCCGACATCGCCATCAGCACTGCGCCACCGCACAGCATCTCGCTCGCGAAGCCCATCGCGCCCGGCGCGAGCGGCAAGGTGCGTTGGCTCAGCACGCTGCCCAGCGACCAGCCGGCGCAGGCCAGTGCGATCGCGGTCAGCCCGGCGGGTGCGGCCTGGAACCCCGCGCCCTGCGTCAGCAGCAGCACACCGGCCAGCCCGACCACGATGCCGGCGGCCTCGAGTGCCGCTGGCCGCACGCCCCAGAACAGGTTCAGCGCCGCGATCATCAGCGGCACGACGGCGATGAACGCGACGACCAGCCCCGAGCCCACCGAGACCTCGGCGTAAGCCGTGCCGCCCATGCCGGCGCCCAGCATCAGCGCGCCGACGATGAGCGCGTTGCGCCATTGGGTGCGGTTCGGCCAGGCCGCGCCGCGCCAGCGCATCCACGCCATCAGCACGGCGCCGGCGACGAGAAATCGCGTGCCCATCTGGAAGAACGGCGGAAAGCTCAGCAGCGCGTACTTGATGGCGAGGTAGGTCGAACCCCAGACCAGCCAGGTGGCGGCCAGGCACAACACGATGAGGGGCGGCAGACCGAGCAGGGTGACGGGCCGCACGGCAGGGGAGGCGAGGGTGCTCATGCCCTCCATGATATGAACGCCGGGTGCACTTTGCCATGGTCGTCTGAAGTTTGGCGTCGCACAATGCCGTTGATTCAAAGGAGATTCATGGCTTCCACCTTGAACGTCGATCTGGATGCGCACGACACCCGCATCCTCGCCGAGCTGCAGACCGACGCGCGGCTGACGATGGCCGAGCTCGGCCGGCGTGTGCACCTGAGCCAGCCCGCGGTCACCGAGCGCGTGCGCAAGCTCGAGGCGGCGGGTGTGATCAGCGGCTACCGCGCGACCGTGAACCTGGCCAAGCTCGGCTACGGCATCCGCGCGATCATCCGCGTCGGCCGTGCCGACTACGCGCGCGTCGTCAAGCTGGTGCAGCAGACGCCCGAGTGCATCAATGCCTACAACGTGACCGGCGACGACAGCTGGGTGCTCGAGATCGCGGTCATCGACGTGAGCCACCTCGACGCCGTCGTCACCAAGTTCTGCCTGTTGACCGAGACCGCGACCTCCATCATCCTGAACCCGGCGCGCGAGCACCAGGCGATGCTGCCGCCGCTGCGCTCGGACGTGAAACCCCCCATCAAGAAAGTGACCAACGCATGAACCGCCCAGTGTCAACCCGTCCGCCCCGGGCCGCCGCGCCGGGCCGCCCCAAGCAAGGCCCGACCCTCTCGGAGGGTCGATCGCCGTACTCGGCGATCGGGGTGTCGTCATGACCACGCCCATCCTCGTGACCGGTGACCTGTGCGACGCGCACAAGAGCGACCTCGACGGCAGTTTTCGCGTGCTGCCGCCGTCGTTCCAGAACTACGGCAAGCGGGTGCGCTTCGCCGGGGTCGTCAGCACCGTCAAGTGCTTCGAGGACAACTCCTTCGTGAAGGCCGCGCTCGAGGAGCCGGGCCACGGCCGGGTGCTGGTCATCGACGGTGGCAGCTCGTTCCGGCGCGCGCTGGTGGGCGGCAACATCGCCGCGTCGGCCGCGAAGAACGGCTGGGCCGGCATCGTCGTCGACGGCTGCGTGCGCGACAGTGCCGAGCTGATCGAATGCGATGTCGGCATCCGCGCGCTCGGTCTGATCCCGATGCCCACCGAGCGCCGCAACCAGGGCCAGCGCGATGTCGCGCTGCACATCCACGGCGTGTGGGTGCTGCCGGGCGAGTGGCTGGTGGCCGACGAAAACGGCATCGTCGTGATGCCCAAACCCGAGTGAGGGCCGGCGCGTGAACATCGCCGAGTTCGCGAAGCGTTGCGGCCTGAGCGCCCACACGCTGCGCTACTACGAGCGCATCGGCCTGCTCGGCGTGGTGGCGCGGCAGGCCAACGGTCACCGCAGCTTCGGGCCGCGCGACATCGAGTGGGTGGAGTTTCTGCACCGCCTGCGCGCCACCGGCATGGGCATCAAGGAGATGCAGCGTTACGCCGGGCTGCGCGCCCGCGGCGACCGCACGCTGGCCGAGCGTCGGGCCATGCTGGTGCAGCACGCCGAGCAGCTCGCGGCGACGCTGCGCGCGCAGCAGGCGCACCTGCGCGTGGTGCGCCAGAAGGTCGTGGTCTACGACGCGCTGATCGAAGAAGCGACAACGGCCTTGACTTAGAGCGCGCTCGAACTTCTACCGTTCATGTCTTTGGCACTGAACCAGGAGTTTCGAGATGGACCAAAACGAACGCTATGCCCGTGGCAGCCGCCGGCTCGCCGAGGTCGACGGCGAAGGAGGCCAGCACGTCATCGACGCGCTGAAGAACGTCGCCCCCGACCTGGCCCGCTACGTGATCGAGTTCGGCTTCGGCGATGTCTACAGCCGCCCGGGACTTGACCTGCGCACGCGGGAGCTCGCCACCGTCGCCGGGCTGGCCGCGCTGGGCCACGCCCAGCCGCAGTTGAGGGTGCACGTGAACGGTGCCCTCAACGTGGGCTGCACGCCGGCTGAGGTCGTCGAGGTCATCATCCAGATGGCTCTGTACGCCGGCTTTCCGGCGGCGCTGAATGCCGTGTTCACCGCGAAGCAGGTGTTCGCGGAGCGTGGGCTGTTGCCGATCGGTGGGGCATGACCCGAGGCGCCCGGACCGGGGGGTGCGACTGGTGACGGACCCGTCGCCCGTGCACCCAATGCCAGCCGAACGGGCCGACCAGCAGCAGCCCCAGGCTGAGGTGCACCAACGCGGCAATCGTCCCCAGCGTTTCGTCGCCCGCGTAGTAGACCGCGACGGCGCTGGCGGTCAGGATGAGCAGCAGCACGCTCAGCAGCAGCCCGCTCGCGCGCTGTCGGTGACGCCGCCAGCCCGAGCGCATGTGCACGCTCCACAAGGCGCCGACCACCAGCAGCAGCAAGAAGCCGGCGCCGGCGTGCAGCGCCGCGACCATTACTCGGCCCGACCCTGGCAGACGCCAGGGCAGCGTGAACTCGGTGCGCAGCGCCAAGGTCGTCGGGGCCAGCAGCAGCCCGGTACCGAGCATCAGCAGCAAGGCCCCGATCAGGAGCGGCACGAACCATCGCGGGTAGCCCTTCATGCGGCCACCATCACATCCGCGGGATCCGGGGTGAGCAAGCAGCCGCCCAGGCTGTGCACCAGCGCCGCACGCTGGCGTGCGGGCGCGTTGGCGGCGATCTTGGTCAGCGCGTCGGCGCGCCAGGCACTGCGGGCCAGCACGGTCCACACGCCGGTGGCGGGCGGTTCGCTGTTCGGCCCGATGATGTGCCCAGGAAAAGCGGTGTCGGACGAGAAGCGGCCGACGCCAGCCTGCGAACTGGCGACCGCTGCGTTCCGCAGCGCCCCCAGGGAGGTCAGCCGCCCGTCGAGTTCGCGCCGCTGAATCGGCAGTGCCCTGTCGCCGAACACCCGCAAGTCGCCACCCGCGTTGACCCATCCGGCGTCGACACCCGCCCGCCGCAGCGCGCCGATCGCCAGGTCGACCGCGTAGCCCTTGGCGATGCCGTCCAGCGTCAGCCGCACGGGTCGGCGCAAACAGGCCCAGCGAGGGCCGATTTCGACATCGTCGGCGTCGCCGCGGGACAAGGGTGCGAGGCCGCCGTGATCGGGGAGCGCGCCCCGCTGCACGAGCGCACCGCCCACGGTGCAGTCGAAACCGCCGCCGCTGCGGCGCGTCAGGGCGGCCGCCAGGCGCAACAGGCGCACGGTGTGCGCCTGCAGCGCGACGCGCGTGCCGGGCGCACGGTTCAGGCGCGAGAGCTCGCTGTCGGGGTCCTGAAAGCTCCACCAGCCTTGCGCACGCTCGATGCAGTCGAACGCCGCCGCGATGGCTTGCGGCGCGCCGTGACCGCGCGCCCCCACCTCGACGAACGTTCCGAGCAGGGGACGCATGCGGCGCAGCTCGGTCATGTGTCTAGGCCTTGGCCAGGAACAGCTTGTGGATCACGAGCAGCCGCTTCACGCCGTCCATCACGTTCCGGCACGACAGCGTCGCGCCGCTGATGTTGGCCACGTCCTCGTCGAGCTTGAAGGGGTCGGCCAGGGTCTTGCCGACCAGTTGCTTGCGCCAAGCGGCATCGCGAACCTGGCCGCCGTGGGTTTCGCGATAGCTCAGGATCTCGACGCCCAGCACGTGCCCGTCGGGCGAGATGGCTGCTGCGTAGGTGATGAACTCGTGTTTCCCGATGACCTCGTCGACGACGAGCCAGCCCTGAAGCGCCCCGTCGCGCTCGGCGCGCCAGACTTTCTGCTCGTCCCATCGCTGGCGCACGCCCGATCCCGCTTTGATGCGCTCGCGCTGCTCGTCGTTGAACTTCAACGGCTGCTCCGCGAAGCTCTTGGCAGCCGGGAACAGCAGCACTTGCGCCTGTGCAACGGTCAGGTAGTCGGTGGCGTGCGCTGGCATGGCCAGCACCGCCATCGGCAGAAAGAAGGCGCTCCAGTCGCGTGTGGCCATGTCAGCGTGCTCTGGTCAGAAGTTGTAGCCGACCTTCAGCCGCACTTCGTTCTTGGTCTTCTCGATCAAGTGAAGGTTGGTGTCGGTCTGGCCTGCGTACATCTCGCCGCCGCCGCGCAGCTGCTTGAAGTAGGTCAGGGTGGCCCACCACTTGTCGCCGCCGTAGTGGAGTGTGGGGCCGGCGAAGGTCGTCCAGCGTTCCAGTCCGACTTCGGTCTCGTACTCGGACTCGCGCATGATCTCGGCGCCGAAGTACCAGTTCGGCGCAAAGCGGTACGACAGCCCGGTGCCGATCTTCAAGTTGATTTCCATTTCGGGCGAGGTCGACCACTCGAAGTCTGCGGGCAGGTTGGCGATCGCCTTGCGCTTCTCGTACGCGGCGCGGACGCCGACGTTGCCGACCCAGGTGAGCTGTCCTTCCATGAAGTACTTCTGTGCCTGCAACTGGCTCTCGATCTCGTACTCGGTCTTCTTCTGGCCCGAATGCACGTCGAGCATGCCGTATTCGAGCGAGGTCGTGGCGGACAGGCCGAAATCGTCCTTGGCGGGGCTCAGAAAGTTGTACTTGAAACCCACCTCGACGCCCTGAACGCGCAGGCCGTATTTCTTGTCGCCGGGCAGGTAGCCGTCGATCAGCAGGCCCGATGTGTTGATCGAGAGCATGTTCAGTTCGGCCGACACTTGGAAGCGATCGGTGACCCCGTATTCGAATTCCGTTTTCGAGTCGATGGCGCGGTAGGTGCCGGCGCCCTTGTCGGAGCGCTGCGTGAACCACTGGTAGGCCTCGCTGCTTCCCTTGGGCAGCACTTCGGCGCCACGCACGTAGCCGAACAGGTTTTCGTCGGCGTGCGCGGCCGTGGTCAGGGTGGCGAGCAACAGCGCCGAGCCGGCAAGAGTGAGCTTCATTGGGTCTCCAGAAGGGGCAAACGGTCCTGGCCCACGGGCTCGTGAACCGGTTGCGAATTCTAAATGCGAATGTTTCGCGTTCTTAATAAGAATGGCGAAAAGGCGACAGTCCGCCCGACAGTCGCAACCGGGCAGCTAGCGCAGCAGTTCGAGCGCCCGGTCCAGCCCGCCGCTGGTGATGCCCACCATCGCTCGCTCGCGCACCGTCGGCTTGGCGTGGTACGCGATGCTCAGGCCGACCGCGCCCATCATCGGCAGGTCGTTCGCGCCATCGCCGACGGCGATGGCCTGCGTCGGTGCGATGCCCATGCGCGTGCAGACTTCGAGCACGGTGCGGCGCTTCTCGTCGCCGTCGACGATGTCGCCCCATGGCTGATCGACCAGGCGTCCGGTGAGGGCGCCGTCGTCGAGTTCGAGCACGTTGGCGCGGGCCTCGTCGAGCCCGAGGCGCTGCGCGACGCGGTCGCTGAAGAAGGTGAAGCCGCCCGACACCAGCAGCGTCTTCAGCCCGGCCGCCTGGCAGGCCTGCACGAAACGTTCGACGCCGGGGTTGAGCTGCAGGCGCTGCGTGTAGACCTCGTGCAGCGCTGCCTCGGGCACGCCCTTGAGCAGCGCGACACGGCGGCGCAGGCTCTCCTTGTAGTCGGCGATCTCGCCGCGCATCGCGGCCTCGGTGATGGCCGCGACCTCGCGCTTGCGGCCGACCGCGGCGGCGATCTCGTCGACGCACTCGATGTTGATCAACGTCGAGTCCATGTCGAACGCGACGAGTCGGTAGTCTGCGAGCCTGAGCGGCGGCGTGAAGCCGCGGATGAAGAGGCCGGGAGCGTGTTCTTGCACCATGGTCAGACGGTCTCGGTCCGTTGCTTGGGTGTGCCGAGCGAGCGCAGCACGTCGCGGATCAGCTGTGCGCGGTCTTTGGCTTCAGGCGTGTCGCGCTCGATGCGCAGCTTGTCGTTGCCGGCGAGCTTGATGTGGCGGTTCTTCTGCACCAGCTCGATGATCTTCATCGCGTCGACCGGCGGGTTCGGCCTGAAGCTGATCACCATCAGGCGCGGCGCCGCGTCGATCTTGGTCACGCCGTAAGGCTTGGCCAGCACGCGCAGCCGGTGCGTGTCGAACAGCGTCTGGCCTTGCGCGGGCAGCTTGCCGAAGCGGTCGGTGACCTCTTCGAGCAGCGTGTCGATCTGCTCCGAGGAGCTCGCGGATGCGAGCCGCTTGTACAGGCTCAGCCGCGTGTGCACGTCGCCGCAGTAGGCATCGGGCAGCAGCGCGGGCGCGTGCAGGTTGATCTCGGTCGTGGCCGACAGCGGGCTCAGCAGGTCGGGCTCGTGGCCGGCCTTCAGCGAGCGCACGGCCTCGGCCAGCATCTCGTTGTAGAGCTGGAAGCCGACCTCCATCATGTTGCCGCTCTGGTTCTCGCCCAGCACCTCGCCGGCACCGCGAATCTCGAGGTCGTGCATCGCGAGGTAGAAGCCCGAGCCCAGTTCTTCCATGCTCTGGATCGCCTCCAGCCGCATCGCCGCCGCCTTGGTCAGGCCCTCGACATCGGGCACCATCAGGTAGGCATAGGCCTGGTGGTGCGAACGCCCGACGCGGCCGCGCAGCTGGTGCAGCTGCGCCAGGCCGAACTTGTCGGCGCGGCTCATCACGATGGTGTTCGCGCTGGGCACGTCGATGCCGGTCTCGATGATGGTCGAGCACAGCAGCAGGTTGTAGCGCTGCGCCACGAAGTCGCGCATCACGCGTTCGAGTTCGCGCTCGGGCATCTGGCCGTGCGCGACCGCGATGCGCGCCTCGGGCAGCAGCTCGGTGAGCTTGTCGCGCCGCGCCAGGATGGTGTCGACCTCGTTGTGCAGGAAGTAGACCTGCCCGCCGCGCTTGAGCTCGCGCAGCACCGCCTCGCGGATCGTGCCGCTGGTCTCGGTGCGCACAAAGGTCTTGATTGCGAGACGCCGCTGCGGCGCGGTCGCGATCACGCTCAGGTCGCGCAGCCCTTCGAGCGCCATGCCCAGGGTGCGCGGGATCGGCGTCGCGGTCAGCGTCAACACGTCGACCTCGGCGCGCATCGCCTTGATCGCCTCCTTGTGGCGCACGCCGAAGCGGTGTTCCTCGTCGATCACCAGCAGGCCGAGGCGCTTGAACTTCACCTTGTCGCCGATCAGCGCGTGCGTGCCGACGACGATGTCGACCGTGCCGTCGGCCAGGCCCTCGAGCGTGGCCTTCACTTCCTTGCTGGAACGGAAGCGCGAGATCTCGGCGACCTTGACCGGCCACTTGCCGAAGCGGTCGGCGATGTTCTGGTAATGCTGTTCGGCCAGCAGCGTGGTCGGCGCGAGGATGGCCACCTGCTTGCCGCCGGTCACCGCGATGAAGGCAGCGCGCAGCGCGACCTCGGTCTTGCCGAAGCCGACGTCGCCGCACACGAGGCGGTCCATCGGCTGCGGCGAGACCATGTCTTGAATGACCGCGTGGATCGCGGCCTGTTGGTCCGGCGTCTCCTCGAAGCCGAAGCTCGCGGCAAAGGCCTCGTAGTCGTGCGGCGAGAAGCGGAACGCGAAGCCCTCGCGCGCGGCGCGGCGCGCGTAGAGGTTCAGCAGCTCGGCCGCGGCGTCGCGCACCTGCTCGGCGGCTTTGCGCTTGGCCTTGTCCCACTGGCCCGAGCCGAGGCGGTGCAGCGGCGCCTCGTCGGCGGCGACGCCGGTGTAGCGCGCGATCAAATGCAGCTGCGCGACCGGCACGTAGAGCGTGGCCTTGTCGGCGTATTCGAGGTGCAGAAACTCGCTCGGCCCGTCGCCGATGTCGATGTTCATCAGGCCCACGTAGCGCCCGATGCCGTGGTTCACGTGCACGACGGGGTCGCCGATCTTGAGCTCGGACAGGTCCTTGATCAGCGCGTTGACGTCGCTGACCTGCTCCTGTTTGCGGCGGCGGCGCGCGGTCGGGCTGGTTGCGAACAGCTCGGTCTCGGTGACGAACTGAATGGCAATGTTCGCGTCAGGTTCGAACCAGTAAAAGCCCTGCGCCATCGGCGCGACCGCGATCGCGAAGTGCTCGTCGCCGGCCTCGAACTCGGCCAGCGAAGCCACCGTCGGCGGCTCGATCTTGCTGTCGCGCAGCAGCTCGAGCAGGCTCTCGCGCCGGCCGTCGGTCTCGGCGACGATGAGCACGCGCGCGCTCGTCGTGCCGACGTGCAGCTGCAACTTCTTCAGCGGCTCGGGCGCGCCGCGGTCGACGCTGAGGTCGGGCAGGGCGCGTGCCCACTCGGTCACGTCGTTGCCGCGCAGCGCGAGTTGCGCGTGCTCGTTGCACAGCGCGAAGAACTCTTCGGGCTTCAGGAACAAGTCCTCGGGCGGCAGGATGGGCCGCTCGCGGTCGGCCTGCAGAAAGCGGTGGCGCTCGCGCGTGTCGGTCCAGAACTTCTTCAGCGACTCGTCGATCTGGCCGTGCAGCGCGATCGTGGCCTGCTCGCCGAGGTAGTCGAAGATGGTCGCGGTCTCGTCGAAGAACAGCGGCAGGTAGTACTCGATGCCGGCGGTCGCCAGGCCAGTGCCGATGTCCTTGTAGAGCCGCACCTTGGTCGGGTCGCCGTCGACCTTTTCGCGCCAGCGGGCGCGAAAGGCGTTGCGTGCTGCCTCGTCCATCGGGAACTCGCGGCCCGGCAGCAGCCGCACCTCGGGCACCGGGTAGAGGCTGCGCTGGCTGTCGGGGTCGAAGGTGCGGATCGAATCGACCTCGTCGCCGAACAGGTCGACGCGGTAGGGCACCGGCGAGCCCATCGGGAACAGATCGATCAGCCCGCCGCGCACCGCGTACTCGCCGGGCGAGACGACCTGGCTCACGTGCGTGTAGCCAGCCAGCGTCAGCTGCGCCTTCAACGCCGCCTCGTTGAGCTTTTCCTTCTGCTTGAAATGAAAGGTGTAGGCCGCCAGAAAGCTCGGCGGCGCCAGCCGCACCAGCGAGGTCGAGGCCGGCAGCAGCACCACGTCGACCTCGCCCTGCTGGATTCGCCACAGCGTCGCCAGGCGTTCCGAGATCAGGTCCTGGTGCGGCGAGAAGGTGTCGTAGGGCAGCGTCTCCCAGTCGGGGAACACCGCGACGCGCAGGCCGGGCGCGAAGAACGGCAGCTCGGCTTCGAGCCGCTGCGTGTCGGCCGGCTCGGCGGTGATGATCGCCGTGATCTTCTTCGCGGCGGTTTGCGCCTGCGCGAAGCGCGCGAGCAGCAGTGCGTCGGCCGAGCCGGTGGAGCGCGGCAATGTGAAGCGTTTGCCGGGAGCGAGGGCGGGGAGTTGCATGCGGAGAGCGGGGCCCAAATGGGGCCGCCCCGCGAGGCCATCTGATCGTGGCGTTCCGCGGGGCGGCAGATGCTGCCGATTATAGAATTCGCGCTCCCATGACCCCGGCCCCCTCATCCCAAGACCTTCCACGGCTGTTTGCCTTGGTGCCGTGTGCAGGCGTCGGCGAGCGGTCGGGCGCGGTGGGGCCGAAGCAGTACGCGGTGCTGGCGGGTCGCAGCCTGGTCGCACACACGCTGGCCGCGCTGGCCGGCGTGGCGCGGCTCACGAAGACGCTGGTTGTGCTGAGCCCGCAAGACGACGCCTTCGAAACGCACGCTCCCGGATTCACCGGCTGGGTCGCGCGCGACGGTGGCGCGACGCGGGCGCAAACGGTCGCGAACGGCTTGACCGCGTTGAGCGCGCATGGCGCACGCGACCACGACTGGGTGCTGGTGCACGACGCGGCGCGCTGCCTGGTCCGACCCGAATGGATCGATGCGCTGATCGATGCGTGCCTCGACGACGCGGTCGGCGGCCTGCTCGCGCTGCCGCTGGCCGACACGCTGAAGGCCGAGCAGGGCGGGCGCGCCACCGCGACCATAGACCGCCACGCCAAGTGGCAGGCGCAGACGCCGCAGATGTTTCGCCTCGGCATGCTGCGCGCCGCACTCGCCGCGGAGGCCCATGTCACCGATGAGGCCAGCGCGATCGAGGCGATCGGCCTGGCGCCCAAGCTCGTCGCCTGCGGCATGGAGAATTTCAAGATCACCTGGCCGCAAGACTTCGATCTGGCCGAACGCTTGCTGAGGACGCGCGGATGAACGCAAAAGTGAAACCCCCGCTCTGGCGCATCGGCGAAGGCTGGGACACGCACGCGCTGGTGCTCGACCGCAAGCTGGTGCTCGGCGGCGTCGAGATCCCGCACACGCACGGGCTGTTCGGCCACTCGGACGCCGACGCGCTGTGCCACGCGATCACCGACGCGCTGTTCGGCGCCGCGGCGATGGGCGACATCGGCTTTCACTTCCCCGACACCGACACGCAGTACAAGGGCGCGGACTCGCTCGCGCTGCTGGCCGAGAGCGCGCGCCGCGTGCGCGCGGCGGGCTGGCTGGTCGGCAACGTCGACTCGACCATCATCGCGCAGGCGCCCAAGATGGCGCCGCACATCCTGGCGATGCGCCAGCGCGTCGCGCAGGCGATCGGCGTCGCGGTCGACCAGGTCAGCGTGAAGGCAAAGACCGCCGAGAAGATGGGGCCGGTCGGCCGCGGCGAAGCCATAGAGGCGCGCGCCGTGTGCCTCTTGTGGCGCGGCTGAGCGCGCCAGACGATCGTCGCGACCTCAGGGCTTGAGCAGCGGCACGCCGGCCTGCCACTGCGGCCAGTTCGCGACGATGTGGTCGACGACGCGCGAGCCGACGAGCTCGACGTTCTGCACCGTCTCGGCAAAGCCGCCGGCGGTCTCGCCCGGTGCCGGGTCCAGGTGCTGCAGCGTCGTCTCCTTCGGGTTGCCCTGGTCGAAGTTGACCGCGCCGCGCAAGCTCATCACGCGGTCCGAGTCCTGCAGGCGCTTGATCACCAGCGTGATCGCGGCGGCTTCCATCTCGGTGATGACGTAGTCGTCGGCGCCATAGAGCTTGGCGATGTACTGCGCCTGCGCCGACATGCCCGGGCCGTGGAAGAAGGTGTCGCCGGTCATGTGCGTGCCGGTGCCGACGAAGGGCGCGCGCCGCGCGGCCGCGTCGGGGTAGCGCATGCGGTAGGCGCGCGCGCTGTCGGAATCTTTCAGCGGCGTGTCGGCCGAGAGCTTCATCGCCCACGCGACGAGCTGCGGGTTCAGCTCGAAGCGGCGCACCGCCTCGTAGCCCTTGCGTGGCATGAAGGTCGGCGCGCCGGGCGTGTTCTCTTCGGGCGCCCAGCGGTGGCCGAGGTCGTAGTCGAGTACCCAGGTGCCCCAGCTGACCTCGCCGATGGTGCCGCGCGACGGCGGCGTGCCGGCCACGCCCGAGATCACGAAGTAGGTCTGCGAAAAGTCGAAGCGCGGGTTCAGCAGGATGGCCTGCACCGAGGCCGACGAGCTGACCTTGCCCATGCCCAGCACCGACCCGCACACGCCGTCGGCGTTGCAATAGACCGGGTTCAGCGCGCCGCGCACGGCAACCTCTTTCGCATCCTTCAGCCAGTAGCGCTCGTACCAGTGCTGGAACTCGCCGGCGCGGTCGCCGGTGTTCTTGCCGATCTCGAACATCGCGCCGACGAAGACCTTGACCTTGATCGGAGCCTCTTGCGCGGTCGCGAACGTGGTGCCGAGCAAGGCAGTGGCGAAGGCGAGGGCGCCGAGGCTTCGGCGGAACGATGGGTGCATGGGAGGTCCTTGCGAAGTGAAGAGGTCAACGCGGGTGGCGAGCATGAAATATGCCGCAACCGGCTGCCCGCATGCCGAGCTCAGGTCGCCAGCAAGGCGATGGCCACCGCGTTGTTCACCGCGTGCAGCAACATGCTGCTGCGCAGGCCGTCGCGCAGCCGCAGGTAACCGGCGACCGCGCCGACGAGGAGCTGCGGCAGCACGAGCAGCGGCATGACGACGCCGCGCGCGCTGCTCCAGCTGTAGTTGCTGAGGTGGGCCAGCGCAAACAGCAGGGCGTACTCCCAGAACACCCAGGGGTAGCGGTGAACGAACTGGCGCGCCATCGCAAACGATGCCCCCGCCCGCCGCCCCTGCAGGCCATGACGAATGCCGGCAGCACACAGCGAGAACGTCGCCAGCACGAGCCCGACGAACAGCGCGCGGTGATCGAACATGCTGAAGGACACCACGATCAGCGGTGGACCGACAAACAAGGTGTAGCGCAGGCCACGCAGGCCGGCACGGAACGCCAGTTCTTCGGCGAACGGTGCGAACAGGACCGCGCTGACGGCGAGTTGAAACGACGGCGTATCCGGGAACTCCTCGATGAGTTGCGCCCAGTCGCGCAAGGGGTTCAGCAGCAGTGCATCGAGAGCGATGTTGATCGTCAGCAGCAACGCCGCGAAGAACAGCGCGCGGGCGATCCAGCGGTTGCCGCCTGGCCGTGGCGGCGGCAGCCGCCGCGGCGCCGCCAGGAATCGCCACAACGCCGCGAGCTCTTCGCGCGCCGCGATCAAGGCGCTTTCTTCAGGCGGATGTGCGCCATCAGCCCGCCGTCTGGTGCGTTGACGAGCTCGAAGGTGCCGCCCATGCGCTGCACCGCCTTGTCGACGATGGCCAGGCCCAGGCCGGCACCGGTGGCGGCGGTGCGCGCCGCGTCGCCGCGGAAGAAGGGCGTGGTCAGCTGCTTGAGCTTTTCCTGGTCGGCCCCCTGGCCGAAGTCGCGCACGGTGAGGATGACCCACGGCCCGGTGCGCGCGTAGCTCACCAGCACGCGGGCCACGCCGGTGTCGGTGCTGCGGCCGTAGCGGCGCGCGTTCTCGAACAGGTTCTGCAGCACGCGGCCGAGCTCGGTGTCGTCGGCCATCACCTTGGTGTCGATGGCCACGCGCGAAGTGATGCGGATCTGGCGCGTGTCGCGGAACGCCGCCATCTCGCGGTCGACCACGCTGCTCAGGTGCACCGGGCTCAGCTTGCTCTCGCCGGGGCGCGCGTAGTCCATGAACTTGTCGATGATGGCGTCGAGCTGGTCGATGTCGAGCGCCATGTTCTGCTTGGCCTCTTCGTCCTGCACGCTCATCTCGGCCTCGAGGCGCAGCCGGGCGAGCGGCGTGCGCAGGTCGTGCGAGATGCCGGCCAGCATCACCGCGCGGTCTTGCTCGACTTTGGCGAGCTCGCGCGCCATGCGGTTGAAGCCCATGTTGACCTGGCGGATCTCGCTCGTCAGCGTGTTCTCGTCCAGGCGCGAGTCGAACTCGCCTTCACGGATGCGGCTGGCCGCGAAGCTCAGCTCCTTCAGCGGCTGGTTGATGAGCCGCGCGATCGCGGCCGAGCCGAGCACGGTGGCGAGCAGCGCGATGCTGACCCACAGCGTCAGCGTGTTCCACGAGATCGGGCCCTCGCGGGTCGGGTCGGCCTGCAGCCAGTAGGGGTCTTTCTCGATCGAGAAGCCTATCCACAGGCCGCTGGCGCCGTTGACCGAGCTGGCCACCAGCGTGTCCGGCCCGAGCTGCGAACGCAGCTCCTGGCCGATCGCGCGCGTGGAGCGGTCGACTTCGTAGGGCTCCCATTTGTCGGCGGGCTCGCGCGGCTTGAGCTTGAGCGACTCCTGGTTCGAAATGCCCTTGACCAGCGCGACGCGGTTGATGCCGTCGCTGGCCAGCAGTGCCGCCCGAGCCAGCTTCACGAGGCTGGCGATCTGCTGCGCGGCCTGGACGGTGCGCGGCTCGAACTCGAGTGCGCGAAAGGTCTGCGTCCATGCGAACACGCCGCTGATCAACAGCAGCGCGATCAGGAAGAAGGTGCGCCAGAACAGGCTGAGAGCGACGTGCTTGGGAGCCATTTAGGACAGTGTCGTTGAGGGCCGAGCGCCGGGCCGCTCCCACGGGCCATAAGGTGGCCCACTGCGTGGCCCACGCGGCCCGCATCCCACGGGGGATCGGCCCACGTACCCGTGGGCCGAGGGGTCGTCATCAGCTCGTGCCGTCCGGCACGAACACGTAGCCCACGCCCCAGACGGTCTGGATGTAGCGTGGCTGTGCCGGGTCGGGCTCGATCATCTTGCGCAGGCGCGAGATCTGCACGTCCAGGCTGCGGTCGAAAGGCTCGAACTCGCGGCCGCGCGCGAGCTGCGCGAGCTTGTCGCGGCTCAGCGGCTGGCGCGGGTGGCGCACCAGCGCCTTCAGCATCGAGAACTCGCCGGTGGTCAGCGCGATCTGCTCGCCTTCCTTGGACAAGCGGCGCAGGGCCAGGTCGAACTCGAACGGGCCGAAGGTCACGGTCTGGGCCTCGAGCGCGGGCGCGCCGGGGGCTTCGAGCGTCGGGCGGCGGCGCAGCACGGCGTGGATGCGGGCGAGCAGCTCGCGCGGGTTGAAGGGCTTGGGCAGGTAGTCGTCGGCGCCGACCTCGAGGCCGACGATGCGGTCGACGTCCTCGACCTTGGCGGTCAGCATGATGATGGGCGTGACGTCGTTCGCGGCACGCAGGCGCCGGCAGATCGACAGGCCGTCTTCGCCGGGCAGCATCAGGTCGAGCACGATCAGGTGCACGGTCTCACGGGTGAGCAGGCGGTTCAGCGCCTTGGCGTCTTCGGCGAGCAGGACTTCGAAGCCTTCCTGCGTGAGGTAGCGGCGCAGCAGGTCGCGGATGCGGGCGTCGTCGTCGACGACGACGATGCGGTCGGGGCGCGGGTTGGGAACGGCAGACATGGGGAACTCCAAACTTGTAACAAGCGCGATTCTGAACGCGATTGCGCACTGGTTTTGCGCGCCCTGACCAGCTGTTACACCTCCGTCCAGGGCTGGTTTTCACCCCGATTTCTGCGCCCGACCGTATAAGCCTGCATCTCGACTTTAGGAAAGCTCCCACATGTTTACCCAGCTCAAGCGCCCGCTCGTTGTTTCGGCACTGTCGACCAGCTTGCTTTCGCTGCCGGCATTCGCCGCGCCAACCGCCGCCGAGATGGCCAGCGCCTTCACGCCGCAAGGTGTGGTCAGCCTGTCCAGCAGCGCCAGCGTCGATGTCACGCGCGACGTGCTCGGCGTGACCTTCGGCACCACCAAGGAAGGTACCGATGCCGCCAGCGTGCAGTCGCAGCTGAAACAGGCGCTCGATGCCGCGCTGGCCGAAGCCAAGAAAGCAGCTCGGCCAGGCCAGGTCGACGTGCAGACCGGCAACTTCTCGCTCGCGCCGCGCTACACCGTCAAGGGCGTGGTCAACGGCTGGCAGGGCAGCGTCGAGCTGATCGTCGAGGGCCGCGACATGCAGGCCATCGGGCAGCTGACCGGGCGCATCACGACGCTGACGATCAGCCGAGTGGGCTACACGCTGTCGCGCGAACTGCGCGAGAAATCGGAAGCCGAG